>Ga0207433_10000178_pt1 | contig 150817 bp, 200 predicted proteins | sample YelNatPaOPGAMG01_FD_187559 | JGI IMG/M metagenome (GOLD analysis project Ga0207433, IMG submission 187559) | Hot spring thermophilic microbial communities from Obsidian Pool, Yellowstone National Park, USA - OP-RAMG-01 (SPAdes) (version 3) | ecosystem: Environmental > Aquatic > Thermal... | reverse complement strand
GCTACTTCCCAGACCTTTATGTGGAAGTCATTGACCGTGCGGGTAATATCGGTCGATGGGTTGTCGAGGTCAAGCCATTGGAAGAGTGTTCCCCTCCCGTCCCCCCAAAGAGAAAGACACGGGATGCCGTCAATCGGTTTGCCGTTGCTCAAGCAACATGGCTCACCAACGAAGCCAAATGGAAAGCCGCCCGACATCAATTTCACAAGATCGGTATTCGGTTCATGGTTGCTACCGAAGAGACCATCTACAAACGCCTTGCAAAGTAAGAAAGTCACCCAAACAAAAGGAACGCTATGCAGATTAGCAAAGAATACATTGAACTTCTGAAATCTCTCACATCGGTCAATCCAAGCGTGTTGATCGTTCGTGATGAGGTTAGCAACATGAATGTGGTTCGCCACATGAATGCGACCAAGGACATCTTCTACGAACTCATTGCCCCCGCTGAAACATTCGGGTTCAATGGTGCGTACATGGGTTTCTTCGCATTCCCCGAATTCCATGACCTCTTCAGCGCATTCGAGCACACCAGTATCGAACAGCATGGCGATGATCGCCTCAAGATCGTGGATGTCGATTCCAAGGACGCATTCACCTACAAGACCCATGACCGTCAATACATCAAGGGTACTTTCAAGGCAATCGACCCCACGGAACCCGAATTCGTGTTCACCATGACCGACAAGCTCCGTGCCAACATTCGCTCCAAGGCGGGTCTGATCTCTGCTGATCGTATCATCATCAAGTCCGTTGCCGATGAAGATGCGGTTCTCATCACCATGCTCAATTCCAAGTCTGGAAACGACTATTCCTTCAAGGTCGATCCGAACAAGGCCGAAACTGGTGAAGGTCATGTCGAAGGCGACAATGGCGAACGCACTGACTTGTCCCAGATGTTCCCCGCCTCCATCATTTCCAAGCTCCCCTCTGGTGACTACAAGGTGGAAGTCTCTTCCCAAGGTCTGCTTTCGTTCTTCCTCAAGACCGAAGGTATCAATCTGTCTATCCGTGCGACCGCAATTGACGAAGGCGTTTAACCAAGGAGTGTGCCGTGCAAGAAATTCGTGATGCCATTTGGTTTGAGAAGTATCGTTGTCCTTCAGTCGAAAGGATGATCTTGCCTTCGGCATACGCTTCGTTCTTCGGGCAGATTGTCCGTGGCGAACGAACTCTTCCCAACCTGTTCCTTTATTCGAGGAAGCCCGGTTCTGGAAAGACTACTATTGCCAAGGCTATCTGTTCCGACATTGATGCGGAAATGCTCTACATCAATGTGTCCCAAGATTCTGGTAAGGACACCCTCAATGAGCAGATTGACGGGTTTGCCATCACCAAGGCTATCGGAAACCGTCTGAAGGTTGTCTTGATGGATGAGGTGGACGGTGCAAGCCCTCAATTACAGAAGGCTCTCCGTGCCGCCATCGAGAAGTATGCGTCCAATTGCCGTTTCATCCTCACCGCAAACTACGAGCAAAAGGTCATCGAACCCCTCCGTTCCCGTTGCGAACAGTTTGACTTTTCTTTCACCAATCCAGAACACCGTGGAGAGATGGTTCCGAAATTGACCAAGTTCTTTACGAGGGTTCTTGTTCGTGAAGAAGTCGAGCATGACCCCGCAGTGGTGGGCGAATTCGTGGAGCGTATGTTCCCCGATACCAGAAGGGTTTACCAGACCCTTCAGCGATACCATGCGATGTATGGCAAGATTGACAAGACCATTCTCAAAGTGGAGTTCAATTATGCTCCATTGTGGGAGTGCATCATGGGCGGGAACTACAAGCAGTTCCGTATCTTGATGAATGAAATGTCAATCGACCCGACCACCCTGTACCGCCCCATGTTCGATGAGCTAGTACCTCAATTGAACGAAGGGGCAAGAGCACAAGCAATCATCATTCTGGATGATTACATGGATCGAGCCACCCGCTCACTGGATCAAGAAATTACTATCAGTGCTTGTGTGCTCAATCTCATTTCCGTCCACATGGAAAACAAGTAATTCCCTAGTCAAATAGGCGAACAACCACAACCAAAAACAAAGAGGTACATCATGTCCAAGTCCACCAACCCCCTCAATGGCTTCAAGACCGCTGAAGAGAAGAAGGCAGAGAAAGCCCTTCTCGCCAAGCAGAAGGCCGAAGCAAAGCAAGCCATCCAGACCAAGAAGGAAGCCATCAAGGTTGCCAAGACTGGTCTGAAGGATGCTGAAAAGGCCGTTGTCGCCCTTTCCAAGCCTTCCAAGGTCAAGCTCTCCAAGGATGATGCCAAGGCTCTCAAGACCAAGATTGCCGATGCCAAGGCCACCGTGAAGACCAAGGCGACCGCTCTGAAGGCTCTGGAAAAGGAACTCGCAGTCCTGACCAAGCCCGTCAAGAAGGTTGCTCCCAAGGCCAAGAAAGCCACCTTTGGAGCCAAGGCTTAACATGGAGCATTTGGACGAACTCGAAAGGCTTGTCCAATCTGCGAAAAAGGAAGGCGAAGCGTTCTTCAACAAGGGGAACGCTTCAGCGGGAACCCGTCTTCGGAAATTGATGCAGTCAATCAGGAAGACATCCCAGACCATCCGTTCACAGGTACAGGACAAGAAGAAGTCGGAAAAGGAAATCAAAGGGTTATAGACTATGCGCTATGCAGTAGGTGTTGCCAATCTTTACGAAAGCAGAATTCAGGTTTTTGTGGTGGAAGCACCTACTCCCCTTTTGGCGTGTAAGGGGGTTATGTTCGATCTTGTGGGAAATGAGATTGACACCGACCACCTAACCGTCATCCCCGATATGGAAGAATTGACAGACCTAGCCGTTGAGTTCGATCTGTCAATTTCTTCCCCTGTTCCCGTGCATGAATCGACCGAATTGCGGTTGCCAGACCCACGGCTCATCTTTGACGATGATGCCCCGACCGATGACATCCTGACCGATTGACGGAAAATTGATAACAGGACATATTTCGATTATGAGTAAATTCCTACAAGGCGTTGATGCCGATGAACCAGTGGCTATCTCCGATGAGAAGACACCAAAGAATTCCCGCTCCCCGTTTGCCTTTCTCGAAGATTTGACCGAGAAGAAGGTTCCTATTGATGCGAACCTCAATCTGAATGGGTATGCTCCGTTTGTATTCAATCGCTACATTTCGATGTCTCATGTCACTTGCGAAATCGCTTTGCTTGCAACTTGCACTCGAAATCTCACCGATATTGACCACTACCGTTTCATGTTCTATGCGCTCCCCAAGAAGCGGATGTATGTGAAATGGTTGAACAAGAAAGGGGACGATGGTATCTCCAAAGACATTGAAGCCATTTCCGACATCATGGAATGTGGGTGTAATGATGCCCGTTCCATGCTCCCCCTTCTCTCCCCCGATGAGTTGGATCGTATCCGAAACACCTACAAAGAAATGACGAAATTGAGGAACATGAAATGAGAAAGGCAACGACGATTATCCTTATCCACGGTGTCATGCAGTCTGGAAAGGACACTCTTGGGTCGATGATCCAAGCGGAACTATTTAGAACCCGTACTGGTTTACCAGTCAATATCATCAAGTTTGCGGATGCGCTGAAGAATGATTGCCGTGACCATATTCAACCCATTCTCAATATCATCAACGAACGAATTGATGAAGTCATTTCCCGTGTACATCCATCCGAAATGTCCTTCTACCACCGTCTCATGGCTCTCAAGACGAATCCTGATAACTGGTATGAGAACAAAACGGAATTGACCCGTCTGTTCTTGCAGAAGATCGGAACCGAATTTTGCCGTGCGACCGATTCGGATGTATGGGCAAAACGATTCGCCAAGGCCGTCCGTGAACTCGACATTACTCAAACAAATATTGTGATCTGTACCGACCTTCGTTTTGAAAATGAAGCGTCAATCGAAGAACAGTTCTCCATCGAAGAGAGGCAGTTCATTGAAGTTGTCCGCATCAAGGTTGTCCGAAACAGTGCTCAATCTACTGGTGTCATTGGTCATGCTTCCGAAGCGGGGCTTGATGATGATTGGTTCGATTACATCGTGGAGAATAACTACGATTTGACAACCCTCATGGAATCTGCGAAGCTCATCATTGACCATTTGACACAGGATGTCGATACGGTCGATCCGTCTATTGAATGTGACGAATGGCCTCTGCATCTTCCATTGAATTTTACACGGAATTTACCACCACCTAAATAGTGGTATGGACAATAAACCATACGCACAAGTGATGGGAAAGGACATTGAGGATAGCCTTCGGGCAATCCTCAATAGTGTCTCGACCCGTGGATATGATAAGCTCTATGTAGGTATCGTTGAAGAAAATGACGATCCCGAAAAGTTGGGGCGGTGCAAAATCCGCATTCCTTCCGTGTATGGCACGGACATCCCCACAGACGATCTTCCTTGGGCAATTCCAGACCAGACGCATATTGGATCGTTGATGGGATCGTTCATCGTTCCTCCCATTGGCGGGTTAGTCCATGTGTACTTGAAGAATGGTCTGATCTATGCCCCGCATTACACCACCAAAGTTCTTCATAAAGAGAACCTTCCAGAATCCAGATTGGAAGACTACCCAGATACCCTAGTGTTTTGGGAAAGCGATAACGGTGGGTATCTCGCATACAATCGGGCTAGGTCTCGAATGGAGTTCCGACATGATAGCGGTCTCCGAATCCTCATGGATGATTCTGGAAATATCCAGATTGACAATAGCGCAACGACTTCCGACATCAAATTGATCTGTTCTGGAAATGTGGTTCTCGAAGCGGGGACTCTCGAAGTAAAGAACGACACTGGATGCCAAGTGCAACCCAACCCTGCTATGGGTGGCCCTTTTTGTGCGTTGCCTACCTGTCTTCTCACGGGCGCACCACACCAAGGGAAGATTGCCAAGAATTGCTTTGTCAAATCGAACGACATTTAGGAGAGAGCGATGCCGAAAAGACGCAAACAAATTGATGACATCGAACAGGTCGATACCCCGATTGAGGAAAATTCCGATCCGAAAGTGACCATCGTTCAATCAATCACCAATACCATCCGATCATCGAAGATCATTCAATTGGGTATCCTTGCTATCCTTATGGCTCTGTCAATCGCCATTGTGCAGGGAAACATTGCGTCCTTGTTCGGTATCAAGTTCAAGGAACAAGCCCCGATTGAGAAGACCCAAGAGAAGTCACAGACCAAGGAGTAATATGCGGAACCTCATTGAAGAACAAGCCGACTATTTCTTGGGCGATGAAGATGCTTCCAAACTCGCTCAAGTATCGGTCGGGCAGACCGAAGAATATGAGCATACCGATGACCCCAATGAAGCATTGCGTATTGCACTGACACACCTAAACGAAGACCCCGACTATTACCTCAAACTGATCCCCGCTTCAAAGCGTGATGGATACAAGATCGACTTCTTCGGGCGTTGTGTCGGGCGTGATGAGTTCTATCTAGCGTCAATCGAAATGTTTGACAAGAAGGATGGGTGGGTATTGACCAAGTTGGTCGTTATCCGAGAACCCATGCCACAGACCCTAGAAGAGATTTATCGGGAATGTATGATTGATGCCATGAAGAAGACCTTTTACAAGTGCATTTTCGGGCATTCCAACTCTCCATTGCACAACTCCCCATTCTTCCTATCAATCACCGATCATACGGGCTATGAGGGCTACCACACGCCAAATACACCTGTATCCGTAAAGGACTTCTTGCAATCAATCTACGATCAATTCCAGATTGATGCGATGGAATCCACATTTTGAGTCAATTTAGGGGGTTTGAACTTATTTTTCAAAACCCCTTGACTTTTTGTACTAAACAAGATACATTGAAAGAGTAGGGAATAATCCCGCATATATGATAGGTTGAAAAATGGGAAAGATTGATACAATATCGAACATAACGGTCGGACAGATCGCGAAGTTCGTGTTCTCTATCCCAAGGATGGTAATGATGGGATTCGCCAATCTTGGGAAGACTCTTGGAGTGACCGTTCTTGATGGAGCGGAAGAACTCAAGGCATTGGATGATTCCATTATGACCATGCTCTCCCACAGGAATAAACTTTGTGAAGAGTTGGCAGAGAAAGGAATCGTATCACGCACACGGATGAATTGGATGCTCATTCGGGAAGTCGATACAAGCAAGGGGGAATCCAAATGATCGTGACCTTCAATCGCTTGGCTAAAATGGATGTCCTTGACTATTCCATTCTCCGTTCCGTGGTTTTATGGAACCAATGCTTTCGTCAATTCGGTGAGCCAATCGGTGCTCTGGTTGCCGATGTGGGCGGTCAAGAATATGAAGACACGGACAATGCAATCGCATTCGTTCGTGGGCGCATTGACCAATACCTCTCTGGTCTTGTGACCATATCCGAAGACAATACTTGCGATGCCACCGAAGAAGGTATCCACCGCTACAAGACAATCAAGGCCGAACTGGAATTGCTTGGAATCAATCCAGAACCAGATCGGTGGGCAAAGAAAACGATTCAAGAACACTTCAAGGGATTCAATCCCATTATCGGACTTTAACCAAAACAGGAGACAACCATGAAAAAGCTAATCATCATCCTAATCGCTTTCATACTCTTTGCTTGCAACGAGCAAGGGGTATCCACTATGGCATACGAAGAGCCGATTGACGATTCATTCAGTTCCAGTATCACCGTATCCAGTAGTTCCCAGATTGACCAATCCAGTTCTTCGGAACTCCGTTCGTCAATCCAGTCCAGTGCTTCGGTATCGGATGGATTGTCCGACACTCTTCTTCTCTCCACCATTGGAGCACCAGTTGTAAAGGTGATCTATGATAATGGAAAGACAGCAGTACCTAGCCCCACATCAACCGCCACATTGAAGGTTATTTCGGATTCGTCAATCAGGATCGACTATGATGCAAAGGATGAAGGTTCTTGGCTTGGCGGGAACACCATGATTCAGATTGAGTATTCAATTTCATCGGACATCGACTTCCATAACATCATCGGAATGTACTTGAAGTCCGTGTATGCCGATTCGGTGAGAAACATCGGATATGATACTACTTTCATTCATAGGAGCGATTATGTCGATGGACAAATGGTCAACATAATCGACACAATGATCCATAGCAAAGTCGAAGCCCTGCTTCCCTCTTTTTATGGATTCGTTTATGAATCAAATGTTGGTGGTTATTTTGATTCGAGAAGGGGTGGATCAACACCGTCTCCATTCATGGATAGCAATGGCGATGGATGGATTTACAATCTATCTTCGGATTTCCCTCAATCTGCAATAGTTTTTGAGTATTGCGTGGATGGATTGTGTGGCGTTGGCTTCTGCTCCGAATCCAGTTGTGGAGTAGCCAAGTTGTCGTTCTATTTCTGGACACCAAAAGGAAAGGGGTCGGTGACAATCAACGGATTGTCATTGATGACCAAATAAGGGGGCTTTATGCCAATTGGAAGGTTCAAAATCTATCTGGTCGGATTCTCCCTTGATACGGAAATCGGAAAGCGACTTGCTGAATTCGTGATGGAAGAGGAAGGATTCAAGGACATCGTGTTCATTGAGGCCAACCGTACCGAACAGATCAATTATGCGGAAGCCAAGATGGTTTGGTTCTTCCCAATCCCTTCCACGGCTGAAGACGATATTCGGAAAATTGAAGTGAATACGATTGCAAATGAAATCCCGATTGAGCGGTTTGAAATGGGTCGGGACATTTGCAAGTCGAACCTCTGGACAGAGCTATATGCCAAAAAAGATGCCCAATCCGCTTAAAGAGCGATTCCCCAAAATAGCGGAAAATATCCCAGAAGATGTGCATGAGTGTTTCATAACACCCATGCAATCTTTTTGGGATATGACTTCCGATGAGTACAATTACTTGTCCGAAATATCCGTATCGACCGATAAAGAAGATGCGAATATCACCCATTATTACTATTGTCGCCAACACCTGATTGTGGGAATGATAACCGTTCCTACTCCAAGGGGTGATTGGTTTGTTGTGTACGCACTCGATCCATAAAAGGAACTCATGTCACATAGCCTAATTCTACATCTCGATACCGAAACCACTGGATTCGATCCAGAAAAGAACGGGGTTCATTCGCTTGGATTCATCGGTGAAATCATCGTTCCGAATTCCCCTATCTTCTCCGTCCGTCCCGAATACCTTGGGTATTGGGAATTCAACCCCGTTGGTCGGGAACGCACCGAAGAAGCATTGACCGTGGGTGGTGTGACCCATGAAGAGCTTGACAAGAGAGAATCCGATGCCGATTGGAAAGATGACATCAAATACGCAATCGAGCGAACGATCTTTCTAGCCAAGGACAGATACGGGCAAGACCTTGAAGTCTATATGGTGGGTAGCTTTCCTCAATACGACATCAACATGATTGAGGGTATGAATTGGGGATGGAAATTGACGGACTTCATCAAGCCAGAGCACATCATTGACACCAAGACGGGCTATAAGCTCTTGATGGAAGAAGGCAAGATTGAGAAAACTTCGTGCTCCCTCCAAAACCTTGTCAAGCAGTTCGACTTGAAAGGAACCATCGACTTCCTCATGCGGACATTGGAGCATGGTAAATGGTATCTCCGATATGGAAATGCCAATCCGTTCGAGCGTCCCAACCCACACACGGCTATCTACGATTGCGCCTGTACTCTCATGGTACAGCGGAACCTCAACGACATTTACGGGTATGGTATGAAAACAAAGATTGGTGACTACCTCACGGTGAACGATCCTGTCTTTTATGAGCAGACGGGAGCCGAAGTTGAATTGACAATTCAGAACATAGACACCGACTATGTTCAATTGACAATTCCACAGGTTAAGGAATTGATCGTCAAGCTAACCGAAATCGTTGAATCCGTGGAGAACCGATGAGCGTTTCCTGTATCATGCTTGCTCAATTGGGGCGGGAAGACTACATCGTCCGTGCCATTTCAATGTTCTCGAAGCAGACCATCGTGCAGAAGGAACTCATCATAATCCACTCCGATGGGGACAAGTTCAATGAGTGGTTATTGACCGTTTCCAAGGGCGTAAATGCCAAGGTAGTATCCCATGAGGGGACGCTAGGGTCTAAACGAAACAGGGGCGTACACGAAGCGACAAGGCCGTGGATTGCCACATTCGATGACGATGACATCCACCATCCCGACAGATTGGCATATCAGCTTTCAATCGTCAATCAGAGTCGGGATGTAGCCTTCACCGCATTCTCCCGATACATCCATGTCTTTGAGCAGAAGAAGACCGCATACCTTCTCCGAAAGGATGTCGGTGGTAAAGCGGATCGTCCTTGGCTCATCATCGAACCAACCCTGTTCGCAAGTCGCAAACTCATCTTGTCGATGGGTGGATTCAGCGACAAAAACACGGGCGAAGACTCCGACTTGATTGACAGGATGTTCAAGCGGTTGGCATTCGTTCCGCATCCAGAAGATTCCCCCATTCTGTTCGGGTACAATTGCACTGGACGGGGCGTGATGGGAGACTCGCATCATGTGGAAATAGTAGCCAGTTCCACCAAATTGATATTGAAGGACACCGAATTGGACGGAATGCTCCCCTATCTGAATGGATACACCCTCAATTGCTCCGATGGTGTTTTCTTGATAAATCAAGGAAAATTTTATTTATACTATTGACTATACAAGATACATTGAGTATATTCAAAGTGTAAGCAAAGGAGTTCACGATGGGTATGCGGAAAGATGTTGAGTTCTTGAAAATTGAAGAAAATGGTCGTGTCGATATTGCTCTGATTTTTCCGAAAACAATGGAATCTGAAGTGTCGATACACGACATCCAGAACATTCTTTCCGAAATGTCTAAAGCGACTCCATTTAAGAACAAGCGTGGGCAGTGGGTTTTGAGAATCAACAATGTCTCGCACTTGGTAAAATAGTCCGTCATCATTTACGATAGGTTGAAAACATGGCAAAGAAAGCAAAGACAGCAGTTGAGTCCCCATTCGATCCCGACTATTACCAGAAGGAAATCGGTCGGTTCAATCCAGTCCCGTATGAGAAGAATGGAATCGTTGTGAAGATGGTTCCTGAAATGTTCGGTCGGGTTGATGGCGCATATTACAAATCATTTGGGTCAATCGAGAACTTCCCCACCTTCCGAATTGACGGTAAGTTGTGGATGTCGATTACTCCGATGGAAGCCGAAACCCATTACATCCCTATCAAGTTGGCCTCCGAAAAAAAGATCAAGACGGTCGTGGTCGGTGGTCTTGGCCTTGGATACTATGTCGCTCGAATCATGGGCATGACCCACATCGAAAAGATCGTGGTCTATGAATATCAGCAGAAGGTAGTCGATTACTTCACCGAATGCTATGGTGACAGGGAAGGATTCTCCAAGATCGAATTCGTGGTTGGTGACATCCGTGAAAAGTTCGTCAATCAGAAGTGCGATCTTTGCTACATGGACATCTACGAAGGCGTTGCCGATACCAAGGCAGTCGAAGACCGAATGAACTTCTTGGCTACGAACAAGATCAAGAATTATTGGTTCTGGACTGAAGAGCGTATGCACTTCTGGTTGATCTTCCAACGGGGATTCGACCCGCAGTTCACCAATAACCACAAGACAGTCCTTGCCCACTTCAAACAGTTTGCTCTATCGGATAAGGGAGAGCGATTTGATGGGTACATTCGTTATGACAACGAAGAGCTTGAAATGTATGAAGAAGGAACCGTCCAGTGGCTCATGGATTAAATCAATCAATGGAAGAATGGCGGGTTGATTATCAAGCCGACTTCCTTCCAAATTGTGCGTTTGCATCTAGCCATAAAGAGGCGATGGAAATGGCATCGTCTCTTCGTAAATTGAAGCACATCAAGTTCGTCAATGATCCAGTGAGGGTGCGATGAATTACATCCGTATGTTCATTTCGTTCCTCAATCAGTTGTTCAATCCACCATCGAAGAAGTTATCCCCGAATATGCGGAAGAGGCATGACAGGGCGATGAAAAGGTTGAACAAGCGTGGTGATCGGTACAGTGGTCGATGGGCGAAAATGTATCACTATTTCGATAAACTCCACTCATTGCAGGGAGTTGTCAATGGTAGGAACTTGAACAAGTTGTCCAAGAAGGAACGGGCGAAATATGGTCTTTAGAGACAAAGAGAAAACTGGAATCGACATTGGCGAGTTCGTCAATGCGGTTCGTACCGCATTCCCGAAATACAAGTTCGAGTTGAACCGTCAAGGCGTTGCTTGGGATGGTGGTCGGTGGTGTCGCATCTTCGTATCACACAATGGCGTGTCAATCGGGAGAGTCAATTTCCGTCCGTTCAATTTCGGAATTGATGGAGAGCTTTATTGCCTATACGGTGCTCATCACTACAAGCCACGGGATTATGAATACGAGCCTATGGATGACTTCTTTTATCAATTCGACTTCTGGTATGAGACAGGAATCGTTCTCGATATTGTTCCGTTGGTTGTCGAAGCGAAGAAATTGACGAATGAGAAGATTGACCGCATTCTTGAATATCGGAAAGCGAATCCAACGAAGCCAAACAGAAGGCGAAAGAAAATCACTAGCAATTTCACATCTACATTGAGAAATCTGGTTCGCCCACCCCTTCCGACAAATTGACGCATAAATACCTATGGGTAATTAAACCATAGGAGTTTTTATGCGGACTGGAATCACGATTGACGGTGGTGGAATCCTTGGAATCGGATCGGCACGGTTCCTCAAGGAACTCAATTACAATAACGAAGACTTTGTTGCGGGTACATCGGTCGGGGCTATCATTGCGGCTTTGCGGGGCATGGGAAAGTCGTGGGATCAGGTGTACAACATCTTCAAGACCGAAGGTGCGGGTATCTTCAAGAAGCCATCGTTCATGTGGAGAGTCAATCCACTGAAGCCGAAATACGACAATGAAAATCTCAAGGCCATTCTCAAGAAGTACCTTGGCGATACCAAGATGTCGCAACTCATCATCCCTACATTCATCACCACTTCCGATTTCAAGATTGGAAAACCCAAGGTGTATGACCGCTCCGATGACATCCTAGTGCGTGATGCCGTACTTCAATCCACCGCCGCCCCAACCTACTTTCCTCCCGTTGCGAATCGCTTTGCGGATGGTGGCCTATGGGGGAACAACCCTGCTCTGGTCGGTGTTGCGGGTTATGCCGACAAGAACAAGGTTGATCCTACCCAGATTCGTGTTCTGTCAATCGGAACCAATGGTGACTTCTATCATGGTTCAGAAATCTCCGAGAACTTGAATATGTTTCAATGGGCTAACCGAATCATCAAATTCGAGCTTCAATGCACCGAAGATGTCACTGGATTCTATGCGTCCAGATTGATGGGGAACCGATATTTCCGTGTCGAACCCCATTTGACCACTGGCTACGCCCTTGATTCGATCAGTTCAATGGATGCCTATGAGATGATTTGGTACAATCACTGGCTGGCAAACAAAACAGAAATCTTGGACTGGATCAACAAATGATGGGGGGTATTGGTAAAGGTATTCATGCCATTCTCTGTACGAACAAGGATGGGTATTTTTCCATAGGCGGTATTCCGATGTATGACTTCTCCCGTGTGTCGGAACATATCCTAGAATTGACGAAGAATAGCGTAGTTGTCATGGGGTATGGTGCATTCCTTCTCCGTGGGAAGAAAACATATCCAGAATGCTTCAATATCGTTATGACCGAAAAGGTGACACAGGGAATACGGGACAATGTGCTCTATCTCCCCAATGTCACCGATGTCCTTGATGAGTTCGGTCGGTCTCCATTCAAGAACCTGTATGTCCTTGGTGGCCTAAAGACCTTCAATCTGTTCCTTCCATTCCTTGATTCGATTGACTTGACCATCGTAGAAGACCATTATGTCGGGGAAAATCGAATCAATCTCAATGCAGTTCTTCCTATGTTCAAGGAAGAAGAGGCATTGCGGGTGGATTTGGGAACCAGAACCGATATTATCAGTGGAAAGCCGTTCAAATTGACAACCTTCTGGTATTCGAGAATTGATGCTCGAAGACTTTATTAGATTGACAACATTCGAGTTAGATACCACATTTTCAATATGCTCAATCTAATCGCATATTCAATCGTGTGTGTCGTTTCGGTGGTTATGGTATTGATCGTTCGTTACAGACGGAAGCGGATTCGGTCGATCAGGAACTTCAGATCATACGCTCTCGAAATCCAAATACGAAACAAGCGGATCGGAAAATGAAAAGACCCCTATCGCTAGGGGTCTCTTTATGGATCGTGTGGCACGAAGGTTATTTCTTCTTGCCCTTGCCTTCTTCTTCGACATTCTTGCCTTCGTCATCTTCATCGGAGTCATCGTCTTCTTCATTGACGAATTCGGGATCATCTTCACCATCTTCGTTCTGGTGGAGCTTCTTCTTGCCCTTGCCTTCTTCGGTAACCTTCTTGTCCTTGTCTTCACCATCACCATCTTCGTCACCATCTTCGTTCTGGTGGAGCTTCTTGCCCTTCTGGTTCTGGTGGAGCTTCTTCTTGCCCTTGCCTTCTTCGGCAACATCTTCGTCACCGTTTTCGTCATCTTCGTCCGAGTCATCCGACTCTTCCTTGATGGACTTCATGGCATCATCAATGGCATCAACGGCCTTGCCGATCTTGCCCTTGATGGCTTCGTCTTCTTCGGAAAGCTCTTCATCACCAAGTTCGTCCTGTGCTTTGAGCAGACGCTTCTTGGATTCTTCCAGACGCTTCAAAGAAGCATTGTATTTGTGGTTTTCACCAGAACGACCGGGGTGGTCGGTGGTCTCGATGTCGGTTTCTTCTTCCAACAGGTACGCAACCTGTTCTTCAAGTACGCTTCTCTTTGTCATGTGTATCTCCGTGTTTTGGTTGTTTCGTACCCGTTTTGAGGGTTTCTACTCTTATTTATGCAACTAAATATAGATGTAATCAACAAAAGAGGTTTATATGTCCATGCTTGATGAAATTGATGATCTTTTGGGCGGGGATGCCATTATCTCCCCCAATAAGACCCCACAGAAGGGCTATCGGATGCTCGAAGAGTCCAAGTCCCCCGAACTGTTCGATTCGATCAAGGGGATGGCTTCGACTTGGCTCAAAACCCATATCAAGGGTATTTCCGATGAAAGCATTGTGGATGTTCTCCGTATTGCGTCCATTCAGGAAACCTATGATAGTTCCAAGCCAAGCCCTTATGCGGGTGAAGACCAGATCGTACAGGCGTGTGATTATCGGTTCACATCGACCGTTGAAATTGATGGCGACCGCAAGCCCGTCAATATCACCTTCGGTTTCCGTGTCGGTGGATATTGATGAAACGGAACATCCGAACATCTTTGCTCGAAGAGGCCAAATCCCCTACCCAATACGCAGAGGAATTGGCCTCCCATTGGAAGCGGGTATCCAGTGCGCTCAAGAAGGCATCCTATGTCCTTCCAGACGCTAGAAATCGGCTCGATGGCTATGATGTCCTCATGCAGTCGTATGATGTAGGGGATCAGTCCATCGTCAATCTGGTGTCATTCCCAGAGACCGAAGACTTGGATGTCCGCATCATTCGCAACCCTGACATCGTTCCAGAGGCGGTTTTCTCCAAGTTCATGTCCAAGGACAAGGGGAAGACTTGGGTTAGGTTCCAGACCCGTTTCCGCTTCGACAATGCCGATGCGATCAGACGGGTTGCGATGGCGTTCCAAGACAGGGTGTTCAAGGCGATTGAGGCTTTCAGGGATGCGGAAGCCGATGGAGCCAAGAAGACCGATCCCGAAAAGGTCACAAAAACCATCAAGGTTGTGGACAAGCGACCCCCCAAGGTAGTGACGGGAACGAAGAATTGACGCTTTTTGCAGATCAATCCATATTTTCAGTCTAGGAAACAGGTTCACGAAAGGAGTTGAAATGAGCCAATTGACCCAACAACAAGTCACCGATACCATCGTCAAAGGCGGTTTTCATCGGTATTTCGCAAATCCACAGCAAGCTATGGCATGGCCCGGCATCACGGCCTTGGCTACTGTCCTGATTGAGAACGCAACATTGAAGGCCGAAAACGAAGCCCTCAAAGCGAAACTGTCCAGTCCAACCCCGATCCCCGTCCAGAATTCCCCACAGGAAGACCCGTGGGCATCCACGGTAGCCCAAGTGCAGTCCAACCCCGCCCCTGCACCAATTCCCGTCCAGAACGCACCACAGGCGGTTCCACAGGCTCAAACGACCACTATCCAGAAGAAGGGTGTTCGTATCGAAGGTGTGGTTGAACCCGAAACCCCTTACAAGACTACCAAGCGCACATTGGGCGAACCGCTCCCCCCGCCCAAGGCATCCTTGATGGGGGCGAACGAGGATGCGTCCAAGTTGCCCGAAACGGTGGTGAAGGGAGCGAATCCGAATTACATGGGAGCGATGGTTCCCCCCGCACCCGATCCACAGGAATCGACCGAAGAAATCGTATTGGATTTTGGGGACGAACCAAAACAGCCCTCCGCACCATCGGAACCGCAATCGGTTCAATCTTCTCCGACCCCGACCCCGACATTTGCGCCTCCACCGATGTATCCCGCTCCCCCACAGCCATCAATCCAACCATTGACAGCGGATCAGATACCGCCCGATGTGATGGCACGGATCAATGCTCCGTTCCCGCAGATCAATACCCCGATGGTGAACACACAGGGGAACATCAATCAGCAATCGGCAAATTACCTTGATGGTATCTTGGACGGTGTGTGATGGGTGTTATCGGATGTGACCTAGACGGAACCCTTGCACACTACGCCATTGGCGAGGTCTCGACCATATCGGAAAGCCGATTGAGAAGATGGTCAATCATGTCAAGAAAGCGATTCGTGATGGAAACGAAGTCCGCATCTTTACCGCCCGTGCCAATGAAAAAGGTGTACAGGACGATGCGACCGTTTTGCCGATTCGGAGATGGTTGAAGGAAGTCGGCTTGCCCGAAGACCTGACTATCACGAACATCAAAGGATTCGACATTGACGAATTTTGGGATGACCGTGCTCGACAGGTGATGCTCAACAAGGGAGAGTTCCTTGAAGAGTTCATGGCAGAAGACAGCCAGATTTGGTAATTGACACCGAGTTCTCTATTCTACGACCCTGTATGAAAATACGGGGTTTTCTTTTTGACAAAAAATAGAGTTGAACCCATATTTACAGATAACAAAGGAAACATTAAATGATTACCATTGCAGAACTCCCCGTATTGACCCATAGCGAAACGACCCACCAGTTTTCGGAATTGGGAATTCCATTGGATAAGTCCGATCTTGTTCAAGTCCGTGCCAATGTCAATATGATGAAGGTGTCGGTTGCCCTCCCCCGTGGTACGACCGCCACACGGATCATCTTGCCCGGACAACCTTTGCGGGTCGAACTCCCATTCTCCGAGTTCATTGATGTCACGAAACATAGCGGTGTTCCGTTCATACGAGTACCCGTCCCATTCTCCGAAGTCGTTGCCAAACAGTTGGTGGACAAAGACGATATGAGCGAGTTTCTTCCGTCACAGGAAGAGATCGTTGAAGGAATCCAACAAGAAGCGGAATTGAACACTGGTGTCCGTGATATTGAGATGATCGTCAATATCCTCAATATCGCCCATTATGGTTCCTTGGATGGCGAACGCACCACTATGGTCATCATTGGTATGCCACAGCCATTACCGATCAGCATTAGCCCGATTGAACTCAAGAAGCGCATTGTCGATGCGATGTGCTCTGTTAATGGAATCCATCAAATGCGTACAGCAACGGATCATGGGTATATGTATAACAACTTCTATGATGCTTGCCCGATGGGATGGGGGAAGAATGCGTGATATGTTCAATGAGCGTGAGTACACAACCATGCTCCGTTTCTATGATGCCGATTTTGTCCATATGCCAGAAGAAATGCAGATCATGGCAAAGACCTTTATCGAGGAAATCCACAAGCTCGAAGATAAGATCAGGCCAAAGGTCGGATTGGTCATTAAGGAAATTTCTGGTATGTTTGAGGGCTTCCCCCTTCCATTCGATCCAATCGGATTCAATCCGTACTCCGATGCTCCACAGGGAGACGATGCGAACAAACGGGTTGTCGCTAGGACATATGCGGGGGATTTCTTTGTCCACCAAGACGATAGCGGATTCTTCAATCATGTCCCCGATGTGACATACCACACCGAAGAACCAGAAGAATCCATCGAGATCGAAATTGATCCCGCTTGGATGATGTGATTCCCAAATTGACGATAGGTTGAATATGAACTTCATTTTAAGGTTATTTGGCTATGCTCCGATAGAGGTTCCAAAACTTCGTCAAAGAGTGTTCCGTGTGTTTTATCGTGAACATATCATTCGCATGATTCACACGGACTCTTATCATATTGCGACATTCAAGACCGATGGGAACGATGTCACGAACGAGACAATTGAATTTTGGGAACAGTACCTATTCAAACTCCATAATCGAGTCAAGTGTACGGTTATCTCTTGGTCTGAAATCTACCCAACAAAGGAATGATATGAAGCAGAAGCTAAAGCCAAATACCCTTGTCAAATTGAAGGACGGTAGCCTGTTCTTCAATAACCCGATGGGTTCCATGTTCGCCCTGTACCTTGGAGACCTGACCAACAATCCGAAGTATGCGGTGTTGTCCGTGACCCGTGTTGATTGCGTTGGGGAGCACATGGGGAAAGGTGGATCGGTTCGTGTTATGTCGATGCCGACATCCACCACAATCGTTCATCACAAGACAGAAAATCTCATCCGATTGACCAGTGATGAGATCAAGCAATTGCCCGGTATGCCCGATGTGTGAACGAGTTGTGACCCGTGAAAAACTTATTGATGTCATTAAGGAATGTGAGGTTCGGGATACCGAAGAATTTGGCGTTGTTGATATTGCTACTCCAATTGCCGAAGCTATCGAGAAAGCGTGTCCAAACGCAGTCGGTCAATGTGACTGGACAAAAGACTTCGATGGCGAATACTTCGATACCAGTTGCGGTCGGGCATTTGTCCTGATTGAAGACAACTCATTAAACGCACACGAATACTACTATTGTCCTAGTTGTGGAAGGCCAATAGTAGAGAAACCAAATCCACTATTAGAAGAGGCCACCGATGAGTGAATTGAAAGCAACCCTTATCAATCCACAGTTCCAGATCATTCCAGTGATTCCGTTGGATGTCATGTCATACCAAGTGTATGCCATGTACCAAGTAAAATTGATCGAGGAAATGGGACGCACTTGCTATCTGTCCCATGACAAGACCAAAGAAGGTTCGCATGAATCATTCACCCGTGGAGTGGTTCGGTCTGGTCACGAAAGTGTGATTGAGCATGATAAGATCAGTGTCCGTATCACTTGCTCCCGTGCTTCTTCTCACCAGTTGGTTCGTCACCGTATCGGTTCCTATTCGCAGGAATCACAACGGTATGTCAATTACACCAAGAAGGACACGATCATTTTCATCAATGATGGCTACAATGATGAAATGATTGCTCATTTCGATTCCATCGTACAGCGATATTTCGCAATGGTCGGTGGTGGAAAGAAGGCCGAAGATGCCCGTGCTATCCTCCCCAATGCGGTATCTACCCGTGTTGCGGTGACATTCAATTTCCGTCAATGGAGAGCATTCTTCAAGCTCCGTTGTGACAAACACGCCCAACGGGAAATCCGTTCCTTGGCGTTGGCGATGCTTCGGGAATTCAACTTCTACTATCCATCGGTTTTTGGTGACTTGTATGAGCAGTACGCAGAAGTTATCCCGATGTATGGACAGGAAAAGAACCCAGAAGTTCTCATGTTCGATGTGCCTATCATCGAGGCATAACCATGACGAAACGGAAGCTCGAACAAATGGAATTATTCCCGAAGAATACGATCAAAGCACAATGCCATAACTGTAAAGGGCGTGGTGTTGTTATGATGACCGTTCCTTCCATTTATCCATTGCGGACAGATAAGAAGGAATTACCGTGTTCCTATTGCAACGGTACGGGAACGGTTCCTCTTGTCGAGGTTCCAGATCGTCAATTAGACGGAACCGAAGAACCAACGGCTCTTGCATTCTCATACCCCGATACGACCCAAAGCAGGGTAAGAACGAAGAGGCCAAAGAAGAACGAAGAGAAGACTTTTACGAAAGCGGAAGTTCGTGAACTTGTTTGGCAAGCCGTTGGATATTCGGTCGGAGTATGCGATGCTATTCCGAAATTGACAAAGGTTGGTTTGTCCGATGCGGTATGGGTCAATGAAGACAAAGACCGCTCCGAGAAGATCAGGAACAAGACTCTTCAATACCTAGAAACTCTTTTCTCGAAGGTTGGAATATGAGTGCTCCGAAATACGGAAGATTGGCGAAAGATATGCCAGTCGCTTCTACCGTTGTGAAGTCATGTCGCCATAATAAAACTTGGCTCATAGCGGGTGGAATGATCGAATGGTGCTATGTGTGTGGAGCATACCGTGTGATGAAGCGCATAGGTGTCAATCAGGTATGTCCAGACACCAAATGGACACGCCCTTCCAATGATCCAAACAAGAATCCAGTGGAGAAGTGATGCAATACATCCTCACCGAAGCCGAATTCAATGCGCTGAAGAAGTCCGAAGCGATTGCCAAGCGTGTCAATCATAACATCGAAACACTGATTCGGAATAACCCGAAGTGCCACAGGTATCCAGACGGGTTTGTTCCCGCAATCTTGGACGCACCAAAGCCACAACCGATGCGGTATTGTGAAATGGAATGCCCATTCGCATTTACTCATTCGGTGACGGATGGTACTGATTCTAGGTTGTGTATTCTCAATCGTCCAACGGGGTATGGCAAGTGATCCGTCAATTTACCAATGCGTACAGATTTCTTTCCAACTTTGCACCAGTGGAAATCGTTTATGGTGGTGCTACTTATTCTTGTGTCGAGAACGCATATCAATCTGCGAAGAACTCCGATCCTAAATGGAAGGAGTATTGCCAAACTCACAATCCATTCGAGGTGAAAGGCGCATCAAAGAAGCAACCCGTGGATTCCGATTGGGATGTGAAGAAATATCAGATCATGCGGGAATTGCTCATCCAGAAGTTCAATGATCCGAAGTATCGAAAACTTCTCATAGCCACGAAGGGAAGACCCATCTACGAAGGAAACAATTGGGGAGACCATTATTGGGGAGTTGATGTGGTCACGCTCAAAGGACAGAACAACCTTGGAAAATTGCTCATGTTGATCCGTGATTCGATTATCAAGGAAGGTAAATGAACTTTGGGCGATTGAATACGGGGAATGTTGTGAAGATCGTGGTTCACAACCATTCCACCGTCAATAAAATGGTTTACATTGGAATTGTCGAACATTCCGATGAAGAGAAAGTGGTTCTCGACATCGGAATGTCGTTCATCGGTATCGAGAAGAATACCATATTCAATGTGGTCGTTCTTGGGCATAGAGAGGATTCGGAATTATTGAGCACTCTTGCCGAATTGGTCGATAGTGCTACTCCGATAATTGAACTCTTCAAGCCTATGGTTCAATCACAGGTCATTTGGAAAAGGGAATGGCTAGACAAGGCCACCCGATCCGTGAAGAGGTATTTGCGTATCAAATAGTCCATAAATAAGGGTATGGACTACATTACCAAAATACCCGAAACGCCTGAAGATTATGCGTGTATAATGCTTCAGACGGCATTTGAGTTGATCGACAAAAGCATTCAGTTGGCGGTTCTTGCCCCCGAATTGGGAGCCAAGGCATTCAAGAGTGCGATGACCTTGTTGGAAAAACAGGCGTATCCCGCAATTGGGAAACTGATTGATCCGATTGAATACGGGCTTGTTCAATTCTGCGAAGTCCTTAACTCCCTCAAAGACAAATTGGATTCCAATGACGGGGATTCCAGTTGGTGTGAAATCCTATTCAATTGCCAAGCATTCATTGAATTGATCCTCAATGAGAAGATGCGTGGGATGATTACTGCGATGATTCCATTCATTTCGGAAGAGCAGAAAGTCGCCATGACGAAGGACTACGGTTTGTTCGTCAATTATGTGTGCAAGATGAGCTTGGGTGCTATTGTTGCGGCTTTTATTGGTGGAGCACTTGCTACCCTATACGAACAGTTCGATCCAATCGTGAAGAAGTTGGAAGCGATCCAAGGCGTTAATTTTTTGATTGAAGGATACAACGAGGTTCTTGAGGGCGCATATGTCTATGATGTCCTTACCGAATACGACAAGTTTGCCAAATGTGCGTTTACCGTGTGTGACTTCGATAAGGAATCATTCGAGGCACGGGACAAGGTATTGAAGAAGTTGTTTTTGAAACCCGGTGGTTCCCGTGGGTATGAGATTGATGTGGATGCGTCATATTCTAGTGATGCGAAGTTCATTCCAAAGACAAAACAGGTCGAGAACGAAATCAATGCCCGTGTAATGGCTATCAAGTCCGCTATGCAACTTGGAAAAGACGATCCTTTCAATTCGTGCTCATTCGTGAAGACTTCAATCAAGCCACGGGTATTGAAGCGGATGCTTGCCGAAATGAATCCTTCGATTCCTTACTAAACCTCATCCATAAATAAGAATGATGATTACCTTCAGAGACCGATATTTCTACACGAATCTCACCAAGCCAGTGTACCCCGTTGTGGACATTGGCGGGATTCCGCATTACAATATCGGCTCAATCGAAGCCGACAGCGTTTCCGATGCCATTGCCGAAGGATATGTGATTGACACGATCTATGTCCTTGATAAGACACCCACGATTGAATTTGTGGTGTCTTCGATTGGTGGAATTCCCAAAGCATTGGTCTATATTCCGACCAGTACCGTGGAAGGAATGGATGGATATGGTCAATTGGCATTCAGGTACAAGGAAACCTCTGGTGGAGAATGGAAGGAACTGATTGCCAGTGTCCGTTCATTCCCATTGGAAAACTTCTTGGTATCGTGTGCCGAACAGCCAGACGGTATTGATGTGTGGGCTATTGACATTGACAGTATGTGCGAAAGCGAAGCACTCAATGGAAACGCAATTGACATCTCAATCACAGACATTCTATTCACGAACGAAGGGGAACGCCCAAGAAGGCTCAATTATGGTTCCCCGCTTCCACGGATTCTCTGGAACAACATCGACACGGCTATGGCAGAGAACCTTCTGGACAGGGTTATCGAATCAATCGCCCGATATGAGAAGCGTGTGGCGATTGACCGAACCAAGGCCACGATGACGATTGACAGGAAGAGGCATAGCGTGGTGCTCACCATCCCGTACTATGTCCGTGAAAACCAGAAGAAGTATTTGTACAGAAAGAAGTTTTCGGCCCAATAAGGTGGACTTATGATAAAGCAACCTCTCAAGCTCAACTATGCGTATGTGGATCGTGACAAGATCGTTTCACAGGTCGAAGAGCATTTCAGAAACAGCGGATTCGGAAAGCTGATTGACTCCAAGTTGGTTAGCTTCCTAGTCGATGTCTTTGGCGCAACCGCTGAATTCATCATCTACTACATCGAGCGAAGAGCGGAAGAGGGATTCTTCGAGACTGCAAAGCTACGATCCAGTGTCATCGTGGGGTCCCGATCCCTTGGGTATTCGATCAGGCGACCAACACCCGCCACAGCGGGGCTACAATTCGTTTTGCGGGGCAATTTGGCATTGCCCGTTGCTTCCTATACCGACAAGACGATTCAGTTCCCAATCGGCTCCAAAATGACCAGAAACGGGATTCCGTTCGTATTGGATGCGACCTATACCTACAAATTCAAGGCAGAAGACAGCCCGACCGATCCTCTATGGTCAAAAACTTTGATTTTCGCAACCAAAGAGACCGATGGGACGCTTCTTCTCCGTGATGCGACCGAATTGGCAGACTATCCCGAAGCCGACCAGATCACCCCCATCGCCATTCAGGGCGAATCCCGTGAAGTGACGATCAATTTCACGGAAAATCCCATTTCTGGTCAAATTTTCCAAAGGTACGAGATCAATGATCCCGAATTCTCCGACTGGTTCGGCAACAATGACCCCCGTGCCTACAATCAGGTGACGGGTCTTTGGACACCTTCCAGTGGGTTCACACAGGTTTCCAGTGCCTATGTGGATGATCCCCCGTATGACGAAAGCTCCCTGTACAAGATTGACAGGCGTTCTTTGGTAAATCACGAAACTCTGTACCGTGATACCTACGACAAGCGATACAACGAGGATGGAGACCTTGTTGAAGACAATATCCCCCGTGTGTGCGTGATCCGAACAGCAAAGAGCGGTGGTGTCGAGGTCATGTTTGGCGATGGGTATGTTGCGATGATGCCCAAGGGCGATCATGTCATCCGAATCAGGTATTTGGCTACCAAGGGAACGACCGCCAATGAGGTGGGTTCCCGTGGAACCGCCATCCAGTTCGTCAATCCTATCTATGCCACGATGCCCAACCTTCTGGACATCTCCCAAATGCTCACCGTTCTTCTTGGGACGAATGTGGGCGGTGGTGCGGATATGGAGAGTATTGAGTCAATCAAGAACAATGCCCCTGCTATCTACAACTCCCTTGACCGTCTGGTTGGCCTTGGCGATTATGCCACCTTTCTTTCCTCCCTAGCAAGCCCTCTCCGTGTCCGTCATGCGATTGCGTGGGGTGAACAGGAAGAAGTACAGCAGAGCGGGTACAGGGCAAACAGGCGGTATGCGAACCATGTCTATTATTCCGTCCTTGGGCATCTCTACGAACGGACTAGCGATGGTCGGTATGTTCCGAAACAATTGATCCGTGGGACGGTTCCCGATGGAACGACAACGACTCTCAATGAGAACGGCTTGCTCGAAGGATTCGACTACGACCAGTATTCCGAACAAGCGTACTTCAACATCCTTGTAGCCGATTCCGTCATTCTCATGCGGGAATATGAACGGAAGCTCTACGAAGAGTTCTTCAATCGTACCAATCCCCCGTACACCGATGACCAGATTGCGATGGTCGATCAATTCCCACAGGGTCATCCAGTAGCTCAATTGACGGCTATGCTCGAAGCCCGTGGACAATTGACAACCAAGCCACGGTACATCACCCCGATTGTTCAAGAGTTCAAATTGGGTGGACAGGTGTGGGTGCGTGACTTTGCCGATATTGAGAAAGTCCGTACCGATGTTGAAACGGCTATCTACGAATTCCTTGATGCGAATGTCAATTTCAATACCCCCGTGTTGATTTCCCATATCAATTCCATTGCGAAGAACAACCCCGATGTGATCCGTGCCGACCTGAAGTTCATTCCAGTCGCAAGCAATGGAATGGTCATCAATGACTGGATGACCGAACCAGAAATGATGTCGCAGATTCCGTATGAGTATGACCGATTCTTTGCTCTTCAGAATGGTGTGTACCCCGATGTTCATGCGAGTCAATTCACGGTAATTCCCGATTCCGAAGGGAAGATTACCCAAGACGGTACATACACGGTTGCTAACTACAATGAACTGATTGGCAAGAAACTCCGTCTTTCCCAAGATGGTGGTGTCAATTACTTCTTTGGTGAAATCACCGAAATGTTCCCGACCCAATCGCAGATCAATTGGTATTGCCAAGGGTATGCGGATGAAGTCGGTCTTGGTGGAATGAATCCCTATGCGTGGTATGTATTGCGTGGAACGATTCCTTCTGGTTTCCCGTCCAACAATCAACCACCTTCGTCTTATGCGTTGGTGCAGAAAGTATGGCAGAAGTCATATAACGGAAGCACTATGACTTCATACGCATACTATCAGTTCCATATCCCGACAGTAGGAAGCATCATTTCCGTTGCTCCGTATGGTCTCCGTTCACAGGAATACATCAAGTGGACTGGAACCGCATGGGAAACCGCCCCATACGATCCACAGGCTCCTATTCGTATTTCGTTCACCTCCGATACTGGAAACTTGGGAAACAACCTTGGACTGATTGCCGAAGTCGTTACCAATATGGTCGAAGTCTATAATGATCTTGGATTCGATCCGAAGGTGTATTTGGTGGAAGCGTTCCAGACCGCCATTACCAAGGAAGTGAAGCGGTTGTTCGATGTGATTCATCACAAGTATTGTTCTTGTCCTACCCCTATTCCGACAACGACCGTGCCTACCACAGACCCCGTTGCCGAAGCCTGTACTCCGTTTGGGTTGCGGGATCATATCCCCGCCCCATACAAGAACAGCAGAGGGACGGATTGCCACGAAAGCATCAAGGCTATTCCTTGGGGTGATTGGGCGAACAGCTACTACTATGACCTGTACCAAGATTGGACACGGTGCGGTGAGCTATTCCCTTTGACCAAGGATGAATGGAGCAATGGAAAGTATAATGCGCTTCTCGACATCACCGAATTCGAGAGGGTCACTGCAACGGGAACCCCTTGGCGGATGAACGCTCCTATCAAGGGAGAAGCGGATGAAGCATGGGTCACCGAATCGAAGATGCACCACAGGATCGGTGGAATCAGTGAGCGTTGGTTCTACCACACGGTCATGCGGAATGTCATCATCGAACTCCGTGCGATTGCGAAGAAGAAAGCAGACACGGTATCGCCCGACTTCTACACAACCGACCGTCTAATCCTCAATCTGTTCCTCAATGAGTTTGGAGCGGATGGTAGTTCGTTCAATATCAATGACATCAAGGATCAGGTTAATACGCTTCTCCAATCGAGCGCATATTTGGAAGATACCGATGCTCAATCGAATGTCGAGAAGTTCATCAAGTCCAATTCGTTCAAGGGATTGATGCTCAAGCTCCACAATGGATTGACACAGGCGATTCGTGCGGGTATGTTGGACAGCTACGGAAACATCGTCAATTACACGATGCGGAACGAAATTGTCCAGATCAAATCCGAAATGGAGTTCCGATATGGGTAGTGCCTAAATAGAGATATGAGTAAAAGGCTAGAAACTGAAGAGCGTTATCCATGCACCGCACTTGCGTTGTCGGATGACGCTTCTTTTATTGATAGGTGTCGGGAAGAGTCATTGAGAAGAAATGAGTCTTGTGGGCTTTATTCCGCAACAACCGAAGTGGTCAATTCCGATGATGGCCTTTGGGTAATCGTACATCTTTTTGGAGTCCATTGATATGGCATATGCAAATTGGGACTTGAAGCCACGAATCCACAAAGCGTATCAATCTGGAACCGACCTCATCATTGAGGGAGTACACCTTGATAGGTGGTCTGGAAATATCGCAAACATTGAACTCTTCTTTGAGTATTATAGTTACTTCGGAACTCCGACAGTTAGCTATGGTTATATGTTGGGATGGACTCCAAGTAGCAACTTGATCCCCACCCGTGAAATAGCGCATACCATCACAGCACCCGCCCCCGTTATCAGCGGTGGTGGTACGATTATGACTATTCCATTGGGTCTCGATATTTCCAATTTCACGAAGACATTTACCGATACATTTTCGTGGTATGGTGGTGGAACCAAACACGCATTGCTCCATGCCAAATTGAATTGGACGGGGCTATCCGTACTCAATGATGGAGCAAGCGCATATTCCGTATTGTTCAATTGTTGGCGTGAAATTGACACGCAGTATTCGTGGGTCACTCATAAGACGAAGCGGAATGCCCGTTGGGTATTCCAAGGCGGTGGTGACTTTCCATTCGATGAGCATTTTCATCAAGTCTATATCGACCTAGCCCCCGCCAATAACAGACGGGCGATTATTTGCGATGTCATTTCCAATACTGGAACATCGACCCGTCAATATATCAATGGCAACAACAATCTTGGTGGATATTCTGGACAGATCGGGTATGGGTATTCTAGCAATGCCAATCTTGCGAATACTTCGGTGATCCAATCCAGATTTTATGCGGGGTTGGCACAAGTAGGATCGAACGAATGGGTGGTTGGTCTCGATGCCTCCATGCCTACCTACATTCTTGCGGAAGAGGGAGTAGAGACCCAACTAGCATTGCCACTTCCCGTCATTTCCAATGCGTATTATGATCGTGGAATTTCCCGATATGTCATCCAAGGAACTGGATTGGATAACCGCCCCATTGTTGCATTTGGATGGGGAAGAAAGAACGCTTCTTCGGAACAGTACAAGTCGAACTTCAGCAATCCAGTCATCAATCTGGTCACTCCGACCCGAATTGAGATTTCTATGGGTGCGATTGACCTGTACAACGGAAGCTATGCGTCAATGTTCCCTCCGATGGAGAACAGCCTTCTTACGATGTGGATTGGATTCTTGGATCAGTCCCCGTCATCCAACTCTTCGGTCTTTGTGGTCAATTCGATTGACGGCTCAATCTTGACTCATTTCAATTCGTACCGAAACCCGTCCCCGTCTGCTCCCAATTTCGGAGAGATTGATCCCCATGTTATGAATGGAACGACCATCGAATACAATCCATCGACTTGGGGGGATGGTACTGGACAAATGGTAACTCTCTGGATTGATCCAGTAGCAAAACCAGATACGGTTAGCTTTATGAGTTTGGAAAGCGGTACATACGCTTCCTATTCTCAATACACTTGGGCGACCCCTTGGTACAAGTACCGATACGAAATCGTGAACATCAATGGTGTCGATTTCGGAAAGGTTCAATTGGTCATGCCTCTCGACAACTACGCATCCGATAACAAGGTTGGTTTGTTCATCATCCGCATGACGGGTGTGAGTGGGGTATTCTTGGTCAATGTGAATCCCGCTATTTCACAACGGGAAATCACTTTTGATGTTCCATTCGTAGTCCTTGGCGACAATGGCTATTACAGCACGGGAGAGAGTCTTTTGCGTGGAGACAAGGCAACCCTGCTTGTCCGTGCCGTTGATGTCTTGGGAGTTTTGGAACACCCCCCTGCAAGCCCATTCAACAACACCGTCCGTATTTCCGATTCCCCGAATGGGTGGAATGGACAGGTGATGGTCGAAGTCGTTGGCGATGATGGGATTACCATACATCCATTCACTACATTCTTCCTCACTGGTGGACAGAATGGAGCGGATTATTCCTATGAAGCGTCTCGAATCGAAATCTCATTGAACCCATCCGTCAATATCTGGAATGGACGGCTTCGGTTCTCCATCCCAACTCCATTTGTTCTCAATTTCATCGAATACAGTGGAATTGGGGTATCCATCCCGATTACCCTGACCAGACAGAATTCGTTGCTTGTTCCTTTGGAGACAGCCGATCCCAATTCCTGTATCCGTGGGCAAATTGACGGAAACCAAGGATTGCGTGGTGTCAATTTCAGGGCGTATGTTCCCGAATACCTGAAGGAAAGCCCGTTCGAGAACTTCGTTGGCGTGTTTCAGGATGAGATGAACACCCTGTACACTGGTGCCACCTCATCCGATCCGTATGCTATGGCTCATGGTATTCTGGACAAGATTGACGGATTGCTCGATATGCACGATCCCGATACCATCCCTAGCCAGTACCTCCATATGCTTGCGAAGAACCTTGGCTATGATATGGTGAGTGGAATTCTCCGTGCTAGGGACATTGCCAATGCGCCCGATGATTTGTTGCGTTATGCTCGATTCCTTGTTGCGAACCTTCCAGAGATCAACCGAATCAAGGCGACAAAGGATGCGATCCGTGGCCTCATGTTCTCCGTTGGTGCGCTTGCCGACATCTATTACAAGTGGACATCCGACTACGGCCTCAATTATGATGAGAACTTCATATTGAGACCGACACCCGAACGGGCATGGTCTGAAAGCAACGAGAACCGACTGTATGAAGCGAAAACTGTAATTGAGACCAGACAGATCAAGGATGAGTCAATGGGACTCACCCCGCATTTCAGCATTGATGTGGACTTGACCCAATTCGACCTGTACTCGCAGACCGAAGGTATTTCCGATATTCTTGGGCGTGTGCTAAATACTATAAATGCACTCCGTCCGATCAATACAGTCCTTGACGATCTATCGCTTGTCATCAATGTCGAGCACGATGTCAAGCAGTTGCCGACTATGGTTGATTGGTGGGGTGATGGTGTCCATTCGCAGACGGATACACCAGAGCCTATCGTTCTCGATTCGATTGACGAAGGAAGAGGTGTGTTGGGTTCTCCGTGGATTGATACGATTGACGAGAAGGGTGGCATTCTCCCGTCTCCATTACCAGACAGCATTGAATCCCCTAGTGGATTGATCTAAAGGAGATTGTTATGGGAACCGAATACAAAAACATAATTGACCGTTGTGGTACATATGCTGAATTGGCTACGAATGGTCAATTGTTGGAAGGACAGGCGGGGTTTTGCACCGACCGCCACTCCATCCTGTATCGCAGACGAAGCACTGAAGTAGATCGTCCTAGCGAAATTGACGAATTCTGGTGTACTGGATTGCGGAATCCCGTGAATAATACCACGGGTATCCGTGCCATTTTGTCTCCCTCACACGAAGACCATGAATGGATTTTCGAGATCGTGAATGAATGGGCGGGTATGCTCATGGCATCCGCAAACGATGTAAACGGTATCGGACTTCCGTGGCCCGGGTTCCTCAATGACAAATTGACGGGTGGCGATCCAGAGATAACGCTTGATTTGGAGAAGACAGCGGGGACAGCTTCCCCCGAAATTCTCAAGATCAAATTTGGTGGACTAAAGTTCCTTGGAAGTTGGGGTGTTGGTGTCGCATACAAGGTGAACAATCTTGTGTCGTTCGATGGGAATGTCTATATCAACATTTTGGCATATAACTCCGATCCAGAGTCCCCGAATCCAAGTGCCGATCCTACTCATTGGACATTGTTTGCATCCCAAGGCGGGTCGGGTGCGTACCTTTCTCTGAATGGCTCCAATTTCCTCACAGCTTTGCCAACAGAGCCTACTTACCACAAGGGTAAACTCTTCTACCTTGATCCAGTCCAGAGTGTTGTGGTGCAAGGAAACAGGGAAGATTCCCCATTGGTGATGAATCGCCAAATGAGAATCCTTGTCAAAAACATGAGCGGTGCTACGATCCCCAAAGGTCGTGCGGTTTATCCCAACGGGCATGATAGTGGCCTTCCCACGATTGCGTTGGCACAAGCCAATTCTTCATCCACTTCGTTCGTGTCTGGTATCACCATGTATGACATCCCACATGAAGGGATTGGTGAAATCATGGGTGGTGGTGCATTGCCACTCGACCTCACTGGAATTGCGGACAATGCCCAAATGTGGCTATCCGATACCACAGCGGGTCTCATCACCACAACCGCTCCCGTGTTCCCGAACTTCCTGACCTATGTGGGTCGGGCGTTCCGTGGCGGTGTGGATGGAATTCTTCTTGTCGAGAAGTCCACCCTACCAACCATTGCCCCGTCTTCGGGTGGTGATGATGCGGGTGGTCAATATGCGGGTGTCCAGACCTTTATCCTTTCCCTGATTTCACAGGCCGTCAATATCTTCGGTGGTAACGCCCAAATCTGGACAGCGGTTATTACCCCGTATGATACCCAGATTGACAAGATGGCGGCTTTTGTGACTCAATCACAGGCATCTTCGGAAACTATGCGGTTCGGAGTGTGTGACATCAATGGAAACCTCATTGCCCAAACGGATACATTGTCCACCGCTCATGCGGAAACATATCGCAGACCAGATAGTACGGGCGTGAAGATTCTTTCGTTCCCGTCACCAGTCGCACTTACACGGAACACCATCTACTATTTCACCGTTGCGGGTAAGATCAATGGAATTGCGTTTGGTGGATATAGTGGATTGACCACTGGTTCCCCTGCTATTGCATTGAGCTACACTAGCATCAATGCACGGTATGACGATGGTGTCACTGGAATATATCCAACCATGCAATCACACTCCCCCGCATCTTCCCGTGCGTGGATGATGGGCTTCAGGGCATAAGGAGAACTCATGCTTACCTATAAAAATCGTCCGTGTTTCTACATCACGAAGGGTTCCGAACGAATCTATATTGCCCAATCTCCCAATAAGAAGTTGGTATCCGATGCGATTACCAAGATTCAGAAGACGGAAGGGTGGGTGGCATATGACTTCTATGGAAATGGCCTTCAGGACAACATCGTCCTATCGTATTTGTGGATGCTTCAATCCGACATCGACAACATTTTCAGAAATGAAATTGACGGTCAAGTCATTTGGAACATTCTAAATACTCCGATCATCGTAGCACAAGTTCGTGCCGAAGTCCTTATGACGGACTTCTCTCAATTTCAATCGACAACCGAAGAGTCCGTTCTTGCGAAGATAGCACCGATCATTCCACTGTTATCGGTCGGAATGTATCACACAGCTTCCAAGAACATTCTCGCATTACCAATTGATGAATTCTTGACAGAAGAACGGAAACTGAAGTGGGAAAAGCTATTGCTCTCCACGAATGCCGTCCCTCTTTAATACTAAATAGGACAAAGGAGTTCCTATGCCGACCAATCAGGTGAAGTTCAAAGTCTTTGCGCCCAATTATGGAAAACTCGCATCCGTCAATCCTAGCGGGTTGTCGTATGAGATTCGCTACTTCGTCCCCATTTACGATCCCAACTTCCAGAGTCCCACACTTGGAAGCCTGTACGATGTGACCCGCAATGATTTCCTCACTGAAGACGGAATGAGTCACACCGAATGGTGGGAACAGTATGAGTCGATGGTCGGTGGGGATGTCAATACCTTCGATGGGCAGAAACTTTGGCTTCGTGGTTCCTTCGATCCTACCACTGGTCGGTATGTCTATGGTAGTGGGTATGTGCTCGATGCGAACAATGTCAATGTCGCCACAGGACTCTTCAATCAGACCAAGTTGGTTTCTGCTATCACAATCCCTGATTGTTGGAAGGTGAAGCCCTACAAGCCCCTTTCCGTGACATCTACGAGCGGTGCGGTGACAGCGGGTTCGTATGATTGCGTGATCCCGGGAAATGCGGGAAATTTCTCTTGGAACAAGATGGCCTTGTTCCTTGCAGAACTCGATGTCAATGGAATCGAGACTGGAAACATCTTCTTCTTCGGTATGGTGTATTCCAATGTCCGATTGGTGAAGAACCGTCTTCTCAATGGTGCGGGGCAATCCATTTCCCCGAACTTCACCATCCGATTCAATGTCATCATTTCGGGTGAGACCTACGATCCTTCCCGATACGATTACCTGTTCTTCACAGAAGGATTCTGGTATTACCTGAATACCGATACCATTTCGGCTTCGCAGAAGGTTCTTCTTGGCCTGTATGATAGCACTTTCTCCGAAGACTTCGTATCCCCTCTCAATATCGTCCGTGACCTTCTCGACCCCGAATCCAAGTCGTTGAGCATTGGTGGAATCATCCAAGGAACTGTTCCATATGCGGGAGTGGTGAAGTCGTACCACGAATACCAATTCAACTTGGTTCGCTCCGTGGTCATGTCCGATTACTATAACAAGGCTCTCCACATTGCTCCGTTCACCAACGGGGAAGCAGACCATCGTGCGGGTGGCCTTTTGATGGGAAGCAAGGTTCTCTGGAATGGAGAAAATGGCCTTGCGTTCGACTACAATACGAACTCTCTTGGAAAGGGAATCCGTCACGATTTTGAATCCTTCGGTTCTTGGTCAATCGGAAAGGACATCTTCAACAAGGGTAACTTCAATATCAATTGGGGTGATGGTGAACTTGTTGATGATCCTACTGGTCTCAATTTCGGAATGCAGACCAACGGAAACTTCAACTTCAATTTCGGAGTGCGGAACCGCATTGGTGCATATTGGGGTACTGCGGGATCATATCCCCGTTTTGGGTATGGTATCTTTCAGTTTGGCTCCGACAACTATGCGGAAGGCTACAACTCCATCAATTTCGGTGACTGCAATTACTCGAATCAGCGTGGAAGCTATCTGTTCGGGTACAAGAACCAGAACCGCCAATTCCGAATGGCGACAACCGATTATAGCTCCATCGGTGGATTGGGGTCTCCGCTGACAGATTGGAAGGAAACACATCACAACAACATGAATGTGTGGATGCTAGGAGCCAACAATTCAATCTTGGGGCGTGGTCTTGGTAGTGGATCGACAGGAGACGGCCCGGACTTTACCGATGTGTTGATTTTTGGCTCTCATATCAATCTTAAGATGGCTCCCGTTTCCAGACATATCATCTTCGGTAAGAATCTGTCTATGGGATTCGGTGGGAACGCATATGACCGACAAGCGGGTATCTTGCTTGGTTCCGATGGTCATGTTGGTACTGCACCGTACAACCATTTGACCATGTTGGAGACATCTACTTTGGATTATGCCCTTGGTGGGTTTACTTCGGCACAAACGAACAGTTATATCAATAATTCACAGTCTGGGTTTTCGGTATCTCGTAATCATGCGATGAGTAACAACACATTCTCTTCCATTATTCTGTATGAACATTTTAAGAAGAACGGTGTATATGGTAGGATGCTTCGTCCTACGAACACGTTGAATTCTTCCAATGTCGTGACGGGGACTACCGATCCTGTATTGGAAAGTACCTATGGTGGTAATATCTGGGACGGTTCATCGTCAACGAATACCATTCGTCAAATTGACGGTACTTATGAAAAGACCGATATTTGGCGAACCGCTTGGATGTATTATGCAAAGTGGAACTTAATTGGTAAATTATTCGATGGTAATTCGGGACATACTTATTCGGTTGGTAATGTTGGAACGGTGACGCATCTTCAACAGACTTCTAGCAATACTCCGATTGTTATGATAAATGATCCGTCCAATGCGGATTATATCGTATTGAACAGCTCACAATCTCCATCAATTACAACGACTGCTTTGGCGTTTAATCCATCAAGTCGCACAGTGAATGGAAGACGGTTGTATTTGTATGTAACGAAATTGACAAATTGGGTAGATACCGACAATCCTTCAGATGTCGAGAAATTAAAAGGCTCGATGTCTTTTGTTGGTGAATTGTACCAAGTGAAGGAAGTCAAGAATATCGGTGGTGGTCTCTTTGGATTCCGAATCGCTAATATCGACAGCAATACAACAATTCCGGTTCCGAATAATTGTAATGATTATGGCTTTAATTTTTATCAGCGGGGAACCGCATTTGTCTTCATTGACAACGATAATGTTGATTACCTTCTTAATTTCGGAGGCCGTGGTTTTAAGGGATATGTTACTAATACATATGGTATATATCTTCACAATATCATTTTCAGTGCGAATAACCATAATTCATCCACCTTTAGCATAGGAACTATTGGTAGCGGCGAATTTCAAGATGCTTCTGGTAGTTTGATGGTAAGCCGTGGTTCGTTGCGTGGTGGTTATCTATACGAATCCGTATTTGTCGGTTCTGATATTGCGGTACAGAATACATATGGCAGTTCGTTTGTTGGTGACAAACATCGTCACCTCTATCTCGATCAAAACAGAATGGCGGTTCCTAGTGCCAAGTACATGAAGTCCGATGTTAATGCAACGATCGTGTACGAACGATTCAATTTCCAAAAAGATCACGAACGAATCCTTGGTCAATTGACTGGTGTTGAGAGTTATGGTAGGTACGAATCCGTTTTTGATTCTTGGTATGGAACCGATCTGAATGCAAATCTCAATATGTTCAATGGTGGGTCGTTGACAGACGGACGATCTGGACATACCGCATTCACTCGTTTGTTCGGTTCTCACCTGTATTTGGGCAGGGATTTTCTTGATGGATCAGTCGGTACTTCTGGTGTCATGTATGCTGACTTGTTCGGATATGACATCAACATTATGATTCGTGATAGTGGTGGTAATTCTTATAAACCACAGTACAATATCCATGCCAAAGGTATGCACCTATTGGTTAGTCGTTCCGATCAATTTGTTTTCGGTATGCTCAATGAAGGGAGCAACAACAACTTATTTGAATTTGGTGCGGGGCATGGAAATTATCAGAAGATGCGGGAATACGCATCCGAAGATAACGCATCCCGTGAATATACGGAACGGAGAAACGGATTTGCGTTTGGGTTTTTGAATAATTTATCCGCATCACGAGCAACCGATTATGATGGAAAATATCCCGCATTCAAGGTGGGTACGGGTATCCTACATTTTGAGTCGGAATGGGATAATTGGGGTGGTGGTAACATCACTAGGAATGATCCGTATAAGGTAGTATTGGAAGAAGGCCAAGTTCCGATTGATCCTAATACGATTGGTGTGTACGATCATGGTATGCAAACGCCACGGGATCGTGTGTTGATGACCAAGGAAGTCGTTGTCGTGGCTCGTACTGGTGCGGTAAAGGAAGGTGATATTTTAGCATATCGTTCTGTGATGGTTCCCGATCCTGATTGGGGGCATGGTGAGGATGGGTCTATCACCATAGTTAATTCCACACAACACTTGAAATACCTAGAAACCAACATGGCAATGCTTTCGGTGACGAACATACCAAGCGATGGGAATAGGGTTGTCGAATACTCTCAATTGTTGGAGTATGGTAACGATGGATGGATGGGAAAACGGTTTATTGGTATTGCGTTGTTGGCGATAGGTGCTAATAGCGTGACTAGCAGAACTGCTATGGCATTCAAAGGTGGCCCGTTCTATATCAAGATTGGTCATATTCCGTATGCGCTGGCACAATTGGAAGGATTCCCCGATTTCATCAAATTGCTTCCGTCTTCTTGGAGGATTATTCAGAAGATGTTTGAACAAGATGGTGTGGGTACTGGGAATCTTCCGACATATAGGGGTCATTTCAGTATTATGCTTGAATGATTGACAAATTCCAGAGATAAGACCACATTTACAGAACCCGTGCCGTGGGTCACGGGTTTTTTCAACAAGTTATCCACACGGAGAATTGAAATGAAGGTAAAGGATACAATCGCCAACTTCCTCACCCTTGCGGAAACGCTCAAGGGCATGAAGGGAAAACAGCACCCCAAGCTCATCGTCATCGGAAAGATCAATCTTGATCGCATCCTTCCAGTGGCGAAGCGCACTTTCGAGCAACGGGAAGCCATGTTCTCCCCCGCATACAAGCAGTTCGAGGAAGCCCGTGATGCACTCATTCGGGCATTCTGTGACAAGCACCAACTTCCGCACGAAACGCAGGATTTTGGTGACAAGCAGTTCGAGCTTGAGAACGAAATCCTTGCCCTCACCCGCTCCGATGCCCACAAGGATGCGGTCGAGCAGTTCAACGAAGACCTCAAGGGCTATGACGAAACCTTGGGAACTGAAATCGAACTGGAACTTCAGGCAATCGACCTTTCTTGGCTCCCCAAGAAGATGAACCTTGTGACCTTCATTGGCATTCGCAACATCGTGAAAGATGCCAATGTCTATCATTCGCACGAACTGGAAAAGATCGACTTGTCCAAGGGCGAAATCATCTCAATCGTCCAGAAGGTTCTTGGCGATGGTGGTCATTTCCGAAATGGCGACAAAGGACGCAGACCCGTCATGGACATGGTATTCGCAACACCAGTCGTTCGGAGAATCGCATCCTTCATGGAGTCCGTCAAGGACATCACCAAGGAATTTGCAGAACTTCGCAACAAGCACACCCGCATTCCAGAGTTCGCCCTGTTCATGGAAACCCGCAATGCCATCTTGCGTGAAGAGAACACGCAAATGGAAGAGAAGATCAAGCGGATCAATGAAGCATACGCTCAATTGGGCGAAGAGACCAAGAAGCAGATTGAGACCAGTGACACCGAAGTCGGGGCTTTCTCCGATCAGATCGCCACTCTCGAAATCTCCAAGTTGCGTCTCGATGACTTCGATGAGAACATTGACACCGACATCCTCACCACCCTCTTCCCTCTCATTCGTGAATGAACGAATACATCGTTCTCATACCATTTTACCGTGGGGATGAATACAGGGAACGATCCATAGAGACCGTCATACGGCATTGTTGGGAGCATAGCAACCACCAGTGCCGTATTGTCGTATCGGAACAGAACAGCGTAAGCCGAACCCTGTTCCATGCGATTACCACGAAGTATCAAATTCCAATCGAAGTTGTCAATCATACCTATTCGGGTAGGTTCAACAAGTCACGGGCATGGAATGACGGAATCCTTCATATCACAAAAAAGAAGGGTGCGTTGGATACACCAGTCCTGTTCTTGGATTGTGACATCCTAGTGGAACCAGAACTATTGAAGCCCGAAGTTATCCATTCCAGAATGTGTCAATTTAAGGTATGGCATCCATTCACCAAGATTGCGGATTTGGACAAGTTCGATAGCTACATAGTCTGTACCGAAAAATTGGGTACGGTTTCTACAAGAATCGACTATCACAGGGAAAAGGCAAGGCGTGGATACAGGTGCTATGGCGGTGCGCTTGTTCTTACCCCGAAGACCTATATAGAAGTCGGTGGATACGATAACCGATATGACGCATGGGGTCACGAAGATGATGTCTTCTACTATGCTTGCAGACGGTTGTATCCAGTGGGTCTATGTGGGCGGGAGAATGGACAGACCATCTATCACATTTACCATCCAGTCCAGAACACTTTTGAATATGTCCGAAGTGATAAATACAAGAGACTAGCAACGATCAGAACAGAATCGGTGAGACAGATAAAGGAAGATGTGAAAGCATACTCCAAGTCAATTCGATTCTCGAATGGTTTGTTCTGACTAACTCTTGGATTATCAATGAAGAACACATTACCCGCTATCTTCTCGCAGTACATACCTCCCCATTCTTCCATGCAGACGGTGAAGGAAAAGGCGATGTATGTACTTGTCGCCATTGATTCCTTTATTGAATCCAATCAGAACTCCGAGATATATGTTTTGTCGAACAATTCGATGGTTTGTCAATTGGTCGATCAATACACGAAGACGATTGGAGTATCACAGAGAACCCGTGTCAATTGCAATGGATTCGATGAATACCCGATTGCCAAGAGTGCCTACGAATTGAGTCACAGCACCCACTTGGCGATGAAGATTGCATCATCCGAACTCATGCGTGGAAAAGCGCATTACAATTGCGATTCCGACATCTTGGCGATGCGTGAATTCACAGCGGGTAATGGAATAACGACATTCTACCCACCTCCGAAGCATAAAAATGTTTTCATTGCCGACACAACGGACACCGATGAAGTATTCAATTCATTGTCCGTCAATTCCAAGATTGACTGGTCAATCGTGGAAAGATTCCCTTGGGTCAATCAAGGCATCTTTGCCGTCAATGACAGCTACGAATTCCTATCCATAATCAACGACACCCTTCAATCATTCAAGTTCGGATTGTCTAGGGTATTCCTTAATTGTGTCCCCGATGAAGTCGTCTTCAATGCGTGTGCTTGGAACATAGGGGAGACCGCATATTCCAAGAACCTTGAATCCAAGGGGATGAACATATTTCCAACATGGATTTATGATTGCTCTCGACCAATTCGGTCAATCCATTTCGCATACACACAGAGACCATCGAACATCGTATTCCTGAAGGAAACCATGTCCAAGACGATGGCTCCCAAATGGAGTCCAGAGAAGACCATTGCGGGATTCCGTGGTGGAGAATTGACCGATGTGTTCATTGATGCCATCAACGAGTTCCGAGTGATCCAAAGAATGATCCAACGGGGAGAAGCAACCGATCAAGCGAAGCGAATGTTCGGATGGATCGCTTCTTCCTTCTTGTGGTACGCTAGTCTATGGAAGGTCAATGATGCCTTGGACAACTGGTTTGGTCTTCCTTTCCGTGGGAGTGCGGGGGAAGATATTGCGAACGACATCCGAAAATGGATGAGTTCTAATTGACAGCATTCGGGTAGGAATCCATATTTTCGGTATGCAAAAATCATTTCCATTCCTTTCGGATACCATGATTCCCAGAATCGGTGAGAAACGCCCCGTCAATCACCGAAACTCACAGGCATTCGTCTATCCAATGTCCCAATTCCCCACACCACAGACCATGTGCGTGGGCGGGGTCATCGTTCCAGTGGAAGTCACCCAAATCTATTACCAATACTTCTTCGGAACCGCTACTGTCGAGATGTACCCGAACAGGGACACTAGCAAGGCCATTCTGGACGCACTGGAAGCGAATTCCAAGCTAGATTGTCCAGAACCCTTACCAAAGGGAGAACGGGTCTGTATCGCCTTCCTACGGGGGTTCCTATGGTTCTGCATGGAGTCCGATGCCCGTGAAATGGGTGCGAAGTCCTATTCCGAATGGTACAATGCGGGTATCAAGACCGAAGTTCCCGAATTGATGCCCCAAGGTGCAGTGGAACCGATATGCCAGAATTGATAATTCCTCAATCTTGGCTTGCGTTTATGCACCCACAAGAACTTGAAAAATTGAACAAATGGCGGGAATTGCCCAAGAAGACCGTCCGTATCATATTGACGAACGAGCGGGGCAAGGACGAATATGCCGTGGTCGTTTCAACCCTTCCCGACTTCTGGTTGCATTCGTTCCCGAACAGGGACAGCGCATTGCATTACTGCAAGAAGTTCGATTTGGAAATCCAAGGAATCATCCCATTTGCAATATAAGGTGAACAAATGAGCAAAGGAATTCTTTTTTACGATGCGACTTGCCCTCTCTGCAAGGCATTTCGTGGAGCCATCCAGTCCTACATTGGCGATGCGATTGAGTACCGCCCGATTGAGGCCAATGCCAAGACATTCCGCTACATCGGAACCGATGGGACGGTCTATCAGGGCAAGGATGCCCTTCGTAGGCTCATGGTGGAGCAACCAAAGATCGCACCCGCCCTCAATGTCCTTCCAGAGAAATGGAAGGTACAGGTGGTCAATGCGGGGGTACAGGCGGCTACTATGATCCGCTCCGCTATGTCCAAGTTGCAAGAGTCGATCCAGAACGGTCAATTACCGAAAGGCGGGGGATGCGGATGCGGAAAAAACAAGTAATCAAAAAGCCCAAGGCGATCAAGCCCTATGTGCTTCATGCCAATTCCAAGATTCCCCTGATCGAAGCGGATTTCCATTTGGTATGTACTTCTGACATGGAAAAACTTGTCAATTCTAAAGACTTCCGTGAACTGTTCCCTGCCATCGAACGGCCTTGGGTGGATCATGGCTACTATGGTGTCACTTTCTATGACTATGATCGTGGTCGGGTCATTGTGATGCTTTCACCGAATGGAATGAACCACAATGTCATCCATCACGAAATCCATCACGCTACCATGAAGGTCGGAAACCATATCGGTTGCTCCCATGACCATCGGACTAGCGAAGAATTCTATGCTCAATTGGCGGGATACATCGGTGATTTCATCTATGTGCAGATTGAGAAATGGGGGTTGTCAATTTCCCCTTATTCGTCAATCATTGATCCCCCAACGAAGATCATGCCTCTTCATTGACCATAACCGTTATCATGGTATCGAGCAATGAATTACATTCCTGATCCGTCATTTCGGAAACAGCCCAATCCGATGCTTCTACATCGGGTTCGGTCGGAGTGTATTTCATCTTCGAGTCGAACCAACAAACTTCGAGTCCATTCAGAAACACGAATTTGTTTTCATCCCAAGAATCCCTCCGATACTTTTTCCTCTGTACGAAACAGTCTGGAAACAGGTTGGATGGACGCTTGTAGCCAGTGTATGCCATTGGGTCGGTCGGGAACAATATCTTTGTGTTCATAACCATATTTAGTGAGGTGAAAAGTGCCGTTGATTATCAAGACCTATGAGTGCCATATGTGTGGCAAAAAGGTGAACCACGAACACGAATCGGTCAATGATACGACCGCCCCCGTGTGTCCAAATGATGCGAGTCATGGTGAGATGAGCCGTGTGTATTCAGTACCCCGTATCGGCAAGATGGCAACGGACTGGACGGTCGGAAAGACAGCAGACCAGATTGCGGGTGTTCTTGCGAACGAATACGATCCTTAAATCTCTTTCTTGAGCTTCGTAGTCAATGAAGCGAATATCTCCCGATAGATGTTGGACAGTCCTTCATCAATATCGGAGAAAGAGTATTTTTCACGGATTGCGATGAGAAGAAACTTGGTCAATTCCTCTACATCATCTTGGTCGATGTAGTCGGATATTGGTTTACCATCACGGACAATGAACGACTCCAAGAGGGACATATCGGTTTGCCAGTGCGAACCGATGATTTCCCTAACTTTTATTTCGATGCGATTCCATTTGTTCTCAATGTCGTTCTCAATTATGATCTTGATTGCCTTCAATTCCAATCGAGACTTCGTTCCCTGTAATACGGAATTGGCGATGAGAATGCACTGTTCCACCGAGAAATGATCGCTATACCTCTGAAGAATCTGATCCAACATCGAGGTTATTTCCCAATGATATGTTGGGATTTTCACCACTGCATTCTTTGTCGTTGCTACATCATCACGGATAGTCTTCAATGAAGAAGAGTCATTATTCCATTGCTTACGACTCCCAATCATTTGTATGATGAAATAGATAGCGATTATGGCAACAACAATCACGGTGATCGTGTTGGCGATCCCCTGATTGTTGGCGACAGTCACCGCTTTTTCGGTGGTATTGAGTATGGTATCTGCGTTCGTCATTTGCTACTGTATTTAGTAGCAAGCGAAATCACAGATTATGAAAGAGATTGATGTCGGATTGAAAGCGGGTGTGGATTTTCTTTTCCGATTGATTGATGATTTGTCGCACTCTTTCGTGACTGATTCCGACAAATTCAGCGGTGGATCGTAGCGTTTCCTTCTCTTCGGTAATTAGCCCATAATAGTGGCGAAGCACGGTACTGTACCGATCATCCAGTTCGCATTCGGAAAGAATCTTCGTGATGTCCATGATTGAGTCGGCAACTTTGATAGTGCGCCCATAGTCGGAGTTCATAAGGGTTTCTCCGAAGAGCTTTGTCGCCAATTGAGGATCGAGACGGGATTCTGAAACTTCTCTGGATGCCGTCTTGTAATACTCCCGTCTTACTCCCTTGAGGCCACATTCCAATTGAGACCGCAAGTGAATGTAGAATCCGTACTTCGTATTTCCATGAGCGGATTCAGAAGGGTCGAAATTCTTGATGCTTTCCATAAAGATCGTGTATGCGTCCGACAGTGCTTCCGAAATAGTCCGCAAACGAGACCACTTCTTGAGATGCTTGTATGCGTACTTGTAGATGAGACCTTTGTGGTCGTTGTACAACTGTTCAACTGTTTGACCGTATGGTAGTGATGACATTGATGCTCCGTTGGTGGGTGAATTAGAGGGTGTTCAAATCTTCGTGGGTGAGTAAATCGAGTTGTTCGCTAGGCATGGGCTTTATCTGGTGAAGATACCGCATACAGGTTCCCTCCCCCTTGACCTCTACCCAAATTTGCGATGATGGCATCAATGCCGTGGTGTCATGGAGTCGAAAATTCGAGACCTCCCCTTCCACCCATTTCTTACCAAGTTGAACCAAGACTTTGGTTCCTAATTGAACGACTAGCTTCCCATAGGCGTTCTCGATTATGATTCTACAAGATTCCATAAAATCCTCAATGTGTCGTGATGTGGTCAATATAGCTAATACTTTACAAGATACTTCAAGTTTTTTCTGATTTTTGACAAAAATCCGTATAGAACCCATATTTATGGTTCCACCCTAACCAAAGGATGCTCCATGAAGGAACAAGTCGAAGTCGCCCCTCCCGCAATCCAAAAAGCTCAAGCCCCTCAAATGGGTGCTCCGATGCAACCCCCTCCCCCTCCGACCCCAAATCCCGATGCGGTCGATATTCCCGCCCTCAAGACCAAACTGGTGAGCCTCATCAACGGAATCCGTGACCTTCGTATCAAGCACGGTGAACTGTCAATCGAGAAGGGCAAGACCGTCCTTATGATGCGTGACCTTGAAGCCAATGCCATGAAGGTCGCAGTCGAAGCATCCGATGACAAGGGCAAAAAGATCAACACCAATGCCGAATCCCGAAAGGCACACGCTGAATCCATCTTGGAGAAGAGCGAAGCCTACAAAGCGCATTCAGCCAAGATCGAATCACTGGACGAACAACTCCGTCTCATCGGAATCGAAGCAGAGTACAACACGAATCTTCTCCGTGGTATGGAGATCATTTCACGGTATCGCTCATAATGCGTTCCACCAAATTGACAGGCGATATGTCTGGAAACCGATTCGAGAATGACCTTATCGCAAGATGGGGTCGTTTTGCCGTCTATCGCACCGATGTAGGCGGTTTTATGACCAAGTACAGCGGAAGTATCATATCCGTTCTATTTGCCTTCTGGACGCTCGAAATCGACCTAGTTGGGCGCAAGACCCGTGGATTGGGCGAACTTGTGAAAGAGTTTGGAATCGGGTTCTCAATCGGGAAAGACAACGATCCCCCCAAGTGTTCCGACATCCGAGTCCTGTTCCTATGGTGGAGCTTCCTTCGTAGGTTCAAAAAGGAATGGATATTCTCCCACACGCACACGCTCCCGCTTGTTTCCAGAGTGGCGATAATCCAGTTCCTTGATGTCGGAGAAGCGGAAAACTGTATCGTGTTCCCAAGTCTCCACATGGACACCTATGTCGGGAATGATGGAACCCATCAATTATACCGATTGACAATCGAAATCGACTCCAAGGTTATGGCGTACAGCCGAACCACGGGAGAAGAAGTCCGATTGAACAGGGTCGAAGCCGACTTGCTGAAGGTGGATGCCGACACGATTACCAGAACAATCGAGAAAGCACTTACCTTCCATTCCAGACGGCTCATTCTCACCACGGGCAACGGGTCTCTCTCCAAGGCAATAAAGTCAAGTTATTGACAAATTTCGAGTTAGATACCACATTTAGAATTCCGTTCAATCACGCATAACAAGGAGGCAACGATGAACGATGCAAAGAAGACCACGAAGGCTCCCGCCAAGAAAGCAGTCAAGAAGGCCGTGAAAAAGGCAGTCAAGAAAGCAGTCAAGGCTCCCGCCAAGAAGGGTTGAACCATAGAGGGTACATTGAAAACAATCAATGTACCCTCTCTTATTTTGTTGAGGTCTCTATGGTAAATACGGATGTGGTGGAAATGGTTTCCATCGAGAATACGGAAAATCTGTCAATGCCAAGAGTAGTTTCAAAAAAGAAAACACTTGAATTTGAATCAATTATCACTTTTGGAAAATATCAGGGTCAAACAGTACGGGATGTGTTCGATGAAAATTTCCGATACATCAAATGGATTGACGATAATCTGCGTAAGACCCATATTTTAGGAAATGAAGTCAAGGAAGAACTCTATGCAACAATCGCCAACCAACCAGACACCGAAGACTGGGATGACCAACAGAGAGCTTGGGGCGAAGAAGGCGATTAGAACAAAGAAGCATATTGAATTGCGGAAAGGTTATGACGATAGCTATGCCTTTGCGAAGAACACCATTGTTGAAATCTTTTTGGAATGCGAGTCGGGGAGTGTCGATGAAAAACACTCAATCGAGATGCTAGTGGAATTCAAGAAGTTCCATAAGAATATCGTAGGCGGGAAACCACACGGAACCGATGCGTCAATTGGAAGGATCAATCGGTCGATGTCCATTGTCGCAAAAGATGTGATGGGGAAGATCATGCTAGACAGCTATCTTGAACGGGCTTTGAACCTTATCCGTCATTTGAAAGATGAAGCTGAAATGACGGAAGCCATGAAATCGAATGTGTCTAACTAATATAAAAGAGGCGTTGAAATGAAACCGAAGAATCTAGGCTTTGAAGAAGAAGAATCGACCATCAATCCACCTACACCCGTGCAGTCGCAAGCGAACGGAAACTGGTTTCCCGTGAAAGGATTGCCTTCTGGGATTACTGGTGTGTATGGTCGCCCATTGACATACCGTGAAATCAAGAAGATTTCCTATGCCAATGATTCCACGATTGACGAAGCACTTTTGTCCGTTGCTCAATCGGCAATCAAGTTCCCCGATGGAAAAACTCCCGACATCTATGATGCGGACTTGCGCTATATCTTCCTTTGGCTCCGTGCCAATACGATGCTTGATCCACGGTTCGATATGCTTTTCACCTGTACCAATCCCGAATGCGGAAAGGATACTTCGTTCAAGCTCGAACCAAGCGACATCGAATCCGTCAATCTTGCCGAAGGTCTGACCCCTATGGGCGAAGTCCTTGATATTGGTGGAAAGAAAATCACGGTCGCCCTTCCTTCCGCTCTCCGTGCCATTGAAGCAACCAAAATCACCAAGCTCTATGCAGAAGAAGAGTCGATTGAGCTTGACGCATACATCGCTTCTTTCGTGACCGTCAATGGCCTTGAGAAGAATGATCCCCTATCGGTATTCGAGTGGATCGACTCTCTCGAACCCCTTGAAGTTGTGAAAATCCACGAAGCGGTCAAGAAGTATGATTGTGGACTGGTCGATGTTGTGGTCAAGCGATGCCAACATTGTGGAAAAGACTCAAAGGTTGAACTGGATATGCAGTCGGTCTTTTTTTTTCCAACAGTTTGATTATCGGACATTGATTGCGTGGGAGATGCGGATTGCCAAGGAAGTGGGTATTCCCGACATCCAAGACCGCCTCTTCACCGATGTCCAGATAATGCTTGAGATGCTTGATGAGAAGCAGTCCAAGCCACAAACAAAGGGACAGAATCTACTAGGAACCATGTTGTCGTTTGCGAACAGATTGAAGGGACAATGAGAACTTTCTACACGGTATTGACGGAATTTCGTGCGAATCCGTCATTTGATGTTGCTCGAAATTATTTGGTGGAAATGCTTGTGTGGTTTTCGCAGAGGCTTCCAGTCGAACAATCCCCCGTCCGTCTATGCAAGGAAATTGACGCATCTTGGCGAAACTTCGTCAAGAGGGCGGGGTATTTCCAGATTGATGGAGTCGAATATCAATTGACGGACAATATGTTCCGTCAATGCCTTGCCCAATTACCAATAATCGAAGATACCCCCAATGGCGAATTCCTTTTCAGGATGATGTTCAAGGAACTGAAATGGGATTATGATGCCTATGTGGAGCCGAAATTGGCAGATCGTGAAGAAATTATCCTAATTGACATAAATACCACTTGATTATACAAGATACATAGTATATATTGGGAATGTGAGATTAAACGATCAATTGAGGATACTATGAACATTCCACAAGTCAATGTCGAAGAATTGACCATCAAGCAAAGGCTTGAGCGTCTTGGCTTCCAAGTCATTCGCAACGAAGCTCCCGATGGTCGGTTCCTTGGAATGAGTGTTCTGAAGGACGGAAAGCCAATCCACGATAGTCCACGGTTCCATGTGGACAGCGCAGAGGAACTTTGTATTTCCTTGGGTGGATAATATGGCGAAGACTCATTTCGACCCATACTTCCATGCCCATAAGGATGACCCCGAATGGGATTCCCCCGAATTCGCCCCGTGTGGTACTAGGGGGAGTTCCGAGAACTACGATGGTTCTGGAAATTGGGATCATGTCACCTGTAAGAAGTGCCTCAAGAAGCGTGTAAAACTTCAGGAATCCTTCGACCACCAAGAGAAGATGATCTGTGACCAAATGGGGGATATGGTGGAATGGTGGGAACACCAACAAGCCCATAAAGAACTTGGAAACATTGGAGAACAAAATGAAAATCCACTATAAGAACCATTACATTCTCCGTACTGCACAAGGACATTATTTGGCTATGGCTCAATCGGCATTCAATCTTGGGATCAAGCGAACCCTTGATGAAGCCATGCTTGCCTGTGACAACTACGGGAGAAAGAAATGATTTGGGGGCTTCCCGCAAATCCTAACCCGACTAGGATGGTTGCGACATCGAAGAACCCGACCGCTTTCCTTCTCATTGTCAATTTTGAACATGGTTCCGTGCGAAGCGTTCATACCAACAAGGTTCAAGCGAAGGTTATGTATAATGCTCAAATCCATAATGGAGCACGAAGCTACGAAATCCGTCCTTTGTACGAATGCAAAGAAGAACCAGTGGAGACCAAATGACTACAAAACTTGAATGCAAGATCGGAACTGGTCTCTACAATGCGCTGAAAGATTCGCATAAACTGGACGGGCGTTCCCGTTCGATCATCGTGCGTGATGCTTGGAGAAAGCGGTGCTTGTTCAATAGCCTTGCCAAACGAGCGGGTCGCCTTTGGAAGACCATGATGCTCACCCCTAGCAATTTCGGCTACGAAGTGGGGATTGCATGACACTTCCAACCACATTCGTCATGGATGCCCTCACCAAGACCCGTCAATCCTTCATTGAGGCCGTCAATAAGGACTTTCGGGAGTGGGCTAATAAGAATGGAGCCGACTCTGGAATTCGGACTGGATTGCCTACGAGAACGACTGGAAAGGGTATTCTCCCACGGGTACAGGCCATCCCGTCCAACCTGACAGAATTCGACCAAACTTTTGAATGTGCGTGTGGATTCCAGACCCATGTTGCGGGAAAGTTCTGGGATCATGTCAATCAGCAATGTCCAATCACAACGACCAAATATACACCTATGGGGTGAATCATGCCTATTGTGTGGGGAATCAAAACAGCCAAGCAAACGGTATCCGATATGAGATGGTTGCGAGGTATGCTAGAAAAGCAAACCAAAGGAAATCTATCACCATCAACAATTATCCACACCCCTATGGAATTGGCGGTATTGATACATCGTGGGTGTTATCGAATGGAAGATATTGTCTGGATGGATGAGTCCAGAAAGAACGAAATCATCAATCTTGTAGAACGACTAAAAGGAGAAACCCATGCCTAAATTGACAATCATCCGTGGACTTCCCGGTTCTGGAAAATCCACTCTTGCGAAGACCAAGGAATGCTTCCATGTCGAAGCCGATATGTTCCATATCTGGGACGGAAACTACAACTTCCATGCAGATCGGGTTCCTCAAGCCCACGAACTCTGTAAGAAGTTGGCGTTCGATGTCATGGAAAAGGGGAACGATGTCGTTGTGTCTAATACCTTCACCCGCATTGCCGAAATGGAACCCTATATCGACTTTGCGAGATTGACGGGACATTTCGTGGAAGTCATCCATTGCAATGCGAGTTTCGGATCAGTCCACAATGTCCCCGAAGAGGTGATGACCAAGATGAAAGAACGGTGGGAGAAATACCCACGGGAAATCATACTTTGGAGATAAAATACCTTGACTTTACAAGATACAATGAATATATTGTATGTGTAAGGACAAGATCAATTGAGGTTGAAAGTGAACAAGATTATCATTCAAATCGACTTGGACAATACCATTGTGGATTTCCAGTCGGGCATCGACTCCCTTGCCGAATACCAGAAGAAGGTCTATGCGGGTCGCTATGATGAAGTGGAAGGCATCTTCGCAAGGATGAAGCCGATTGATGGAGCGATTGAGGCCGTCAATCAGATTTATGCGATTCCAGAATGCGATGTCTATATCTGCTCCACCGCACCTTGGGAAAATCCTTCGGCTTGGGTCGATAAGCTGAATTGGGTCAAGCAGTACCTTCCCAATATGTACAAGCGATTGACACTCACTCACCACAAGGAACTGGTCAAGGGGAATATCCTGATTGATGACAGAACCGCAAATGGGGCGGGTGAATTCGGGGGAGTCCATTTCCAGTATGGAGTAGGACGGTATGAGACTTGGGATATGGTTGTGTCCGAAGTCGAACTCTATGTGGCTATTCATAAACCAGTGGTGCTACGCTCCACCGCACAATGGTAATCGCTATGACTGAAAAAGAATTTGAAAAATATGGCAAATCGTGGGCTAACCACCAACTCACTTTCATTGTCAATGATGACCCCAAACTTGGTAATAAGTGGTCATTGGCAGTCAATGGACAGCGTATGCACTCCGTCCATTTCCGCAACATTGACGGGCTATGCCTGATTTCTGGTGATTATGGAAACTGGATCGCCTCCCGTTATTTCGACCCAAGGACGGATGACAGCATTTGTCTCCAATACTTCTGTGAGAAACTTCGCTTGGGTGGAGAGCACAAGACCCATGAGTTTTGTGTCGAATCGACCAAACAGGAAATCATTGAAACCCTGTACCGTATCTTGGAAGAGAACGGGCAGATTCCGACAGTGTGTGATGGAGCGGATGACCTTGTTCCGATTGAGCTATTCGACTACTCCAATGTAGCCGATGAAGTCATTGCGGAACTCCCCGACCGTGATGAAGAACTGTATCGCTATTATCTGGAATGTCTCAAGGTTGCGGAAGATGGCGAAGAAGAGTATATACAATATGCCTTCGGCAATCTTCCAAGAAAATGCTCTTCCGATGACATCATTGTCCAACGGTCTGTGGTGTACTATGTCCGTGTAGTCCATAGCGCATTCTGCGAGATGGTGAAGCGTGTCCAGACAGAAGTTGAGGCCAACAATGGATGAATATGATGTCGATTGTAAATTTTGTGCTTCTCCCGTAAGAAAAAATCCAGTTCATCACCCGACAATGTATGAATGTGGAACGCTATCGGACTATTCGCATAGGGGTGATGTGTGTCGCACAATTACCCAAACCCTTGTGGATGGGAAATATGTGAGAATGAGTCGGGATGAAGTAATCGCACTGCGAGATAAAGTGAACAGTATGTAAGGAACGAGGCCAACAATGAGCAAGAAACAAGTTTCAAAAGAAGCATCACATTCAAAGGAAATGGTTATGAGAGCCAAAGCTGAAAAGTACCCCCATCATCCCACCATCGGTTCCGTCTGGAAGGAAGCTGACCCACGGTTCGAGCGCAAGGTAAAAGTGATCGGGAAAGACCCTATCACTGGAAAGGTCATCATTGAACACGCAGGGCGTACCACCAAGGCAGACCCCAAGCGGTTCAATGGAAAGCGTGGTGGATACGCATTCGTGAGCGAGAAGTAATATGGCAATGAACAAAGCAGAGAAGCAAATGGTGAAGGACTTGCGGATTCGTACAGCCCTTCGCATGGAACTGAATGCGCTACCCGATGTCCTTCCTCCCAAGTATGGGGAGCCGTGTGAAATGCGGGTTGGCTACGAACCGAACTACCACAATTCGGAAGTTCGTATCGGACTCACCACACCCCATGCACACACCGCTACTTGGATCAGTCGGGACAAAGACTTTGTGAAGTGCCTCAATGACTTGGTGAAAAGTAAAACCAGTATTTCCATGAGCCAAGGAAGCCGAACCCTGTTCTCGAAGCGGATTGACGCTCTTCGGGCAATCCGTTACGAACTTCAAATGAAGTTCGCACGGGAACTTGCCACGATTGACGAAGCGATTGACGAAGAGCTTGCTTCTACACACCCGATGGATCAATTGATCGAACGGTTCAATTCGGAAGCAGATTCGAGACGGGTTGATGAAAAATCAGCGGGGAATCCAGAATGAAGGTATTTTACAATTCCGAATTCACTGGACATTATCCAATCGGCACTTGTGCAATCGTAGTTGCAGAAGATCGAAAGACCGCATCCGAGATTCTGAATCAGAATCTTGTATCGCTTGGACTGGATGGTGATGCCCAAGAGATTGACATGATTGAGGTCGATCAAAGCAACCCGCACTCAATCGTTGTATTGGACGGGGATTATTGATGGACACCAATTCCGAATCAATCTTTCAGTCAATGCGGGATATGCTCAATGATATGGAGCATACGGTGAAGACCGTAGAATCTACTCCGCATAAGGGAGCATCTGCACCATTCTGTGAAAAGGTGGACATCCGAATCCGTCTGGTCGGTCGGTGGAGAATCTTCAAGCTACTGTTCAAAGTAGCACTTGGGGTATTCACTGGAATCGTTCGCTTTTCTGTGAAGAGGAAGCCATGTTGAATACAGCCGATAATACGAATGTGTTTCGTTTACCATCTACCCGTGGTGATCGTGTCAAGCGGACTCGACTCATTCGATTGACCGCCAATAGCCTAGTCAATGGATGGAACATCGACATCAAGCAGTTGTGGGCGGTCGCTCAATCGGGCGGGTTTCAGTTGCTCCCAAGGACGCATCACAAGGAATTATCCAAAGTGATGGTTGTGACGCAGACGGCAACCAGATTCGACAACATAACCTCCGAAATCCTATGCTACCCAAAAGACATCAAGGATGCGTTGGAAATTCTCAAGGGACATCATATAGATGTGCTTTACAAAGCACGGGAATCGCTTGGTTATATGTTCAATGCTACTTCGGTAAAAGAACCAGTGATTGACGATTCTCTTGTCAATTACATCAAGGAGAACTGTTCAAATGGCTAGACGGTCTAAAGACGGATTCCGTGATATGAAGGTTTCGGTTGTCGAAATACTCATTATGGGGTTCTTGGTATTCTTAATCGTTGCCATGTTGGTTGTCGATTATCGCCTCCATTTCGTTCTCATCCCCGAACAGGACAAAAAGGAATCAAAAAATCTGATTCATACCCCTTGACTATACAAGATACATAGTTTATATTCTTGATATAAAAGGAGATAACTATGGATATGGTAAGTCAAGAAGAGGTGGCTAGAATCAATCGGATGATTCGGCTCAATCGAGAAAACAATAGACCCATTCCCATGTGGGTGATGACCATGATACTATCGGTATTCGTGGTCATTTCTGTTTTGGAGTTCGAGCACTTGGTTCTGTTCTTCTTCGTCCTTTGCGGATGGCTCACTGCATTGGGCGCATCCATCTATTTCGCAATTCGTTCAATCAGAGGTAGAAAATGAATCACACCATTCGATCAATCGACCCGAAGAAGATCAATGTCGATCCAATCGGTATGTATTCCAAGAAAAGAATGGAATCCGTCAATCGAGAAGGAAAGAAAGTCTTTACCAAAATGGTAAAGCATTTCGTTGAAGAATGTCGAAAGGGTGCATCGACCAGTGAAGCGATTTCCACGGTCGTTTCCATGATGGCGAACTCCATTGTGTTCGAGATTGTGGTGGGAGACACGCCCATCATGTGATACACAAGCCAACGAACATTCACATTCCTATCCCCATGAGTTCGTCTTGTCATAGAGCGAAGGCCAATTTCCGAAGCGATATGCGTAAGCTACTCAATGGAACATTGCTCAAAACTATCCGTGGGAACCGTCATACATGAAACCGTCAATCTGGTCAAGAATCGTCAATTTCTTCAAGACCCATTCCCGTCCATACAAGGGCGGGATTCGTGGATAACTAAATACCAGTATGGCTAAACCAATACCTCAAGACGAAACCCCTGTATCTCGAAGAGAGCGACAGAATCGGGAGATTCAGGACAGCGTGGAAGTGACCAAGAGCCGAAAGGCTATGGAAGCCCTATTGTCCGTCAATAAGAAGATTTCCAAGACATTGGAGAAGGGTGAGAGGGTGTCCAAGAAGGCACTAGATGTCGCCTCCAAGAAGATGTCTGGTGAAGACACGGGCAAGGTCGCCAAGGTTGTCCGTGGTGTCGCCACTGCAATGAAAATAATCGGTGACTCCGAGATGGCACTGAAGTCATGGAGAGCCAAGTCCGCATCCGCTACCCGTCAATTTGAGAAAGAGCAAGCCAAGATGAAAGCCGACCACAAGAAGGCTACTGAAATGCTCAAGAAGGCGACAGAGGATGGCGACAAGGACGCTATCGCCAAATTGAAGGCGGTGCTCGAAGCAAACACCGAAGCCCAAAAGAAACTGGTTGCCGACAGGGAGAAGGCCACTGGCTATTTCTCCAAGAATGACGGATTCGACAAGTTCAAGAAAGGTATTCTCGACTCAATCGGGAATGTCCGTACTGCATTCGATGAAATTGCGGGTGAGAGAGCTAAACCAACGAAGGCCAAACCATCGTATGTCAAGCCCGATCCCACGGAAGTAGCGAAGTCCGAAAAGAAAGCGGATGAGAGGGCGAAGAAATCGGACAAGAAAGCAGAGGAAATTGCGAAGAAGTCCGATGAGAAAGCCGATTCAAGAGCGAAGAAGTCCGATGAAAAGGCAGAGAAAAGGTCGAAGAAACTCTCCGATGTGACGGAAAAATCGGCACAAAGGCGGGAAAAGAACCAAGAGAAGAGCGAAAAGGCCAAGGAAAAGAAGACCGAAGCCATAGCCAAGGCCAAATCCAGAAAGCAGATTGACGCTCAAGCAGAAGAAGCCAAGGCCGATCAGGAAGCGGAAAAGAAGACCGAAGCTAGGGAAGCGAAGCGCATCAAGCGGGATGTCGCCAAGTCCGATCTCAATAAATTAGCGGATAGGCTTGAGAAGTCCTTTGAATCCCGTTTTGGCGGGTCTGAAGACTCTGGATTCGACTTTGACGGTGATGACAAGAAGAACAAGAAGAAGGGTCGTAAGGGCAAGGGAAAGGGCAAAGGACGGGGCAAGGTCTCGAAGGCCAAGCCCAAGATGCCGAAACCTTCCAAAGTCCCTAAAGCCTCTGGTGGTGCTCTTTCCCGTGGAGCACGGGCAGTCGCCAATGTCGGTTCCAAGATTGGCGGGACGGTTGCCCGTGGTGCGCTCACAGCGGGACGGGCGGTTGCTAGTGCGGCTACTGGAACAGCGGGTGCGGTCGTAGGCAGTGCGGTTGTAGGAATGATAGCAGGGACAGCACTGGTCGAAAGTGGGCTTCTTGGAGAGAACCTAGCCTCCCAATATACCATCGGAGACCTGTTTTCCAATTGGTTCGGGGAAGGAACCCGCAACTTGGAACGGGCATTGGAGACCGAAAAGAAGAAGGCACTGGACAAAGCCGACAAGGATTTCAAGGACTTCAAGGGGATTGCGTGGAATGGTGTACCCCCCGACCGATTGAAGGAAATGAAATCTCCGTCAATGATGGCGTTCGTCAATCGCTACTATCAGCTTTTCATGCAAGAAACGGAATGGGGTGCTACACACACCATCCTTTCCCAACACAGGGATGCCGACAAGATTCCACAGGATCAGAAGGATCAGGCACAAGCCATGTGGAAACAGGCGATGACCGCCCGTATCAAGTACAAGAAGGAATACATCGAGAAGATTCCTCAATTGGGGGAAAGTAAGGTCGATGTCACCAAACCCGCCCAAGAGACCGCCAAGGCAACCAACAAGCAGAATGCCGAAGTGGATAGGAAGGCGAAGCAGAATCAGGATGCGATTGCCCAATCCACGGCAAATGCCATTCCTACCCCCTCCAAAGCCCCCGTACCCAAGGTTGGTACTGGTGCGGGGTCTGGTTCCACTGGAAGCTACCAAGCCCCTCCAATGGGCGCACAAAGCCATACTGGTGCGGGGTCTGGTGCGTATGGTGGGACGGGTTCAACGACTGGAAAACAGGTTCGGGGAGCCTCCAATGCGTCCGCTCCGTCCGAATCATTGGACGAACTCGAAAAGTTCCTCATGGGATCGTTCATTCCCGCCCTCGCCAATGCGATTGCCGACAAGATAGGGAAGAGCGGTGGCAGTTCATCCTCTTCCCAATCCAGACAGCAACCACAGGTGGGTAAACAGTCGAATCCTATGAAACCGTCAATTCCAAAGATGTACAAATAGGGTATTGACAATCATAAATCTGGGAAGTATATTCTTCCCATTCACTCATTGCGCCTCATGTGAAGACCTACACGCCCTCCCGTGTAGGTCTTTTTTCGTTTACGGGACATCATAAATACCTTTGAGGTGTCCCATGTCTAATAAGAAAGTACCGAAAATCACTACCCCTACCAGTAGGGAACAGGCGATTGCGCTTGCCGAAGACCTCTATGGTCTATACATCGAAGGCGTGTTCTTCGGAACCCTCAATGACGATTTCGCCCCCGAAATCTCCGTGGAATGGTCGGATGCCATGATGGGAGACCTTCTAGGGTCTATGGCGGTCGGTGGAAAGGCCGAAGGTTCCGATGGCGGTTCCCCACGGCTTGCCAAGACAGCGGATGCGTTTGCCATCGGTGGAGTCCGTTCTGGCAAAGGGTTCGGATTGTCCGCAAAGAAGGTCTTTGACAAAGCAAGCTACTTCAATTGGAATGCCAATGTGACCATCGTGGATTGGGATGGTACTGGTGTGGTGTGGGATCGTTGGGAAATGCTCAAGTCCATCGCTCTTCCCAAGGCATTGTCCGATTCGGAAATGCTGAATTCGGGGCTTGCGGCAGGGTTGGCTAGTCTTTCCAGTGGTGGTTCCCTCAAGGACAGCCTGAAGAATGCGGTTATGGCGGTTGCGGGTACAGCTATTGCTTCCGTGGCGGGTGCGGGTGGTCTGATTGACGATGAGGCCATGCAGGGTGCATTGGCTCGAAATGCGGTCAAGGCTCCCGATCCAATCCATATCCGAATCGGTCGGTATGCCCAAACACAGGGAGCATCCCCCGTTGCGTCAATGAAGGTCTTTATCCAGTCGTTCGGTGCGACATTCTCGAAAGAAATGACAACAGCCGGTCCTATGTATGCCACATTCACAATCACCTTCGAGACAGTCGAACCCGTCACCTATGAGTCGTATCCAGTCGGGGGATCGAGAGTGACAATCGTTGAAGGGGAAGAATAATGTTGCGTTCCAAAGTAATCAAAACCGAAGCAGTCAATGGGCGTGGAGAACTCGACCTATTACAGACTGGCTTTGAAGATTTCGTGTACAAGGGAAAGACAACCCCGCATACCGTCACATCGGTACAGGTTGGAAGACCCGACCTTATCGCATATGCCCTGTATGGGGATGATCGCTTCTGGTGGATATTGATGAAGTTCAATTCCATCTCCGATGTCTGGAATGATTTGAAAGCGGGAATCATCTTGAAATGCCCTCCGAAGAACGAAATGGAACGGTGGTATGTCAAGGCGATTCGCAGAAAAGGACTTGATGTATGAGTGAATTTGATACCAGATTGCCCCATTGCAGATTATCCATTGCGGGTATTCCTATCCTGTATGTCAATATCAGGGACATAACCATCCGTGAATGGGTGTTCGATTTCATCCCTACCATTTCCATCAATTTCAGATCGACCGAAGAATTCTTTGGTGGTATCAATCTTCAAGAAGATGACATCATTGAAATTGAGCTAGGTGGTCGCCCTCCCGAAGTCCGTGAACTTCCCGTGAAAGCATACTTCAAATTGAAGGCACACATCACGGACAAACAGCAAGAAGCAACCGATCATCAATTGGTTGGTATCCTTGCCTGTACCAATCTCAATCACCCACATAGGTTCCGTTCATTTCCGAACAAAACAAGCTCCAAGGTCTTTGAACAGTTGGCGGGTGAGTTGTCGTTCAAGCCGAAGATTTCCGTCAATTCCAACGATTCGATGACTTGGCTCCAATCAGGAACGACACTTGATTTCCTGAAGCACTTATCCAGACACTCCCATGTTGCGGATGATGACTTGATGCTTGCGTTCACCAATCGGGATAGCAAATTGGTGGTTACTAGCCTGAAGACAATCGAAGCAGACGCTCCGATGATCCTCCGTCATTTTCCAGAAGCCTATGCCGAAGACATCGAGCCGAATGATCTGAAACCAGAAAACAAGTTCTACCCCTTCGTTGGATTCACCTACAAATCAATCACATCCCTCCACAATATGACAGGTGGATATGGGATAACCGATTTCTCTTATGATTGGGGAAAATACGAAACCATCGTCAATTCGCAGATCGTTGGAACTCTTGCCGAATTCCATCAAATGCGTAAAGAATTGAATGGTCAATCGAACAAGATTATCGAGACCGAAAAGACCCCTAGCGGACATGACAATATCATGGCAAGCGAAGTCTTCAATGAGAAGAAGAAACTCGACTTCGCATCCGCAAGTGCCATCGTGTGCGTGAAACCACACAAGGACTATCAATTGGGGAAACTGGTCAAGCTCGAATTTGAGTTTATGAACCGTGGCGAAAAGTCTGCTATGGATGGAATCTATGGTGGAAACTACATCATCGGTGGAATAGTCCATCACCACGAACATCCTATTGGGCACCTCATGTATTTGGTGCTCATGCGTGGTGGAATGGAGCGTGGACTGGCTATGGAAGAATCCGACATTTCAATGTTCAAGGAGTGATATGATACCGAATGTAGCCAAAGCGGACAAATGGCGTTTTGCCATTGGTGATATGCCTAGTGCAGAAGGTGAGAAGGTCGATCTTCGATTGTTCGATCAGTACATCACAACCTTCACTCTTCCCGATATGACCGTGGACAATATCAGTTCGTTCTTTGCGGGAAGAGAAATGATGAACATGAATCCCAACCGAAATCAGGGATTGTTTCCATTCACGATCACCATGAAGGTCTCCGAAGGATTCGAGAACTATTGGTGGTTTATGAAATGGTGGTATCAATTAAGGCGTGGAAGCGTGGAGAATCGGAACGGTGTTCCCGCTCCGTACATGAACTTCATCACGCATTGCACCGCTTGGTTGCTTGATACGCAGAAGCGGGAACGACTCCGAATCCGATTGTTGGATGTATGTCTTACTTCAATCTCTTCCTTGACGATGGTATCGGGTACTTCCGAAGAACTCGACTTCACCATTTCATTGACCGCACAAGATTTGGAGTTCGACTACATCGGTGTCAATGATGGTCAATCGAGCGATGACAAAGCACATCCTAGCGAATGGGAAGGTGCTCGAACAGAGGTGGATGCGATATGATTAGCGTTTTGAAGCGATACTACGAAAAGACAGGTACGACCAAGAATACCGTTGTCAAGTATTTCTATCCCGATGCCAAATGGGTGGAACTCTGGAAAGGGCTTGATGGAGTAAGCGGAAATGGTGTCACCAATGTTTACAAGAAGAATGGCGCATTCATTGGTGAAATTAAGGACGGGAAGTTATCGCAGACCGCATCACATTCGATCCATTCGTATGCCGATGCCCTCAACATGGAAAGCACGACTACTTCGGTGGGAAACACCAGTCTCTATTCCCGATTGATACTGAAGAACAACCAGTATGAAAAGGACATGGTGTTCGCAAACGCCCATTTCATCGGTGGTAGCATCAATGGGCGCATTTCCCTATTCGGGTGTATGCTAGATGGCCTTGATTGGAATGGAACCGTTGTCTCCCACAGACTCACATCAATCAAGGCGGGAATACGGGTAAAGAACTTCGTTGGCATGGATACCGCATTTTCATTCGCAGAAGGCGGTCGCATCAAGGCAGACAGCGTATTCCTGACTTATTCCGAAAATTACCGTGATACCTTCCCGAATTTCGCAACCCTTTTTGAAGGAAGCAAATCGGTGGTGGTTGCGTTCAATTCCGAAATCAAGGCCGAAGCCTGTATTGGGATCAACAACGCAGGGGGAGCATCATTGACCATCACTGGTCTTTCCGACAAATACCCCCTCATCGTAGTATTCGGTCAATCAGACCTGACCAACTTCACCGACTTCTTGAACAATGAAACCGCCAAGGAAATCGGATTGACGGTGAACAATGAAGAGGCATTCAAGCGTCTTGCGAAGTTCACGAAGTTGGTAAAAACCAAACCATCCAAAAATCCACCAGTCCTAGACCTATCCAAAGCATGACGCATAAATAGAGTATAAGGACAGGAAACTATATGATCGAAATATCTTTGAAAGTGAAACCCAATGTGGTGCGTGAAACTCTGAACCGAATCGGTGTCAAGGTTCGTCCCCCCGCACCCGAAGTTGTGAACAAGGTCTATCAGAAAGCCCTTGCCCCAAGTGTGTACCTGTACCATACCGAAATTGAGGGGAAGACCAAATTCTTCCTTATCCATTTCAAGGAATGGTTCCTACTCACTTACAAGAACGCATACGATAATCTCTCACAGGATGACAAGGATAGGCTTGGCTTTGTTGCGAAGCTACTCCGTGAGTGGGATATGATTGATTGTGACCCGACACAGACCCTTTCCCAATTGACGAATGGAAAACTCACCATCGTCAAGAAAGCAGAGGTCGCAGACTGGTTCATTTCCCACAAGATCAAGTTCTAGGAGCTTCTATGAAATCCCCTACCTCAATTTTCATGCAGAACGCACAACCGCATCCCAAGGTTGCTTCCATCATCAATCGTGCCTTGGGTATTCAAGAGAGCACACGGTTGGGTATCATGGAAGAAGGCAAGAAGGTTCTCAAGGAAGAAGGGGAACCCGCTCAATCTGGTTCCAGTGCCATTGATTCCAATTCCTTGGGCGATTACAAGGTCTATGGGCGTGGATGGGTTCGCCCCGCAAAGCGTCCACAGGCGGGAGACCAGTTGCCCGAAGAGAAGGAAAAGACCGAAGCCGATCCCGATGCCGAACTGTACAAAGAACAGGACGAAGGCAAGGAATGGTGTTGGTCGAATGAAGACTTCATCGAGAAGGTTGCCGACAAGGTTGCTGAAATCCTTGTCAATCTGGCAGACGATTCCGATGATGCGGATGACGCAGTGGATTCCACCGAATTCGATGATGACCTGTTCTATGATCCAGACGATGACGAAGAGATTGATGATACCCCGTATGAAATGAACGGATTGGACGAAGAGATCGAAATTGACGATCCCCGTCTGGACGAAGAAGAGGAAGAGCCTACCCTTGAGGAACAGGCCGAATACCAGAAGTTCGAGATGGAGAACTTTTCATCGTTCACCCTCATGCAAGAGATGAATGATGAGTTCAATATCCAGTTGGACAAGGAGCTTTGTGCGGTCATCGAAGAAGCGGTCTTCAAGAAGCCTTTGAACAAGGGTGAATTGATCCGTAGGAAGCTCGTAGCGGGTCGTAGGATGAAGCGCATGGCCTCCAAGATGAAAGCCCGTAGGAAGGTCAAGTTCTTCCGTACCGACATGAAGACGGTCAAGAGCAGAGTCCACAAAGCCGCAATCAAATTCTTGAAAAACAAGTTCGCCAAGTCCAAGGGTGGAAAGTATGACGATCTTTCCTTGAGCGCAAAGGTGGATGTTGATGCAATGGTCAAACGCAGAGCCAATCTGATTCCGAATATCGAGCGCAAGATGTTCTCCAAATATCGGGCAACGATGGCTCAACGCAGAAAGAACAAGTCATTGAAGAAATAGGAGTGGTTATGAAGGCAAGCATTCTCGAAGAACAGACAGATCATTTGCTTGGTGGTTCCCTCATGCAAGAGGATAAAGACCACTTGGACGCATTGGCAGAGATCCTTGCCGACAAGGAACCATCCGACTTTTTGAAGATGGACGAAGGCTACATCAACGACTACATCGTCTGGTTGTCTTCCAAGTATGACAAGAAGGCCATTCAGAAACGAATGGCTATTCACGAAAGCCAATCGGAGAAATTGAGAAGCAATCCGAAGGCCAACGATGCCAAGATTGACAAGCAAGATGTTCTGTACGAATTGTGCGAAGCAAGCATTGGTGTTCTTGACGGGAAGCCCATAGGAAAGATGGTCAAGAAGGTCAAATCGTTCATCAAAGAACGCCTCTCATTCAAGGAATAATATGCCAACACCCGCACTCAAATCATTCGCCAAAGAAAGCGGTAAGCCCATTGCCGAAGTAGAACGCCTATGGGACAAAGCCAAGAAATTGGCAAATGATGAAGGCCACAAGGAATCCGATGGTGATTCTTTCTATGCCTATGTCACGGGAATCCTCAAGAAGATGCTTGGCCTGAAATCCACCCTTGAGGAACAGGTTGGATACCTTCTTGGAGAAGTCCTTGAAGAAAGTGTGGAGATCGAAGACGAACTTTCCTTCAAATTGAGGAAGGTTCCAGACTTGGTGAAACAAGAGACCAAATTCAGTACCGAAAAGATCGTACAGGGTTTCATATTGAAGCCCAATGATGAGATTGACACTCGCATTCGCAAGACCGTATTCCTCAACACCCGTGGCATGACCGAATACACCATGACCACGAAGTTCCGTCCGAAGAACGAAGAATCGGAAGAGACCATTTCCGAATCCATGTTCAATGCCTACTGGAAGGATGTTGCGTTCTCCAAACAGGAGAAGATTCGCTACAAGTGGAATGGATGGGACATTGACGAATTCCCCGATGGCGGGGTGGTTGCGGAATATGAGAAGGGTTGGAGCAAGGAACGCCCGTCAATTCCAAGTTGCTTTGAGGTAATCAAGTGAACTTCGTCAATCACAATAGGATCATTGGAAGATTGTTCCGTGAAGTGGACAATCTCTTGGAAGAAGAGGGTGGGTCTCCACCTCTCGAACCCGATGATATGGATGGCGAATCCGATCCAGTCGATCCTATTGGTGAAAAGGGCGAAGCTATCTTCTCCATCAATCAGGAATACGCTAGTGCGATTGACACGCTCAAGGGCGCACAAGCATTCCTTGATGGAATCGGGAGTTGGACGGACAAGGGCGAAGCCAAGGTTCTGGTATCCAAGGCAAAGGAAAAGGCTTCCAAGGGTCTCAAAGAAATACAGAAGGCCATCAAGAAATTGGAAGCATTATGAGCCGTCTATCGGATTTTTCCGACCTGATAGAATCCGATGCAACGGTGGACTACTCGAAGCTAGACGATGACTTCTGGGATGGTGTGTCCGATATGCTCATTGAGAATCAAAAGAAGTTCGATGAGCAGACAAAGAGCCTGATTCCCGACCACAAAGACCTTCATACTTTGATGAACTAAATACAAGAAACCACACAGAGGATACTATGGCAAAGAACCCGATCATCACAGACGAAACCCCTGAAGTCCCCGTTGGCGTGACAGTGACCCCCGTGGACACTTCCGTCAATGAGACTCTGGAAACCCCACACACCGTACAGGAAGGCGAAAGCATCCAAGCAGACGGTGTTGAAGGAGACCTTCCCGTTGGTACGGTCATCGAATCCGCTCCCGAATCCGCTCCCGAAGCGAATGCTTCTTCTACCGAATCGGAAGAAATCCCCAAGAAGGATGATGAATCCGAAGAGACCACGGAAGAAATCAACGAAAGCGAAGTTCTTTCCAATGTGATGTCCGCAATCACCGCCACTCTGGGAAGCCGTGTTCGCATGACATCCGATGAGAAATCCATCGTTGTCGCAGTCGATCCCCAAGAGATTTCAACTTTGAACAAGATCGTTGAAGTGGTCGGTAAGGGCGTGGTGACTGGTGTTCTCGACATCGCCAAGATGACCTACTCCATCAATCTGAAGGGGTAATCAAATGGCTATCAAGGTCAAAGAAGTAATCAAGGAATTGGGTGATACCGATTGGGGCAAGGACAACGACTCACAGGCGAAAGCGGTGCAGTTGCTCAAGGGTCTTGCCTTCTCCGATGATCCCCTTTCCAACGAATTCATGCAAGCTCTTTCCAAGGTATCGACTGGCATTGCCAACCGTCTCTTGAAGGAAGGTGATGAGAAGAAGGTGCTCGAAGGAAAGAAGAACCTCGAAGAATCGAAGAATCCCCGCAATCTTCTCATGGAACAGACCGACCACTTCCTTGGTGGTGATTTGATGGAAGGACAGTAAGATGACCCCAATTACCCGTTCCCAATTGATCCCCAAGGGATTCGTACCCGATGAAGCAACGACCGTACTTCTTGATGAAGCCGTGGAGTTGTGCAACGAAGTACAGGATTTCGTCAATCGCCAATGCGTACCTACCTCTGGGTTGCGTACCATTGACGATTTCTTGAGGCTCAAGCGGAACGGGTACAATCCTTCGGTCACATCCGACCATTTCTTTGGCCTCCCTGTACCCGTGAATGGAAAAACCTACACTGGTGCAGTGGGAGCCGTTGATCTTTATATCCCCGGTCTCCGTTCGATATTCCTCCACATCGTCAATTACTTTTTGACCAAGTATCCGAACCCGATTGACCGCCCCCGTCAATTGATCTTCGAGACCAGTGCCAAGGGCAACGATTGGCTCCATATCGCCAATGTTCCTTCCCGAATCTTCACCCCGAAAGTGGCTCAATCCCGCCTTCATGCCCGACCTTTGCTCTATTCCTTGGACAATGGAAAGTCCTATATTCCGTTCGACCCAAAGAACCCCCCTAGCGTCCTCTCCAAGACCATCGAGATCGGAGCACTGGCAAAGCCTACCCCCGTGGTGGCAAAGCCCGTAGAGGTCAAGGAAACGCCAAAAGAGACCCCTATCGCCACTCCCAAGGCGGGTGCTATCGACAACAAGATCAAGGCAAAAACTGGTAAGTTCTCGTTTCCAATCAAAAAGAAGGATTCTGGTAGCCCTAAATAAGATAGAATGGTGTTTCCTTGATTGATAGGTTGAATTGATGGCTAAAACTGAAAATCCGCTTGATTTGCGATCAATACTGGTCGCATCCGACACATCCCCCACATATGAGTGGCGAATCCGTAGCGGTGCGCTATTTGCGACATTGCGGAAACCGTCCAGATTGTTGTTCTGGATGAGACCTAGCAAGTGGGTCAAGGCCACTTTCTCAATCAAGATGATTAGTGCCTCTGGGTATGAGTTTGAATACAACCGATTCGTTCTATTGCTGAAAAGGGACAAGACAGCGGATGCCCTCAAGATGTTCAATGAAATCTGTTCGTCCAATACGGGCGCAATGAAGCATTTTGAGCATCCGAATCCGTCAATCAGGAAGTTGTGCTACATCAAGCAGTCCGACTTCAGGGATTTGCCCATACTGTTCATTCTGGACAACGGAAAGACGGACAAGCCCATCGTAGTCAATGGTCACAATAATGCGATCACACAGACTTCTAGGGGTGTCCATGCACCGACTGGTGAACTACCAAGACCAGAATTCTTGAGGAACCGATAGTCAATTTGTAGGAATCCTACGAAAAACGCACCCAAGACGGGTGCGTTTGTAGTTTTATGCGGATGTGTGCTATTTCGTTGATCGTGGTATGCACCGCATTTCATCGACAAGACTATGTAGCTCATCAACTTGTCGATCTGTTTCCATATCGGCATGGATAACACATACCCGAATGATTGACTTCGCCATTTCGAGCAGTTCTGTCTTGGTGATTGGTACGGTGTTGAATGTAGTTCGATCTTGCGATACCACACATACATCCAAGTCAAACCGACAAGAGCGTTCTTCAATTTCGATTGATAAGGCATTGGTCGGGTGGTCGAGTTTGTCGATTACGACAAATTGAGTGGACATGGCTATTACCCTACCTTGTCTGGTTGCGGTGGTTCTTCCGAACAATTGACACTTTCACAATTGTCATTTACCGAAACGGTCAATTCCGAAGTTCCTTGACCAACGGGCGCAACCTGTACTTCGGGTTTACCCATCACAGGCTCTTCCATCGGTTCGGGATCAGCGGGAACCACATCGACAATCTCTGGCTTCTCTGGATGAACCCAAGGGAATTCGATATTAACACGGGAATCCCGATTGGTGAAGGTAAAGCCCTTCGGATCACGGAAGACCTTGCCGAATGCCCAATACGCCTTCCCATCCTTTCCTTCCTTGAAGACTTCGGAGTCACGGACATTCTGGAATACATTGATCCCACGAAACGAAGAACCAACTTCGTGCCATTCGGACTCTTCGCCCGTCAATGGGGAAATGGGCTTGTACCGAAGAACACGATTGAGCATGGCAATGACATAGTTCGCAGAACTACCCGAATGTCCTTGACCATCGAACTTCTCACAGATTTCGATGATGTTGGCGCAGATCATTTTCTGCATTTCATCGGTCTCTGGCTTGTCCCATCCCCGAAAGGCGAATTCCTTTCTTGCAAAATCAGCGGTTCCCATGTTTATTCCTTTGGGTTGATTGGATTGTGGAAAGGAACATTTCCTCCCCATGTTTCCAGTGGTGGTGGATTAGGTGGATTTGGTACGGAATTCCTCTTGATAAGGAGTTCCTTATGGATCAGTACATTGTGCTTTCGGACTTGGAGCTTTGTCCACAGTAGGTCGGTCTCGTTTATAACCCGATTCGACACATTGTTGTCAATGTTCCCACGAATTCCGCTCACGATGTTTTCAAAAATGGACATCCAATCATGGTCTGGTTCGATAGGCGTATTCGCAACACTTACCTTTCCATTGAGGAATGCCCACTCTTCGCCACATACCAGACATTGACATCCATCAAATGTCGTATTGGTGAATGATTCGTTTGCCCCATATTGAGCGGAAAACGATTGATTCCGAATCCTTCCTTCCATCTTGATTACACAAAACTTCGCCACACCGCACCGTGGGCAGAAGTTGTTTTGTACGGTAGGAAGTTCCTTGGTCACTCGAATCCCCCCGCAAGAATGAAATTCGTGATTCCGTACTTCTTCAACTTTGTCTGCACGGTCTCGAAGAATTGTTCTTTCTTGGTCGCAGTCATCTTTCCAGTGGAGAGAAAAATGACGGGTATCGCTTCGGTGTTCTTGTTGATTTCGATTGTGTGTGTGAACGAAGTTGTTTCACGAATGACAATGGCCTTGCATCCCTTGTCAATCAAGGTGTTTTCCAGATCGGAGCAGACTTTCCGTGCCTTCTTCTCTGGAAGGTTCCCGACATTGTAGGCGATGATCGAAACGATGTTTTCGTTTTTGGAGATTTCCAGTCCGTACATGGCTACCTCGCACAAGAAGCATTGGTGTGGTTGGCTTCGGCAACGATGGTAATGGGTACATTCCATTCGCCCATGAGTTCATTGACGAAGTTTTCAGCGGTTTCGGAGTCAATGTGACCCAAACGGAGCTTGATCTTGATACCCGCAATGCGCTCATTGTCGAGCCGTTCCTGTTCCTTCCATTTCTGGGAAATCTTTTCCGATTCCACTTCGGGGGATTTGAAGGTCGGGATGGTTTTGACGGAGAAGGTGATATTGTATCCACCTTCGGTCTGGTTCTTTTCTTCGTTGTACAGAGCGGAACCAGAGTAGCTAATATCATAGTCCCGATTGTTGCGGTTGTTCCGCTTGTGGGGAACCAGTTTTCCGTTCTTGATGAGACGGATGATGTCGTTCATGGTAGGCTTCGGCAACTTCTCCAATTCCCTTTCTTCGAGCCTACGGGCTTCATTCAGCTTTCCGAAACGGTAAGAGCGAATCCTATCAATCATGTACAGGAAGTTGCGGGTCTGGAACTCATTGAGGGGCTTCTTGGGCTTCTCAATCGAATTCAGAAACAAGTCTGTTTGAATCGTATCCTTTTTCTTGGACATTAAATGACCTCTGGTTGGGGGTGGTTGGATGGACGGTTTTCGGAATGGGAACAGGTCTTTCCGTCAATATGCGCCATATTGAGGAAACACGGAATACACACAATGGTCGAATACACATTGATTTGACGATAATCACTGGAAGGAGTGCGTTCGTAGAACACGAATGTCGGTTCACCCAACGAATCCTTGTTGCGGTCAATATCCCGTTCGTCACGGAAGTTGTTTCCAATCAATCCACCACAGTCGGGGATATGGACATTTCCGATGATTTCACGGAAGTCGGATGGATCGGTGGACACCTTACTGCATAATTGACAACGGAATGCAGATACCCGTGCTTTGTGTTGTTCGGGAGTGCGGTTGTTCATTCGATTACCTTTGGTGTCTTTCGGGCGATCTTCAGAACCTTCGCATTGAGTTCCTTCAGTGCGAACTTGACTTGATCTTTGGAATAGCCGAAATAGGTGTACACGGAGACCTTGCCCATATAGACCCGAACATAAACGAACTTCCCATTGATGAGTTCATTCCACACAAGGTCGAAATGGCGGGAGTTCGGATGTTTGGCTAGGTCAATCTTTCCAGAATAGGATGGAATGAGACCAACAAGGGATTTGTAATTCTCCCATAGATTGAGCTTGCCATCGAGAGACGCATCCCCGATGTACTTCCCATAGGAATCGGTCACGGCAACTACCCGATGACGGACTCCCTTCGCCTTCATGTCCTTCAGAGCTTCCTTGAAGACCGTTTCGATGTCGGTGCTTCCTTCAAACACGGGCTTTGGAAGAGTGGATTTCCGCAAGCCATTGTCCAGTCTGTCCAACTTGGGAAGAACCATTGCGGATGTCTGGACTTCTGCGATATTCTTCTCTTCTGGATTGATGATGATGTCGGAAACAACGAACATCTTTGCCTTCTGCACCGATTCAGCGGTGCTTTCGGTATCCACCCCACATTGGTTCTTGAGATTGTACGCAACCGCTTTCAGGCGATAAACCATACAGAAGACACACACATGGAGTTCTGGATTGAGAAGGGTTCCGTTTCCGAGAACCACGGGGGAAGACGAAACGAACATCAATTTCGGATTCTCCACGGTTCTCTTGCACACATCACACCGAAGAAGAATCATACGCACCCCCGTTCGATCCCGTGTTGCTTGAGGAACAACGAAATACGGGCAATGGTGTCAATCGTGGGGGTCTGGGTTCCACTGATGAACTTGTATAGGGCATTCCGTTGGAGACCAAGGGAAAGTGCCACAGAAGACCGTGTATGGCCTTCTGGCTTGGTTTCTAGCCAAGTCTTGAGGGGCATGATGAACTCATTGACGATGCGCTTGCGCTCTTCGACAACTTGCTTCTGCTTTGAAAATTGACGGGTCATGGTTTTTCCTTTTCTTGTGTTGGACAGGGTACATAGGTCAATAACGCACTAGGCGTTTCTAGGTTGTACGATATGAAGCACATTCCATCGAGCTTCCACAGTTTCAATTTGTACGATCCGTAGGTATCGTATGTCTTGAGCAAGGACGCACCGATAGGGATTTCCCTATCCATCATCGGTTCTGGTTTTTCTGTTATTCGTATATACAATTCGGTCGCCCAAAATACGCAGTATCCGCTAATGAGAATCCCAAGAAACCCCATACACGCATACTTTACAGTGTTTGAGATATTCATGGGTATTCCTTCTTGATGATCGTAGAATCCTTCACCCACTCATCGGAGCAATCGTTGTCGATGGTGTAATAGTTCTTCGCACCCATCTTTTCGGCAACCGCTTGAGTGACCATATGGATGATTTCGACCGATGATCCCCAACAAGACAGGTCGAAAATCACTTTGGATTCTACACCAGTCGAATCGAAATAATCGTGGTCACAGTCGAAGAATACCTTTAGATCACGCTTCTCACCGTTGTAGATGAACTGACACGATACCATGCGGGATTCGATATGACAGAATTCCGTTCTTGGATAGGAGAACAGTTGCTCCATTGCATAGTATTCATCGGAGTTCGATACATCACCGAACCCATACCGCTTTCCATCCTTGACACGAATGTTCCACGGTAATTGACGAAGATGACCTTGCTTCTTCTTTTCTTCTGCGAAGATAATAGCTTCGGGATGCGCCTTCATCAAATTCTGGATGGCGGTTTCCATAGCATAGACGATCTTGAATGCGTCCTTCTTGCTCTTTGGAAGAGGGATAAAACCTTTCGTATCAGTACCCATTTTCAACCTCAATTGTTCGTATATCTTGAATATACATCAAGTATCTTGTATAGTCAAGTGGATCAATTCATTATTTTATGCTTCTTGTGTTCCTTCCACTTCACAGTCGGTCACAACCGCTTCGGTAGAAACGCCAATTTGTTTCGTTTCGGATTCGTCAATCAACATAGATTCGTCAATCTTATGGACTGCATTGACCTTGTAATCCATATTGAATGTCAATCCATAGAACTTGCCCTTGTCCCGCCTCCAAGGGATACGGATGGCATGGGGATGGGGATGGGTACTGGATATTCCTTCCATTTGGACGAACCAATACTCTTCCTTGACGATGGCAATACCCTTCAGTTCGACTTTGCACCAAGGGGTCTTCTTCTGGTCTTCGGGATTGAGTTCGGGAGAGAATACGATTGACGCATTCTCTTCATCATGGTCGGGGACATTCTTGTCTGGGAGACGGTCGGTTGCGAACATTTCGAGAACACATGGAATCTCGATTGGTTGCGTAGCGGAGAAATACGCAAGCGTCAAGTTGTGCCATATTTGCGGTTGGATGTATGCGATGTATGAAATGTTGTCCCGGGGATAGGATGCCATGAAAGACGGCTTGAATCGAATTGCGAAGTAGGCCAAGAGGGTTCCACGGGCTTCTTCTGGTAGCTTGGACACTTCATAGGGTGGGCGACCCTCTTGGATAACCACGGGGTTCCGCTCTGCCAACGGGGTACTGGTTTCCTTGATTTCGGCAAACGAATTCAAGATATTCTTGAGGTCTTTCGGATCAATCTTGGGGTCATTCATGTCAATTTCTCTTGTAGGTTAAGTGATACTAGGAAAGATACATTATAGGAATTCCACTGGCAATCTGGTAATTTTCACCCGTGCATATTCACAGGACTCACCATTGTCCAGATTGGTACTCATTCCGAATTCTTCGGTCGGTGTCAATTTGCAATGACACGGCTCTCCCCGTGCTGATCCAGAACACGGATCGGTCACTACATAGACGGTGGTTCCATTCTTCAGGATGGAGTCACCCGTATCATGGGGATATACTCCATATTCGTGGTGGACTTCGCCATTCGTGATTGTGATTTCCTGAATGGTGATTGACGCACAATTGTTCTTGATAGGGGTTCGGATGGGAACGAACTCTCTGGTGTTGTCCGCTCGAAGGACTACGATACTGGTGTAGTCCTTATGGTAGAAAGCCTGTACTGGCTTGGATAACAGGTTTTCGGACACTTCCATTATTTCACCTCCACTCCATGATGAATGAACCCGCTTCGGTGGTACAGAACAATATCACGCTCGTACAGTTTCACCCTACCCGCATAGGTAGAACCCGTCAATTTGAGGGTCTTCTTATTTACTCGTTCTCCACGGATTTCCACCCCAAAGAAATTGTCGCTCATATCACCCACATTGGCAACCGCATAGCCCTTGATTTCCTTGATCTGGTAATAGCAATGGTTGGTTTTGTCCACTACGATGTCGCCAACCAAATAGGCGCACCGTTGCACCGCCAACTTTTGTGCGAAAGATGAATAGCGATCCCGTGCTACTCTGAACTCATTGAAGAGTTCTGCACAAATCTTGAGGTCGATGTCTTCGGGAACGGTCATGTCAATTTCACTCATAATTAACCCATCATTTGCGCCAAGGTAGCCTTGGCAAGAATTTTTTTACCTTCACAAACACATACCACGATTGAGCTTCTGTCAAAGCGTTCCGCATAGCTTCCTCCGAACGCATCCACTAACTTGGCTACTTCCCGATTGATGTTGTCAATCTGGGTAGCACCTCCGATGATATATTTAATGCGTGACTTGGTTTTGATATGGACACGAACAAAGAACTTGGGGAGCTTCTTGTAGGTCTTGGATACCGACTTGAGAACCCGTTGGACGGTGGTTTCGGAATAGGATTTCATATTCACCTCAATTTATCGTTTCCTTACACTTTCAATATATACTATGTATCTTGTATAGTCAAGAGGGTATTCTTAAATAAATTGGGGTTATTCTTCGATAGACTCTTTCCATAGGTCTAATTTGACCAATTCTATCGCTCCAACCGTTTCCGATAGGGTGATTCCCTGATCCCTGTAATTGTCAATCAATGAATTCAGGTCATCTTGGAATTGTTGGGCGATTGGCTTGCCGTCCAGTTTGGGGCGAATGATCGACTCATTGAGAACGACCGATTCCCCGCCTAGTTCCACGATGACACAGTTCAATTGGTGATGGTGTGCCGTCATTGACATGAGGACAACCTTGTCTTGGAGTTGGTCGCTTCCAATGAATCGAAGACAGATTGAGTTGAACCCCTGCCGTGCGGTCTCCAATGCTTCAAGAATCTTCTTTCTGTTCAAGCGTTTCATACAGAACCTTTAATCCACATCGTTCGAGAAACATCGCACGGCTTTCAAAACAAAGACATTGTTTCAGTCGGTTCACCAACCAATCACCAAGCCCCAATTCGGATACTTTCTCATACAAAAAATCATTCATATGATCTTCCGATGGGCAACATCCGTCCATGACCAACGCATTGTCCCGAATCCTAACAAACTGCATATGAATCATTCTGGTTCCTTCGTAGTGTAAGCGATTTCGGAAATAGAAATGACCTGCATACACGCACTATCGTAGGTGATAGCAACTTCCTTTTCCAACTTGGTCAATGTCTCGATTGACGGAAGTTCGCCTTCGGTGTCAATTGCTTTGTTGTATGCTCTCCCATCTTCATCCATGAACGATACAAGGAAAGAACGGTTCGAGTTCCATACCAGTGGAATGGCTTTGATGATCCTGTCGCCTTCATACTCAAGAAGTCTCGCACCAGAATCAAAGTCGTATAGTTCGCCATCGTGACCGACATAGGCAAGACAACACACATCGTCTTCTTGTCCATCCCAATTGTTGATGCGGTGGACTGCATGGGTTGGGCGATTAGGTACTTGCATTCTTCCTCGCTTCGAGAGTCTTGCACGCTTCGGTCTGATTGAAGGTGTTTGGTCGCTGATCGTAGTCGGTCGAACCACACGAATACTTGGTCTTCGGGCTATTGAACGACACTTCGGGGGAATTGCATTTTGGGCAACTCATATCATACTCCAAATGGGTTGTTCCGTTCGAGACGGGCTATCTTGGCCTTGAGCATCGCATTCTCAATCAGGATGCGATTGTATTCTTCCCGAAGGACGAACCGTTTTGCCCAATCTGACAATGAAGGGATTTCAAAGGGGAGTTTCGACTTCGATTGACCCCGTGGGAAGACGATAGAGCCTCCCGTTGGATGATTCTTATTGGCATCATTCACCATCGTCTTCTACCAACGCACGATTGACGATACATTCTACTTCCCGTGCCAACATGGACTGGTATTCCCGAATGGGACGAAGGTTCTCTGGACATACTCCATGCTGTTCGAGAATTTCGATACAGTTTACAATCTTCCGAATGGACTTGGCGGTTTTGCGAATGGTCGTTAAGTGACCATTGAGGGAGTCGATCAACTCCTTCTGCATCTTAATCGTCTGTTCGTGCGAATTTGGTTTAGCCATTATGCCTCCGTTGAATCTTTCGAGCGTTCTTTTGTGCTTTTCGTTTATGGGCAGTCTTCGATTTGTTCTTGAACACCGATTGGCCTTTCTTTGGATGATGATACCAGTCCGATTTTGCGGATGCTCCATACATCGCAAGAGCCGCCATCAATTGCATTTGATAACTCATACTTTCCTCATAGAGCGGTTGTACACCCTGATCTTCTCCGACCAGTACCTCATAGCCATAAGCTCGTACATATGGGCTACAAGTGCCTGATCTGGCTTGTCCTTGCCCTTGTGCTTGGGCATCTTGACCACATGACACGATTCCCTGATTGATCCATTCCGAAGTAATTGACGGACTACATAGATCAATCCCGCCTTCTCTGGAATATGGTCAATCGCAAAGTCCTTCAAATGCTCTGGAACTGCGAACCAAAGACGCTTTATGATTTTGGAATCGTGGGTATGACGCTTTCGCTTGTCTGCCAATAGATCGGCTTTACTGATCTTGATTTCGACTTCGTGCAATACTCCACTCTTCGAGAGAATGAGTAGATCGCATTCGTGGTTGATATGATTCAATCCATAAGCAACCCGTGGTAGCACGAAATAACGGACAAACGGAAATGCTCCTGTCCGTGGATTGACAAGAGCTAGTTCCATTTCGGGTGTTGTGAACTTGTGGATCATTCCAACCACTCTGCGAATGCGATTAAAAATGGGACATGATTGACACCACTTGCCCAACCACAGAAATAGACCTTTCCGTCTTTGGATATTTCAATGGCTTGTCTTCCAGAAAAGTAGTGGGAATTGACCTTGAGTTCGATTCCTCTGTACTGGATTCCCTTGGTTCGGATCATACGGGCTACGAACGAATTGATCGGCTCCATGTACATCCGAAGGTGTCCATCCGCATAATGGGAATCCAGTTGCTTGTCAAGCAAGTACACTAGCTTGTGAAGATCGGTCTGTCTGATCTTCGACACATCGGGATACTTCTTGGAAAAGAGCGTTCGTAGTTCTTCCTTTTCCTTGTCAATATCGAGACCGAAGTTCATAATACAATATCCACTTCGATCAAATTAGGCTCTTTGTTATCCCGCTTCCATTGTCTTGTCGCTTCGGCAATGGCTTCGCTTTCGGAAAACGCTTCGATGGTATAGTGCATTTGATTGATCTGATTGAAATGGATGCGGTACTTCAATTTCTTCGGCTTGCGGACTCTGGACGGAATGTTCGCCACTTTGTCCACTGTCACCCACAGGCTACCCAATTCGGTCTTCAAGCTAACCATCATCTTATTATTGATGATGCCCTTATCGACCACTTCAAGGATTAGGTTCTCGACACCACACAAGGGCTTGAGCAACACCACCCGTTCATCGGCTTCGGTGAGTTCGGAAAGAGGGAGCAATTGGATGTCCCCCACATACACACTGTAATTGAGCTTCGGGTGCTTGTGTATCTGAAGTTTTCTTGGCTTCTTGTTCATACCTTCCTCGAATGTCCATGATTGAATCCAATCGCCACGGTTTCTCCATTGAGGTCAAATAAGTCTTCCTCAATTTCGCAACACCGACCACGGGCTTCCAGAAACATTCGCACCGTATCGTTGCTGTCCAGAATGGCAATCCGAAGATGGGAGAACGGTGGATTCCCCAACTTGCTCAACATAGATTTCAACTTGGATAAAATCACATGGGCGTTATTCCCGAACTGTCTGCGAATCAGGATTTTGATTTTGTCCTGATCTGTATTGTCCATGAGAGTATCGAGATCGGGATGGGTGCATGGAATACTGTACTCTACGAACTTCGGAGTAAGTACGATGTTCAATCCATTCCGTCCAACCTTGACCACCCGAACCTTGGCTTCTGGATCGAATTGGCCTTTTTCGACCGCATCACGAACGATTGATTGAACATTGGATTCGACCATAGCAACCGTTCTTTTATCCAGAACGATTCCATCGTACATCTTCATCGCTTTTTCGAGTGCATCGGAAAGCACCGCAATATCAAATTCATTCATTTCAATTTGTCCTTTAGTTGAAAATATGGATGGTATTCAAAAACCTGTCAATTATTTGCTCAATTTCATAAGCATCTTCTCGTTATCCACAAAAAACTGAAGCTGATTTGTGATCCTGTCCGCATAGGTTCCCCACTTCTCAATCGGAAGTTCGGATGCAACCTTGTCGGCAACACCAAGGGCTTTCGACAAAGTACCCTTCTTTCCGTCCAGTACGAAATAGAGCCATCCATACCTGTCGGAAAACATCGGCTTCCTTCTTATTGGGCGAATGGTGATTGACGGAGTTCTTATTACCCTGTCAATCTTCGACCAGAGAGTTCCTTTCAGTCTCAACCTACCATCGGCAAGCAAAGCATACAACGAGTTGTCCGAAACGATATTAGTCCCCGAAGTATCGTTGATGTCATCAAGGCACAAGATACCATGATCCCCGATTGATACGGTACTGGTCACTCCAAAGTAATGAGTGAATGTCATCGCTTGGGAGCAATCGACATGGCAATGCTGAAACTTGAATGATGTTGGAGTGTACTTGGGTGGGTGGTCGCCATCATATGCGGTATCGGAATGACCTATCTTGATGTCGGTTCCGATTAGGTAGCAATTGTTCTCATATATCGAAGCCATGATGAAATCACCATCTTCCGAAACTATGATATTGTCTGGAATCACCGCAATCGCATTCATACCAACGGGTACTAGACGAACCGTTGTGTGATCCATGATTCCTTTATACAGAGGATATTCGATATATCCATTCTGGTATAATGCGACTATGTTCCGTGCTTCGGTGCTCTTGTCCTTGTTGTGCGGGAATACATGGAGCTTTGGAAACTTGCAGTCACGGAATTGGACTGGTGAGGTTCCAATGATGAGTATTGTCTTTGGCTTGATCTTTGAAAATCCCCACGATGTCATATCACAATCAATTACCGATAGGCTTGCGGATTGACGGGTATTCTCAAATTTCAGATTAACAGAGGTCAAATCACACTGCTTCAAATCAATGGAAGATGCCATGTGATTTGTCGGAGTGTGGATAGATGATGTATTACCCGCTATGAAAGAAGTGAATTCTCCATCGCTTATGTTTCGTTTGGCGAAACGGCATTTGATGAACTCCATATAAGCACTATCGGATGAAATACACTGGCTCATTCCATTGATTGTGCAATTGACAATGGTTATCACCGAATTGGTGAACTTCATTGTCGAGCCATTCATATTGATTTCGCAATTCTCTATCTTCCAATTGTTAGACGATGGTGGATCGGAATTACCCAATCCAGTACCCGCAAAAATGGTGATGTCCTTGAAGTACATGAGATTTTTGTCGAGAGATATGCAATAGGCCATTCGGTCAATGTCGGATGCTTTGACCTGTTTCGACTTGGTATTCATAACGATGAGATTCTTGTTCTCAATCGTAAATTTGTCGAACCCCTTGGATTGGATGTATTGCATGAAATTTGTCGCCACGCTCTTATTATCCAATTGATTGACGATTATCCCGACTTCGATTTCACCCATAGGTCTTTTTCCAAAGAAGGCTTCTTTCGCTTCTTCGGATAGGATGTCGTTCTTGGAATATGAGAACGCAATCATTTGAATTCGACCCCGACCACCAACGATTCCCAAGAGTATTGAGAGATATAGAGTTTGGCGTGATCGGCAAACACATACAGACCAACCGAATAGTTCGGATACGAACCTTCCACCAACCAGTGCTGTTTGTGAGCTTCTACCTTGTGGACGGTTTCGCCCAATTTCACGGAAAGAACGCAACCATTGTAGGGGGCTTTGAGGGCTTCTGCCTTTTCCCTGATAACCTTCAATGTTTCGTGTATTGTCATCATACCTTGAATATACACTATGTATCTTGTATAGTCAAGGTATTATTTTAGGCATCGTCCCAAACACACGAAACAATCAGGATTGATCCATTCCACGGATTGACGGGCAATCCATAGGCGTATCCAGAACCACCACCAACCGCCTTCAAATGGTCATTGAATGCGTTTGCCAAGTGCTTTCCGATGATGTCCCATGCTTCTTCCATTGAGGCGGGGTTCGATGACGATAGCTCATCGTAGCAAGCCTGTCCGTGTGATGCACAAGTCGGGAATGTGATTTTTGGAGGGGTGGAGTACCATGCCACGATTGGAGGCCATTCGTAGTCGGGGGCATTCGGTTCCAATAGGTTCGCATTCCCGATTTCGGGGGCATCTGGGTTCGTTTCTCCCACGGGTAGGGGTATGGGAGGGACAACGGGTGGAACGGAGCTTCCAGAGGTCGCCAAGCCCTTCTCATAGTCGATCATCTCGATACGGGCGGTTGCCGATGGGTAGTCGGTATCCACATAGGAGAGCGCATTGTCGTGGATTGACTGAATCTGCCCGTCAATTTCGGTCAATCTTGTGGTATTTGGGGATGACTCCCCTCTCAATTCGCCCTGTTCGGTTCGCAGGGCTTCCAGACTGACTTGCCAACGGTCACGGTATGGCTGTCGCAGGGCTTCCAATTGGGTAGGATCGGTCGTTCCTGAAGCATTCGTCCAATTGGTCAATGCGGTGGCCTCGAATGACACCGCTGTCGCCCGTAGGGAGTCCCAACGGCTCGATTCGGAATCCTTTGCATCCTGAATGCCCGTGTCAATCGGAGGGACGGACATACCACCAGAGGGGCTACTGGAACAGGGGACGGGGTAAGCGGACGGAGGGGGGTTCTCAATCGGGGGAATGAACTTGTTGGAATCCAAGGTCGATCCATTGATTGAGTGGAAATACGGAGGGGATGGATTGAAAGTCGGGGATGGAATGATCGGGAGCGGGGTCTGTCCATCCTGTCCCGCTTGTACTTCGAGAACACCGAACCAGTCGATGAAGATTCGTTGAAAAGTATCAATCCAGACATCGGGGGGATTATCGCTTTGCCTCATCCAAGGGAGAAGGATGTCATAGAGCTTCTTGTGGGACGGAATCCGAAGCCAACCCGTCAATGAGATTCCAACGGTCGGCTGTTGGTACGGAACGGACGCTTGGGTTGCCTGATAATTGGAGTTATTGACGAACGATCCATTCGCAATGAGATTGAGGGTATATCGCTCGTATGCGAATTTCCAGATCGCTTTGCTCATGGCATGGCAAGTCCACTTTCGGATGTCCGTGGTCTGGACATTCCCTTCCTGTGGCATGAGTCGATCCCAACCAAGGCTCTTCAATTCATCGGATATTAGCGTTCCAAGGTAGCTCATTTGATTCCACAAAGCCTCAAGAAATGGACGATACGGTCGTACTTGACCGTGTTCTGTTCTACAATATGGATGCTTTCCCGCTTTGTGTCAAATATGGACTTGGTAATTTCGTTGAGGTTCTTCCACAACGAATGTCGTTTCCACCACGGGATGTTCGGGATATTGGGCTTGAGAATGATATTGAGCAACTTGGTTCTGTAATACAGGTATTCGCTTGTAGTCCCGTCCATGTAGGTACAGATAATGTCGGAATTCATCTTGAACAGGTTTTCGATGTTCTGTGGATCGACTGTCGAGAATTGGGCTTTGTAGTGCTCATCCATCATATCCATGTAGGACTTGTACGCTCTTCCAGTATAGTTCGGAATGAGGTCATCACCAGACATAATGAGTTGTGGCTTTGCTGTATTAGTCCGTGGATTTGGAAGATCGTTTCCATGAATGAGCAAATAATCAACGATTCCCTGTCTCGCACCCATGACGGTAAGTTCGATTTCGGTATGGAGTAGTGACGAAATAGGGTCTTTCGTATCGAATATGAAATCCGATTGAGCGTCAATCTTGAGGAAAACACGATCCTTCTCTTTTCGCTCGTCAATGAAAGACAATACGGGCGTTTGGTCGTTGAAGTTCTGATTCAATGGCTGTCGGTTCTTCGCATGAATGGCACTTTTCAACTTATCGGAGTGTGGAATTCCCAATGTTGCCATTTCGGAAAAATGCGTATTGGCTCCCAAGTAGATATTGTGGTTTCTAAAACCACCAATTTTTTCATGGTTGCGAACACCCGTATAGATGGTTCCATCGCCTTTTGGCATATAACCAATAAATCCAAATAGAGGATAGACTTTACCGAAAACCTTACATCCTTAGGTTGCGAATTGCAATGCTCCACCGACATATAATTCTTCGCCATGTTTTCCAATTGACGAATCCGTGCGGATTTCAATGTAATTTCCACCGATCTTCTTTGGAAGAACATAATTCACATCGTACTTGCCGCATTTCAGTCCAGTGCCAATGTCACAATTCGAGAACATCATTTTGGCATTGACCTGTGGATTGGTCGTTATATCGAAATTCCCCATATTTCGGAATTCCATGACACCCAAATCATCAACACCAGTAAAGTCCGCTACAATACCGCTCTTCCTTCCCTGTATTACCACTTTTGCGGGTAATACGGGCTTCCTTCCAAATTCGACAAGACAATCTTGGAAATAAAATGCGCTACTATGTAAAAATGGAACATTGGTAGTAAAAGGCCATTTGAATGCGGTATCTACCGTCCTAACTTCGATCATTTGTATCGACTTTGATGCTTTGGGAGTAGAAATCGCATTGAAGATTTCAACGATTCCCTTCTCCGCATACACATCAGACATAGTACAAGTCACTCTGAAGAAACGAAGAGATGACGGTGCGGTAAATGTGACATTGGAACTCAACCCAACGATAAGGGCTTCCTTGACAACGCCTTGCCCTGCTTGGGACTTGGTAGCGATTTCTACAAAAATGGGCATTAAAGACCTCTTGATAGAAGTTCAAACATTTTACGAAGACGGGTTATTTCGGGTGGCTCGTTCTTCAGATACTCACCGATTGACGGCTTTCTCTCAATTTCATCACACACCTTCTTGAGAGTCTTTTCGACAACCTTGCGTCCACTTGTTTTGATGATCGCTTGCATCAACGGATAATAGACATAGAACACCGATGTTCTGCTGTCCTTGAAGTCGATGATGGTATGGATTCCACGAACTTTCTCCAAGAAGACACCAATACCATTTTCCAGTACGGGGTCTCTGTCGTATCCAGTAGGAACCGCCAATACATCAACGCCCTTCATTTCAAGAAACGGAATTGACGGATCGGATGGAGTATAGAGTTCTGGGTCATTTTCACGGGCATCGAAATCGGGAATAGTGGTCTTTCCAGAAAGAGTCAATACGACTGGATCGGTTCCACCCTTTCGTTCGACCATCATCTTGGTATTGGCAATACCGACTCCGATGAATGCCCTCGTATCCAGTGTTGGATTGATTCGGTTTCCGACTAGGGTGAAATACATATACACATGATCGCTCATGGAAAGGTCTTGCGACACCATAGGCATAGTCGATCCACGGAACACCATTTGATTAGGAAGATGTGATCCATCGAACCCGAAGGAACTGGTCACTTCGGCAAACGGACGGATTTTCCCAATCTCGTTCAATACTGGCTTGTGGAAGGTTTCGCAATCATCTAGGTCGAATATGTTTTGAGTTGGTGCGATTAGATTATCAAATCCAAATTTGCACTTGGAGAACTTCTGCTCGAATTTGAAATTGAGCTTCGGTTGATTGGGGTCTTCTGCACCGAATACATAGCATCGGGTGAAATAGCACCGTTCCAATGTGTTGCGGTCGAACAACCCCACTGCTATGCCCACGAAGTCGGTATTGACTAGATCGCAACCAACAACCCGAACCAATGCGTACCTTTGCAACGAATCAGTCGGTCTCGAATTGACAACGGAACATTCGATGAGCTTGCAATTGTCAAGTAGTTGGATCGGTTCGCTTACCCTATTCTGTTTTGCTTGTGCTTTTGAAGCCCCCAATCCTTTAACGGATAAATCGAATTGACATTTGTAGAACAAAAGCCTTCGCATGGAATCCATTACCTTGTGATCCATTTTCTGATTGACTAGGTAAACGCCATCTAGTCCAGAAGTTGTCGCTAAATTCAGAATCGGTTGCTCGACAAAACACAACGCATTGCCTTTTCTGAATGAAAAGATTTGTACGAATTCTTTGATGACTTCTTCGTGCATCGCCAATCCCTTTGAATTGATTAGCGACACGATGGAATACCCGTCATTCTCGATGATCTCGATACCAACGGAATTCTTCTTTGGAGAATACTTGCCCTTGAATGCGGAAAGGCCACGGACAACTTCCATGACCATCGGGTTCTCGACTATCCCGACCGCAATTGAAGAAACACCTTCGGTTTGTGCTAGGGAATAAGCCTTCGCCAAATCATCTTCCGAATGGATGTTCTTGTCGTTATCGTATTTCATAGGTTCCTCAAATGTATTTAGGAACCCATGATTCATCATCTATCACGGAATCGCTTTCGCCCAAGCACTATGAAGTTGTGATGGGCTAGTAGCATCAAGATTGAGAGCATGGCTAATTCCAACATTATACAACCCTCTGGTGTCCGTTCTTGAACAACTTACGGAACTTGAACCAACGCAGAGCATACTTCTTTATGGTGGCATAATCTTTCGGTGGAGTTATGAAACTCAAGTCAATCGGACTCGCCACCTTGTCAATGAATGATGCCCACCATCCAGTCCAATCCCATGTCTCTGGCTTGTCGTTGTCATCCCTTCGGATAGTAGTTCCCATGAAGGTAGTGACTTCGTATTTGTTCAATCCAGAAAAGAAGATGTGTCGTTGCTTGTCTTCTTCACTGTCTTTGAATGGAAGGAACTTCTCGACTTCCTCGATTATCACCGCATCCTGTGGTGGAATGAAGATACCGCCAAGCGTACAATTGAGTGCTCGAATGCTTGCGTTCCTAGCCTGTGAGAAATCGGCATCGGTATCGAGACCCTTCAGTAGATAAGTGCTTCCCTTCGCATCGCCAATGACCCGCACGGGCTTTCCACTGATATAATGGACAACGAAGCTGTCAATCAGAACGCACGGATATTGAGCCTTCGATTGACCAAAATTGAAAGGAACCGCCATAGGGTTCAAATGGCACTTGGTAAACATGAAGTATGCTTTGTCGCTCAAATTGATCGTATAGTTGTTTTCAAATCTGCAATTGGTGAACTTGGCGGGTAATTCCTTTTCACAATAGGCAATGATTGTCGCCCGATTGAATTGGCAATTGTTCGCTTCAAAATCGGCATTTTCGGAAAGGTAGATATGGAGAGCCGTTATATCGACAAGGCACTTATCGAATGATAGATTCCCGTGTGTCGTTATGGAACCGACTTTCCCTAGCTCAAGTTTGCAATTATCGAAGTGACAGGTTCCGAATAACTGGATTTTATTCACATCGAACTTACACGAATCGAAATAGACATTGACCAAGTTGGCATCACCTAGTCTTGTGAACACTTCGCAATTCACAAATCGCAAATCGGAGTATCCGAATAATGGAACTGGAAGATTGAAGACTCTGGAAATGATTTGAGACCCTGCTGTGATTACTTCATCGACAACATATTCAGTCAAATTGACACGAACATCTTTCAACGATACTGATTCAGCGGTGTCCTTGGACTCCACAATATCATAAGAGCTAGAATGGTTCTTCCGAATGCAGATCATCTTTCCAGTCTTCGTATTGACCAGAAATAGGATATTGATGGCATCTTCGGCATACGACCGATTCTTGTGAGTACCACTACCAACTTCCTCGATTATCTTCTCATAGGTATTCTTCGGGAACATTTCATCGACACCGAATCCGACCGATTCGTCTGGTGTCAATTTGCGATAAGTCATTTCTTCTTGGGGCTTATCGCTCCATCCCTTCTTACCACGATAATCACGGTATGGCTTGGCATCGTCACGAATACCATTCCGTCCACGGACGGTATTTGTGAAATACCTCTGTCGTAGAAACGCAACCGCCATGATGTCCGACTCGATTGACGAAACCGATGTCCGTGCCGATTCCTTCGCAATCTTGTTTGCGTTATTGATCGTCAATTTGGAAATAGGCTTCCATTCGGACGATTCCAGAAGTCGCCACTGTGTCTCATCTTCATTGAGAATTGCGACATACATACCCCATTCGCTGATCTTGGCCTGTTCCGCAATAGCAACGGTGTTCTGGTCATTGACCTCGATTTCTTTGGAGAACGCATAGGTCAAGTTGTTGTACTTGAGTCCATCGTATTTGTCACCACCAGACCAACCATTTTGATCCTTCAAATACTCACGGACTGCCTTGAACATACCAGACGGGGAGTAGCCAAAAATGAGAAGAGTTCGTTTCATATCATTATTTATGATAATGAAAAATCGGGACTCTATTGAATCCCGATTGAAGATTTTTAGTTATGAGTTGGGCTATACTCGCTTCGTCTCTGGAATGCCCTTCAGGATGTAACGAAGGGCGTATATTGTCGGAGCACGGGCATAGAACGGAAGAGTCGGTAAAGGCTCCATACGCCCAAAAACCGACCTCGTTCCCATCCTTGTCAAGAAGGGACACCTCGCACGGTATTCCTTCGAGAGTCGCTTCAACGACATAGGATACAATCAACGCTTTGTCCATACTCCATCCCCATTTCGGTAATGAAGAACCCGTTGCAGATTGATCCATTCTTTGACGGCAAGAATGTTGGTATCGACCAATAGCCCCATGTCTTCCCCATCCCTCTGGACACGGAGACCACCGAACTCGACCGAATCGGGGTCGATCTTGTATTGTGGGAAGCTCTTGCACATTTCGTAGTAGAACCCAAGGAAAATCCGCAATTGACCAGATACCACGGAGAGCAAGTCTTCCAAGTCGATGAGCGCAAGGCTATATCCATCCTTGGAGAACGCATCTTTGTCGATGACGGAGAGTTCATTCGGATGGTTCGCCCAATCGGTCGGAATCTGGCATGGAATCATGGCATGGATCGCATGACACTCTGGATTGTCGCAACGAACATTGACAGGCTCGAATCCACGGGACTTGAGCCATTCAATCAATGTATCAATCCCTTCCATGCAGTCATCCATGCTATCGGAGAAATCTTTTCCAATGTGCCTTCCCGCCCACTTCTTGCAAATGGGAACCAGTTGGTCAATTTCGACTGGATCGACCTTCGGGTCTTTTGCTTCATTGAGATACTTCGGAAGCGCATCGACAAGCATTTCCCGAATTCGCTCTGGGATGTCTTCATCGTCTTTGATCGCTTCGGCAACCTGTGGAAGATGGGTTTTGGAGAATTCGTCCTTGTCCAGAATCAGGTGGATTTCTTCCTTGGAAATCGGACGAATTCTGGAAAACAGGGTGGACATGACAATGCTGTGTTTTGTGAGGTTCAACATTAGCGCATCTCCTTCTTGGAGAGGATAACACCATCCCGTTCCACATAGTATTCGGAATTCCAACGGAAGGAATCCAGATTGACACCAGAAAAGTCGCATCCATGAAGGAACGCACCACGGAAATCACACCCTTCCACATTCGCATTATGGAAAGACGCACCCATGAGGCGGGAACCACGGAAGTCGGAACCACGGAGGTCGCAGTTCGAGAAATTGGTATCCCGTGCTGTACAGTGACGGAAATCGACCATAGGTGCTTTGGTGTTGGAGAAGTTTGCATTGTCCAGTTTCGCAGTGGCGAACGAAGTGACGGGAAGATCGGGGGTGATGTTCTCACGGGCAAATTGACAGTCAATCAATTTCGCCATACGAAGATCGGAGCCTTGGAAATTGACACCGCAAAAGACCGACTTGGTGAACTCGCATCCAACGAACACCGAAGCGTTTGCCCAAGAATACCGCCAAGTCGATCCCACTGGAAGGGAACCAGACAGATTGACACCCCGAAGGTCGGAATTGTCGAAGCTCACCGCACCGAATGTACAATTGATGAAATCGGCTCCACGGAAGTCGCAGTTGTGGAAATGGGATTTGGTGAACGACTTATTGGAAGCAGAAGCACCACGGAAGTCGCACCCGATGATGTCGCAAGACTGGATTGGTTTCGTGCCAAGTTCCTTTCCACGGATGGAAAGGTTCTTCAAGAGGCGTTTGTCTGCTTTTTCGGGGAATCCCGAACTGAAGATACTCAAGATATTCATATTCAACCTATCGTGTAATTGTCGGGAATAGCCCCGACATCACATAATCTACTTCGCCAAATGTATCTTGTCAAGTATCATTTTTCAGAGTTTTCGGTATTGTGAGACCACCACTTCTGAAGGGTCTTGTTTTCCTTCATATAATGGAGCCGTTGCCTGTCGGTCAATCCCATGAGACGGAGAATCTTCGATGTCTTGGAATAGATGGTATCAAGAATCTCTGGGAGATGGTTTCGATCCGCATACCCAAGAGATTTGAGCGTACCCATGACCGACTTGATAATCAATTCCTTTGCCTTCAAATCGGTCTTGGCCTTCCCATCAACGGTCAATACTCCGATGATCTGGGTCACGAACATGAGAACGGGGTCTCCATTGACGGTCACGGTCGGATTGGAATAACCACCGAATAGACCCAATTTCTCGGACGGAATCGTGATGTCCGCTATCGTGGTCGTTGTCCGTTTGTCGAATTCGGAATGTACTTGGGCAATCGACTTGTTCCAAAGGATGCTATTGTTCTTGATGCCCATTTCGAGAGCGGTACTATTGGCAAGACCTACGATGGTACACAAAACAGTCGATTTATTGGTGTGTGCTACGGTGAACCGACTCTTTTCATCAATGTCGATGTCGAACTTTCCATTGAGGGCAATTCCACGAAGAACGGATGAAGCCACTTCAGGGGCTTCGATGTATAAGGGAATTATCGAATCGGTCGCATTCACAACACGAACCGATGTCATGGTTTCCTTTCCGATGACAACCTTCGGGGTCTTACCGACCACCATGAGAACAGGATATGGAGAAGTTTGCTTGGTATGACGGATTTCGATTGTTCCATCACAATTATCCGAAATCATCTTCACACCATCAATCACCGTTTTATCAAAAGAGCAATCTTCCGCAATGATCCCACGCATATGGTCATGCTTCTTTCGTCCAATATATCCAAAGTCACACTTGACCAGTTTGCATCCCTTCAATTTGAAAACGGGATTGGTGTATGAATCAAATTCACTACCAATGGATACACCTGTTATCTCGCAATTGATGAATACCGAACTCTGCAAAAGGACATTCGATTTCCCGCCATCGGTGCTGAAGTTTGGCATAGCATGGATAGGTATTCCCAATGTACCCGTGAATGTAGGGTATCCATCCTTCTTGACCGCACCACGGATTTTGCATCCGTCAAAGAATATCCGATGGTCAATCACACCACCACCTACCAGAACCACATTGCAGTTCTTGAGTAGGATCGAATTGGTCAGTTCGCAGTCCTTCGATATGTAAACCGTTTCGTTCTCAACGACAAGATTTGCACCGATAAAGAAAGCATTGTCCCAAAAAACAAATCGGAGATCGTCCTTTCCCTTATAGGTGCTCAATGTCAATTGCGGGGATGGGAATGTATGGGCGACATCCCGCAAGAATTTGTCATGCGAATCGAATGGGAAACTCAAAAGACCACCCGCATCCTTACCAGTGTAGGGGGTCTGGTCGTACTTCGAGAATTCCAGAATCTTGTTGTAATCATCCAAAGAATAATCATACGAACTACGACTGGAATCCTGTGACGGAAACATACGAATGAAGTAGGACATTACAGAACCCTCTTTGCAAGGTGACAAATCTTGTACAATCTGAAAGCACGAAGTACGATCTTTTCGATAATCGGCTTCCCCTCTTCAGTCCCAAAGTCCATATCCTTGGGAACTTCGTTTTTCATCCCATTGTGAAGCAATAGGATAACCTGATTGAGCACATCGTCCTTCAGCTTGATTTCGCTATGGTCATTTATATTGCTCAATGTGGTGATGATTAGACCAAGCAGATTGTCCCCATTGACGGTTATCCGCTTCGATGAAAAGACAAAGGTTCCAAGCAAATTGTCTGGAATATGCAGTTGTGTTTTATCCGAAAAGGATTCCTTCGCTTTGAAGAAATCGCCCATGTATTCTTCGGTGAGTCGCCAATCGTGGTTCCCCATAGTGTCGGGAGCGGTGTTTGAAGTATTGACTACGATTTGGGCATTGGATTGTTTGTGTCCACTCCTATCGAACTGTTCCCGCATCGTGGTTGCGAATGTAGTCATTTGTGCGGAAAGACGAATGTTTCCATTGACATACAGGTTGGTAAACATAGCGAATCGGTCTTTCGCATAGTCCCTGTTCTGGAACATCACATTCATTTCCGATTTAGTCAAATTGACAACTTGCAACGAAGTACATTCATCCCCAACGAAAACGCTAGGGGGATTCGTTCCATTCGTGTTATTGACGATGACCGAATTACCAACACCCTGTAATTTGGTAGGTCTGGTTGCGGAAATGATACCTTCGCAATTTTCGGCAAAGACATCAATCGAGCCAAATTCAGTTTTGGAAATAGATACATTCTTGAGAGCAATTGCATGACCAACTTGCTTCGTAGTGACGGTTCCTGTACCGATGTTCTTTGTAGTCACCTCGAAAGTACATTTGTTGAGAGCACCGCCTTCGATGGGTACGGTATAAGCAGAGCCTTCAAAATTGGTCATCTTGAAACGAATGTCGTTCACGGTACAGTTCTTCAGAAACGCACCATCGGCTCGACTACCACCACCAATAACAGTCTGCAAATGGAAATAGAGAGAAGATGAGAATGGCTTGATATTCTTGTCCGAATGTTTGCCATATAGGGCGCAATTGACGAACCTATATGGAATGAACATTGGAGTAGTTCCTGTGAAATGGATGTCACAATCACGGAACCAGTTGAAATCGGGCAATCGTGTGTCGTTGTCGATTAGAACCTTCTCATTGACAACCACGAACTCATATCTGTGATACGGGGAAACTCGTTCTTTTCGGAATAGCGGAAGCTCGTACAGAACTTCAGACCGACTAATCCCCTCGTACCCAATGGGGAAAACCAACGGCTCTTTGATAAAGTCTTCGATCACCAACGATTTCAAAAAATCATGGTCGAGAGCTTCTGGCTTGTACTTGGAATACTTGCCCATCACCAAAGACTTGTTCTTGTAATCGAAAGGAACTTCAATCACATCCAGTTTTGATCCATCCTGTTTAGTGATGGATGGGTCGGGAATGAATCGCATCAACACACTCATTTTACACCACCCAATCGTAGGAAATTCGCAATGCGGTCGGCACGGGCTTGGATTTGCTTGGCATCATTGATGGAATACAGACCATTCTTCTTGATGACTTCGATGAATACGGCTAGTGCCTTGTCGTACATAGCGATAGCCATTGCCCGTCCACCAAGTTTCTTGTTGAAGAACTTGAAGAACGATCCGAAGCATACGGAATTGAAAGTCGATACGATCATTGGAAGAACATCATCGCCATTCAAGAACATTCCACCATATCCGAATTTGTTTCCATCGACCACTGGATTCCATAGTTGGAACATCCCATCTTTCTTGATGAAATTGACATGGGCGTTTTCAAGCTCCTTGTAGTCCCTGACTATCGTGTCGATATTGCTAGACGCATCACGGGGAGCGAACCCCATATTGACTTGTGCCATTTGCGGAACGACTGCACCATACAGACTTCCTTCCAATTCGATATTTCCGACTCCAACAAGCGTGTAGGGAATCTCTTGATATGTTCCTTGTTTCCATCCACCCCGTTCGGAATACTTCGTCTGCCTTGGTTCGACCTTCACCTTCAGAGGCGATTTAGTCAAATTGACAAGCCGTGCTCCAAAGCTATGCTGATTGAGTGTTATTGACGGAGCGGTGTCACCACGGACATACAATGTCGGTGTTATCATGTAGTCGTAGTCACGAAGACCCTTCGCATCTTTCCAATCCGCTGACTGCTCGACCGTTCCAGTACAATTGTCGAGAAGCGTGTGGATTCCTTTTACCGTGACCCCATTGAGCTTGCAATGACGGAACATCAAATCCGATGTCTTGTCGTACTTTTCTTTCTCGAAAACGCACTTGGTAAACTCGCAATTCTGGACTAGTTTGGCTCCCCCGCCATGCCCTTCGGGAAGCTCGAATGTAAAACCAGTGAAGGAACATCCATCAACTTCTCCGAAATGTGATGGGCTAGTATCCCGCTCGTTGTTGGTGTGTAATCCAATTGACGATCTGAAAGATGCGTCTTTGATGAATTTGCAATTGATGAACTTGGCATTGCTTTCGAGCTTTGCGCCCTTGTCATAGTCGGTCGAATCGACCACGATCATGGTACAATTCTTGAACACGAAATGAGTGGACGAACTACCACCATAGCTGATAGTAGCGTCTTCCACCGTCACATATTGATTGATCTTGTCGCTCCAATCGTGTTCGTACTCATGCGTGAATACCATGAGTTCGCTTGTCTTCGTCATTGATTGATTGTTCTGGACATCGGTGAAGAATGGAAATCCTTTCACGGGAGCATACACACGCCCCGCACCACTGCCACGCATCGAATCGGTCGAAGCAAGGAACATCGTCAATGTCTTGATATACCACTGGTCGATATGCCCACCAGTTTTTTGTGCTGTCCCGCCCTTGGAATAATACTTGAGTTCCTTCGGGGCATAGTCATTCCGTTTCAGTTCGGATAGGTCATCCAACCAGTTCTTCAGTTCCCGTTCGCTGAATCCAAAAAACCACGCTTGAAGATCATCGAATCGCATTTCAAGGAACTGGTCGAGAATCGGAGCGATTTCAAACTCCACGAACTCACCAGACTTTACCTTCTTGAACCGTACAGACACTTTCGCCATAATTGATCCTCAATCGTATTTAGAACGCACAAATCAAGGGGTTATTTTCCCTCAATATCCGCATCTTCTTGTTCTCTGCTGTTTCAATCACCGCACCAGAAATCGGGTCGATGGTATCGGTGTACTCCCAATTGTCATCCGCTCCATCGAACTTCTCTTCCTTGAGAACACGGATACCCTCTGGGTTGCCTTCTGGTTCTTCGGTGGATGAGGCTTCTTCCCATTCGATTGAATCGGATTGAGTGGTAATCTTGTCCCAATCGCACCAAGCACTCAAGTCCCATTTACCACTAGGTCTGAAATTGACATGGGAGCAGATACCTTGGAAATCCTTTGCTTTCTGGTCGTTCTCGAATACCTTGAATCGGTTTTCGTATTCGATTGCCGTCAATGGAATAGCGAACTTGTTGCACAATGCGGTCACAAGGGCGTTTAGAGCACTGTATTGGGCTTCGGTGATTGAGGCATAGTATTTGTACCCTCTGTACGCATGGAGTAGCTTGGTGACGCTAGGATTGCTTCCACCGACAAATCCCTTCGTGTCCACCTTCTCGTTTCCCGAACCATACAGGCTTCCATAGACCGTGTAGAACTTATCGTCTGCGGGGTTGGCCTTGTCTCCCTTGTTCTTGAGTTCGAGCGGCCCGTAATTGGAGATTTCGATTGCGATTGACTCTTGGGACATCGCACCATTTCCACCAATCGCACCTTTACCAAGATGAAATGCCCAATACTTCGGAGGATAGACCTCAATGATCGTCCCATCACGGGCTACGATGTAATGAGTAGTCATTTGCTTCTGGCTTGTCAATGTCGGTAAGTCGGACGCAAGAAGCCCGACCGTGGCATGGAGCACGATCTTCCGTTTCTTGGTCTCTTTGGCAATGAATAGGTCTGGCTTGAGGCTTGTATCGACCGCAACCACATTCTGCCCTGCAATGAGCACGGAGGGGGTTAAACGGGGCAATAAGCCACTGATCTTACCAGCCTTCAGCTTATTGATGGTGTCAATGTCGGATTGTGTAAGTTTATCAACGGTTGGCATACCAGTATTTAGTATGCAAGGAAAGCGGAACGGTCAAATCCACCTAACGGATCACCCAACCCAACCTCTGACCGTTCCGCTATTATACATTCCCTACCCGAAGAACATCCTCTACATGGAACTGCAAATCCCGAAGGATTATGTCCGACCCATTGTGATTGAGGGCGATTTCTTCAGAAGAAAGATACATCATATTTCTCAATTGGTAAACATCGGTGATGTTTCCGCTCAAATCGAGCAATTTGATCTGCAATCCAAGGATTTTTGCCTGATTCGGGGGGTTGAACAGGCCATCGGGTCGCCTGATTCGGGAAACCAAGGCATCCGTCAATGTTCGTGCCGACCCAAACGCATCTTCCCTGATTGACACCCTAGCTTCCCATCCATCGGAGTCATACTTTGGATAGGCGACAGGGTACATATTCTTGTACACTGCATCCTTCGTGAACTGCCATTGGGGGATACCGACCGCCACGATCTGCTGTGGCTGTACAATATCCGACAAGTCAATGTCCAAGAAGGAAGCGATGAATGTGTAGTCACGCTGAATAGTGGACGCACGGAATCGCTTTAGCTCATCCGCTAATCCAGAAGAGGCGGGTTTCATCCCGCCATCCTTTGTTTCCGTCAAACTCGCCATTCAGCGCACCTTGAGGTTAGAGGGATTCGTAGGCAATCTCGTTGCCCTGTTCATCGACAAGTACCCAATAGTCGTACTGGAAGGTGGAGCCGACCATCATGGCCTCGCCACCCGACATCGACAAGGACACATCATCGACATTCTTCAGCCACGCATTCTTGAAACGCATACGGTAAGGTAGCGGTTCGTTGTTGTAGGCAAGAAGGGTCAATGTGATGTCTTTGGCAAGTTCGGCCTTTTCCGCACCAGTGTTCACGGCATTGGACGCACCACGGGTCACATCGAAAATCTGTTGTTTCCACTTGTACAGGGTCTTGGAAACGAACAGGCTCTCATGCTCTTCAAACTGCAAGGTCAAGTCACCAGAGAACTCTTCCTTGCCCGGGAAAAACTGCTTCATCCCAAGGAAGTAGGATTCGATCTGTGTGTTGGTTCGTCCCGCCCAAGTAGCTTCACGGACAAGGAACTTCATGTCTTCAGCACCAGACAGACCATTGATCTGTACTTGCCAAAGGTAGGTACGCTGAATATCACCAAACCGCTGAAGGTTGTTGATATGGAGGTCACGATTTTGTGCCATAGTTGGACTCCTTTATTCTATTTATGCAAAAGGTAAAAGGAAGGGGTACACTCATACCCCTTCCAAGCGGATTAGACATAATCCTTCAAGTATTCAATGTTCGGATCGGTGAAGGTCGCCTCGAACTTTTCGTCTTCCATGATGGTCTTGACGGAAGGCTCATCGGTGAAGAGCGGTTCAAAGATCGCCCCGTACCAATTGATGAGGCTCTTCTTCAGACCAGTGCGAATTCCAGACACCACATCCAGAGTGACCTTCTTGTTTTCGGTTCCCTCGAATGTTTGGAGCTTTTCTTCGATCTGGGTAGCAACCATCCACATCAAGCGCATAAGCATCGTGTACCCACCGCTAGGGGGGTTCTTGATTGCTTCTTCGTACACCGCATTGAATTCGGCAACAATGACTTCGCCATCGTTGCTGATCTTTTCGGCATACGCATAGTTCTTGATTGAATTGACCGACAGGCCATTCTTCTTGATGAAGGCATCGAAATTCTCGACTTCGAGCTTCGATTCCTTTCCAACAAGCACCTGTTCCAGAATGGTCGTAGTGCCATCATCCATCAAGCCCTGCGTGAAGTTCGCCAAACAAGCCTTGTAGGAATTCTCCGAGACCTCTTGCATATTGGTCAATTGACCGTGCATTTGGGCTTCGTAGGCATTGAGGAAGCCTTGGCGCACCACACCGAAGAAGGATTCAATCATTGCGGGTGGACGATCTTCGGGTTCAACCTCGAACAACTTGAAGAGAAGGAAGTTTCCATCCAGTTCTTCACCACCGATTGACACCTTCGCATCGCTGAAAGCCCTCGATACCATCGCATCGAATGTCAATGCAAGGTTTCGTGGGTTGTGATACAGTGCCTTGTCGGTTGGGGACATACCCTGCCAATAGAAATTGACTGCGGGGGTTCCGATCATTGGGAACCGTTTGAGGGTTTCTGGTTGATCTCCGAACTTGCCAACATTCATGTGGGTGGATGCCACATAATTGAGGACTTCGGCAACCGCTTCTGCGAAATTGAACGGACTGATTCCGAGAGGGTACATATCGGAGGCAACGATGATTGCGGGGACGGAATCGCCTTCTTCAAGTTCCACCGTTCCCTTTTCAACGATCTTGTTGTAATGACCAACCTGTTCGGAATACAGGTCTTGGGCATGGGATTGGAGCCACTTGTACCATTCAGGCCAATTAGCTTCAGCGGGAACGATGTCGAGCACATCCTTCATATGGTCGGTCAATTCACGCACATTCTCTCCACGGTCGGTCGGATTGAGTGCGCCAATGATGAGCATATCGTCTGGGAGCTTGTTGCCATCGCCAAACTTGCCTTCCAGAAGAACCAGACGGAGTGCATTGAAGATGGAGGTATCTTCGACACGGCTCAATTCGTCAAGGAACAGAGCAACCTTGTACTTGCCTTCTGGACGGGGACGGCCTTTGCGGTCGTTCTTGGCGACTCCCTGCTGTTCTTCCCGATCATACCGTGCATAATCGGAGAGGTAGCGGAAATACTCGAACATGATGTAGCGATAGAGTGCGGGTGGAGCGAATTCGGTATAGCGTCCGACATCCAACTTGCTCATAAAGTCGGTCACAACCTTGGAGTCCATACCAGATTCGACAATGACCTGATCCATCATTTCCTTGGAGATTTGGGAACTCTTGGAGAGATACTTGTCGGTCGTTTCCTTACGGAGCCTGACTTCATCTTCGCTCATGGTCTTGACAATCGGCATACCGATGACGGATGCCTTTGTCAATGTGTGGGCTTCAATGGTAATCATTTGGATGTTCATTGAGCCAAGAGCAGACTCCATAATCTGCGTCTTTCCAATACCGGGCTCACCCGCAACCACCGTGGGATAGCTACGGAAGGAACCAAGTTTGTCCTTGAGGAACAATTGGAGCTTCATGCTATCTTCCCAATTGGACGGATGCGTGACCTTATCGGTCTGTGGGATGCCCAACTTCTCAAGAACTGCCTTGGAGACCGCCTTGAAGACATCCTCATTGACCGCACCAGAGAGGTAGTCACGGAACTGGACACGGAGGAACGCATTGATGTTTTCGGCATTGAGGAACGGATACTTTCCATCTCCAATACCATCGGCAATCGCATTGATCGACAACACGATCTGCTCAAGCCTACGGGGGGACAGGCGAAGACCCTTTCCATCGGTGACTTTGCCAAGCTGATCCCCGATAGCATCGGTAATCGCATTGGTCAAATCCTGATTGATGGATACGGTCATGTTGGCAAGGTTGCGGGTCTTTTCAGAAGAATTCCACATTTCCCGCTCTTCATCGGTTGCGGTATTGGATTCGACCTTGGCCTTCAGTTCCCGTGCCATTGCGACATTTTCCGTGTACTGGACATTGAAATACTGCTTACCCCAATCTTCAGCGGTAGCCATGTCGAAATTGAGCATACCACCAAACTGCATATTGGACGGAATCTTGGAGAAAGAACCATCGTCATTCTTCATGTTGGCGGCATAGATGCAGTACACATCGTCTGGAAGGTTGTCGTTTCCAACCTTTCCATTGATGATAGCACGGAGGATGTTCTGGACGCTAGGATCGTCCGTGCGGAAGAATTCATCCACAAAGAAGATGCAAGAGAAGAATTGACGGATGACTTGGGCGGTCTGCAAGAGGTTCGGGTCTTGGTCGAACGCCTTGTCAATGATCGGAGAAGTACGAATCTTCTTCATCCAGAATTCATCGGTAAACTTGTTCTTCTTCTTGCCCCGTGCCTTAATCATTTCGGTCACGATGTTCGATTCCGCATTCTCAATGCGCCAATCGTGCCTGTCATCATTCAGGTTCGGATCATGGTCTTTTCCAGTTGCGATTTTCTGGACACCTTCTGGAATGAAGGGGTCTTTCACAAGGAATGGGATATTGATGAGGTGTTCTTTGGTGATATGGGGAGCTTCGATTGTGATGAGCGGAAGACCGACTGCATCGGCAAGGGAGCGGATGAAAGAGGTCTTACCAACACCGGGATCACCAGTGAGAAGCATACCCATCTTGGCATTCTTGCCCTTGGTTGCCTTTTCCTTCATGTCCACCATGACAACCTTGAGCTTATCGACAAAATTCTGGGAGATGTTCTTGATCTTCACCATCTTCTTGTCGGAGAACAGGTCGCTCACATTCTGGTTGTACTTCTGCTTCAGACGCTCACCCGCCTTGTAGCGGGACATCAATTTGGAAATGTCTTCTTGGAATTTCGCAGATTCGGCAATAGCCTTCACCGCACCCATTCCAGTTCCAGTAGCACCACCACCGACTGCGGGGGCTTGGGCTTCATCGGAAGACACTTGGGTATCACCAACACCAGACTGGTCGCCCGTGTTCTGTGGTTCTGGATCGTTGTTGATGGTCTGTGTCTCATCCTTGACCTGATTGACACCCGCTTTGGAGATGTCTGTGGCTTCGGGAGCGACAGGCTCGTTGGTGGAAGGGACGGCTTCGGAAGACGGTACAGAGGCCGTAGGAATGGCGGGATTGCCCGTTGCAATGCGTTCCGCTTGTTGAGCATTGGCAAGAGCCTCTTGAGCGGATGCTTCGACACCACCGCTAGGCACTGTTTCAGCGGGGGTAGGCGCAGAAGTCGGTTCGGGAGTGACGGGGGTTTCCTTGACTTCGGGAGCGTCAATCTTGGTTTCTTGGGCGGGAGGGGGGACGGAGGGGGTTGCGACAGGGGACGGAATGCTCAATCCCTCTTGGGCATACGCTTCGCCATTCAGAACCTTGTCGATGTCGGCATTGACGGCAACCGCCACACCACGATTGACCTTGTGGAAACGCACCTTTTCGGGATTGGCGGGATCACGCTCGATACGATAGGTGTTTCCGTTGGTTTCGGCACTTCGGTCGGAATAGCCCACCCATTTGGCATACTTTTCCTGACCGGGATATGGCTTGTACAGGGAAGGATTCTTGAAAAGATTGACCTTCACACGATTGAGAGTGGATGCACGGGTCGAATTGATCTTCCCCTCAAAGCATTTCGTGTACTTGATGACATCCTCGATATTGAGGATACCAGTTCCAAGCATCGTCAATGCCAAGGCGTTCTCATTGACCCGATCACCGTCTTTTTGAGCGGATGCTTCCAGTTGCCCGATGATTGCATCCGAAGGGGAGCCATCCAATAGGGGCGGGAAAATCAGGGTTTTGTCGGTATAGCCCCCATCGGCTCCTTCCTCAAGGATAGCACCGATGACGAACTTGGTGATTGGGTACAGTTTCTTCATGTATGACCTCTTTTCGTTTATGAAGTTCAAGCTCTCGCTATTCCTATTTATGGTTTCAGAAAGAGGTATAGATTGACATTGAAGAAGATCGTCCGTGGTTAGTTTGCCGTTTTTCGCATAAAAACAAAAAGTCCCCCGATTTGGGGGACTTGATTGATTCGTCAATTTCGATTATTCGCCATCCAAGAGCTTCTGGAACACTTCGGGGTCTTCGATCATCGTCCGCATTGCGTCCGCATACTTTTTCTTGTAGTCGGGGTCGGCAGGGGACAGGAACGGAATCGAATACCGTCTCCCCGTGGCGGGATTGACCATTTCGTACAACTCATTGATGGAGTACGATTTGGGGGTCACGCCCTTCGGTTCGGTATCGGGGGTTCCATCCGCTTTCACGGGGTTGGTCAATCCAAGAGCCTTCTTTTCGTCATCGGAGAGGTTCTGGGTATTCGCTGTGAGGTATGTCTGCAAGTCCATTTCGGTACTCCTTTTGATTAGTTAGTGTCGCTATCGTCAAAGCCAACCGCTTCGGTATAGGCTTCGTTGGTGAAATAGGTGATTCGCCATGCTCCATTCGCAGAGCTTTCGGTTCCAAGACCCTTGACCATAGCAACATAGTCCTTGGCCTGTGTCATACACACACCGATTGATTTCTTGCGGGGAGGAACGCCAAAGGTGTCGAATAGCATGGTCTTCATCGACTCAAGATTTTGCCCACCCGCACAATCGGAGTCCGTGAAGAAGATGATACCACAACCCCTACGATAGAAGGCTTCCAACATATTGAGAATCTTGTTGGTGAAGTCGGTTCCACCCGTGGGGATCGCAGAAGATTCATCCTCATCGGCATTGTATGTCTGTTTCCCGCCTTCGCCCGACATGATCGCAGAGAACTTCCTTGGCCTTGGATAGATGTCTTCTACATCCAGTTTGAATTCTCCCTTGTTCCCCTTACCCGCTTCCATGATCTTCCGCTTTCCAGAAGGTGTCAATTTCACACCAGAGAAGTTCTTGGTATCGGAGAGAAGGTGAATGTCGTAGTTGTTTTCGGAACTGAAGCGCATGAACCAACATTCGTCAATTCGGTTTCCGAACTTCTTGACATAATTCCAAAGCTGAAGGTTGGCCTTTCCAATCTGGTTCCACACGGAGCCAGAGACATCGAAGCAGAACACAACACGGACTTTCTGCTTGGAATCTTCCTTGATGATGCCGGGATCAATCGCAATTGCGCCCTTTCCATCGGAGGCCGTGATATTGGCAATGGTCTGGGAAGACATACGGGCATAGGTCTCTTGCTTGATCTTGTAATTGACGAAGAACTCGTTAATCATGGTCTTCCAAGAGAGTGCCGAATCCGCTGAAATGACCGCTGATTCCTTGGACAATTGCTGTCCAATCGACCGTGCCGCTTCCGCTCGTTCTTCCTTGCGCTTCTTCTCCGCTTCTTCGATTTCCTCACGGGTACGCATCTTGGATTCGGTGTCGGCAACCTTGTCAAGCTGATCGGAAATCTTGTCCAGACCCTCGTTCATATTGTCCCATGCGTCATCGACATCATTGAAAGCATCTTCGCTTGCTTGTTCTGCTTCCTGATCGGTTTCGCCCTGTGGCATATTCGTAGGATCGAACTCGACATCATCGGTTTCTTTCGATACCTTGTCTTGCCAGTTTCCAGTGTTTTCGCCACTTTCGGTTTCGGATGGGTCGGTGGACGAATCGGTGGAATCGCTACCAGAATCGGTTTCCCCCTTACCGTCCTTTCCATCACCTTCCTGTGGTTCGCCCTTCTTGTCATTGGACTTGTCCAAAGCATCGTCAATCTTCTTCTTTTTCTTTTGGGCGGTATTGGCTTGCTGATTGGTCTTCGTTTGACCCTCATCGTTCTTGGTCTCATCGCCCAATTCGGGCTTCTCTTGGCTCACTTCATCGGCAAGGTCTTCCATATCGTCAATGTCCTTGTCGGAGGGAACACCCTTTCCTTTTCCCTTGCCCTTTTTATCGCCTTCCTGACCATCTTTGTCTTCACCAGAACCAGAACCTTGCCCGTCCTGTTCTTCGCCTTCCTGACCACCTTCCTGACCGTCTTGGCCTTGGCCTTCGCCCTGACCATCACCATCTTCGGAATCATCTTCGATTCCATCGCTTTGTTGGCCTTCGCCCTGACCTTGGCCTTCGCCACCTTCGCCTTGATCGTCACCACTTTCCGAATCTTCGGAGTCGTTGTGGTGCTGATCTTGCTGATTCTCCATAGCGTTCTTGGCCTCTTCGGGGTCTTCCTTCTTGAGCGAAATGAGGTCATTCATCACAATACGCATACCCACGATAAGGGGAGGTTCGCCCGTCTTCAGGGACTCTTCCTTGAGGGTTAGCATATTGAGCTTTTCAGACACCCATCCAGTAGTCAAGATCGGAAGTCCCAACTTTTCGGAAATCATCCAGTTATTGATGAGGTCTTGGGTGATGTTGGAAATCGTGTGGGCAAACTTGGTCTTGTGGAATGGCTTTTTGGCATTCGACTTGAGTTCGTCAATCAAGGAACTCATTTGCTCGACATTGTAGAAGTCGCCCTGCTTGAAATGCAGAACTTCGTGAATGATGATGTACTCGACAGGCCACCAATAGTCTGGGAATTTTCCACCATTGGACTTGTACTTCTTTCCCCGTGCGGAATCCTTGGCGGTGACACCCGTGTAGTATGCCTTAATCATCAACGACTTGAGAAGATCGACATTGAACGCCATCATAGCATGGGGATCACACCATGCGGTCTTGGGTTGATATTCGGGCTTGTTGGGAATGCGACCTTTCTTGACCATCAAATCCCATTTGGAATTGATTGCGCCACCCTTGGGAGACCAGAGCACGAATTCGGGAGTACGGGGCTTCTCGTTGTAGCCATTGTTGATTACCGACCCATTGAAAAGGAACGATCCATAATCCAATCGGATTTGTGTACAGAAGTCGGAGAATACGGAGAGATTGATTTCGGGGAAGTTTTCATCCTCGAATGCCATGAGATCGTCAAGCTGTGGATTCTTTGCGATTTCCATGAGCAAGCCATCGAACGCACCGTCAATCCCGTACTTCGCCATCGAAGTGGTGGATTTCAAATCCTTACGGGCTTCTGCTGACTTCTTGGATTCTTCATTGAGCTTGGCAATGATCTTTTCCTTCGTAGCACCGTATTGACCACCACCAAGACGAATGTACAGGTCGATGATTTTCTCATAACGCTTGTCGGAGGCATCGACCCCCTTGAAACCGTCAATCATCGCAGTGACATCGTGACTTGCGGAACGCTTCTTCCGCATTTCGATGATCTGCTTCTTCAATTCCTCTTTCTTCTTCTCACTGATCTTCAATGGCATAATCGTTCCTTGGGGTTAAGGCTTACATTCTATTTATGGGTTTCAATTCCAGTCAATTCCTTGTCGAAGAATGCAAGGACTGGTGAACCATATATCGGGCGGGTGGGATTGACGATTTCCACAAGCCACCGCCACGCATTCTGTGATTGAGGGAGGTCGATTCCAACGACCTTACCAACACCAAAACAGGTATCAACCACTTCGCCACAACGGAACCTATTATGTGTCCAATTCTGTCTCATAACTTCAATATAACACATTTTCGATAGTTGTGCAATACAAGATACATTATTGATATTGAAAAAGGGATAGGGCATACACCCTATCCCAAATCCCGTCAATTTCATCAATTGACTTACACTTCGGTCACGGATTCAACACCCGCATCGGTCACAACGATTTCGACACCGACCCATTCCAGAGTGTCAATCGGGATGACTTCCACACGGACATCGAGACGGTTCTTGTTGTCGGGGTTCCGCATGACCTTGACACGATAACCCTTACCCGCTTCCTTCGTGGAGGTATCGAAATACCCCTCACCCGAACGCTGTTCAAGGTTGCGATCAACTGCTGTGTACAGACGCTCCATCAAAGCGGGGGAGATGTTCGACCAAATCAGGCTATCACCAATCTGTTCGAGATCGAGACCGATCTTGTTGAGGATACGCCTTACATTGATGCGATCACGCTTGGATTCGGTACGCTGTGCGGTCTTCTGACCCCACATCACATTGCCTTCGGGCTTCTTGATGGAGGTATTGATGTTCTTGGCGTAGAGGTATCCGCAATCGACCTTGGAGAACTCGACATTCTGCTCAATGCCCTTACAGACCGCAACGACCGCACCCGCAGGGGCTTGTGCATCGTTGAACATACGACCCGCCTTCAGGATAGCACGGAGACCTTCGATGGACTTGGGGAGCCACACAAGGCGACCGCTGATCGGATCACGCCTACGGTCGAAACCCGCATAGAACGCACCATAGGACGCATCCTTGAGACCCGCAAAGGCGGGTTCTGCTGTGATTTCCACCTGTTCCTTTCGGATGTCGGTGACTTTGGACACTTGAGCGGTGTACATCGCACCCATGCGGGTTGCGACCACATCATTGAGCTTCTGGGACACGCTGAAAGTGGCATCCAAATCGGGATCAACACAAGTGTCTGCGAGATTCCAAGAAGAATACTCACGAACCTTGAAGAGTTCCCAACCGCTTCCAATTTGAGCGAGACCAGAGGTATGGGTGATGGAATTGACACCGACCTGACCACCAAGAAGGGCTTTGATCCCACTGGTGTTGAATTCGGAACCATCAAACACACCTTCGCTCATGTCAATCGTGCCATCGGAAAAGTCGGAGCCGACACGGATATAGACCAGATTGCGACCCTTTCCATTGATGATGCGATTGGCTTGCATAGCCACGCCACCAGTGGTCACGGAATCGTCAAGGGTGAAGAAGAATTCATCGACAATGGGGAGACCAGTGAAGGTAGTCACGGAAGAATTCGGCTTCTGGTAAACACGGAGGCGAAGAATCTTCCACCACATCGTAGGATACTTTGCGGAAAGACCAAGGACATCCTTTTCACGGATTTCGGTTGTGGAAGTCCAGACGGCATTGCCATCGGTCACTTGCTGTCCGAAATACGGAGTGGTAGGCCATGCGGGTTGAGTGGTTCCAACCGCACCGCTCTTCGTGATGCGCCAAAGGTTTCCATTCGTGTCTTCGTAGAGATCGTTGAGAACGGGGGTGGACGGGGTTGCGCTCCAAGTCGGAGTGATGGTTGTGATGTTGGCCTTCGCACCGACAATCTCGAAACCAATCAGGGTTCCTTCGAGACCGGGTACTGCACTTGCGAGAGTGAAGCCATCGTTGGCAACGGTCATACCATCAAGGGAGACGATCTTGTCGGGAGAATAGCCCTTTCCAAGAGGGAGACTTTCATGGGAGACCACGGAGCTTGTGGGGAGTTCGGCAACACCCGCAAAGGTAGTACCCCATCCCGCATTGTAGGCAAGTCCCGCATAGAGCAACTTGTCATTTGCGACCGCTGTGTCATTGACAACACGGATCACATAGACTTCATCGGATTCGGTGAGTGCTTCGTATGCGACCCACCAAGCATAGCCAAACTTGGCAATGTCGGATGCACCGAAGACGGAAATGAGTTCATCCTGTGAACGAAGACGGACTCTCCGATTCACCGGGCCTTTTGCGAAGTAGCCGACTACGGCAACTCCACGGGTGGAAGCGGGAAGGACACGACCACCAGACTCATCCTTCTCTGCCAGATAAGTGCCGGGCGCATCTTCTTTACGAATGGTGACTGCCATGTTTAACTCCTTGTGGATAAGACCAAATGGTTCTCTATCCTATTTATGCTTTGAAAAACCAATCAGAGAGACGGTATATCATCCTCAAACGCCAAAGCACCGTTTGAATGCCTGTACCCACCGTTCTCAAATCTCATTGAATTGTGGTTCGGTGAATTCGCACCTACCTTCATAGACCCAAAAAAGTCATCGTCCCCACCGCCAAAACCAGAGAATAGGTTGTCGGCTGTGGCACTTTTTCCGAAAATTGACGCAGATTGACGGGAATCGGAATCACCCAACCAGTCACCCGTGGAACCACCGCCACCCATCCAGTCGGCATCCCCGTCACCCATTCCAGTATCCTCGTATCCCAATTCCTTGTCATGGATTCGGAACCGTGCATTGATCTGATTGATACCCTCATCCTCGAATTCGGAGTTGGATTTCAACCAGAACAATGCCCAAAGAAGGCTCATCACACGGTCATCATGTTCGCCCTCGATTGCTTGGAACACATTGTCACGGACTTCTTCGTAGAACGAAAATTCCTTTACGGTCTCTTCATCATTGAGCTTGACCCAATTCGACTCGATGTATTCTCGTAGGGCGATATTGCCAATGGCCTTGTTCTTCTTGTTCGAGCGAACACCGAAGTAATCCTTCTCATAGGAAACCAGACGGTCATATCCAAGTTGTTCAAAGATTCGTTCGCAAAGGACACCACCAAGATCGTTGTTCTCGACAATGATTTCCGAATTGTTGTAATACCGTGCGATTGACACGCAGATTTGGGCAAAGTCGTTGATTGGGGTATAGTTGTCGGCAAAGACCGCAACCTGTTCTGCTTTGTGCATTCCATAGATTCGGAGAACCTGTACGATGGAGTAATCACCACCGACACCCTTTCCACTGTCCACGGCAAGGATGTAGCTTGCGCCCTTGGAAGGCTTCTCCCATATCTTGAACTTGTCATCGAAATGACGGACGATTGGTTCTGGGAGTAGCTTCAGTGCCATTTCTTCAAGGCATTCTGCATTGATTAGAGTCTTGGACGATCCAAGGAACTTGCACTCGAATTCCTGTCTCCATGTCGCCAAGCCTTCCGTTTCAATAATCATCTTCTTGAATTCGGGCTTGGTATAGTTCGGAACTTCGGTATAGTCGATCTTGACGGGTACAAGCATACCCTTACCCGCTTCGGCCTTTCTCCACATTCGCCAAAACTGGTTCATTCCCTTGGGGGTACTTGTCGCAAACAATTGAGCCGATTTTCCAGATAGGATAGTCGGGAGAACCGACTTCATAAAGTCATCGGCGGCGTGTTTTGGAATAAATGCGTATTCGTCAATGTACACGCAATTATGGACTTTTATTCCATTGGAGTAGAAACAATGGATGTCTTCTACATTGAGTAGATCATATACATCCTCTTCGCCAACATATTCGATTGATGCTACATTGGATTGACCATGTACTGTATCGACCATATCGTCCGATTGAAGAGCATCAAGGCGAACCCACCCACGGTATGTAGAGAATTCGTGATTGTCCGTTGCACCAATCGTCAATCCATTTGATAGGTTCAATCTCCAAGTTTTCTTAAAGCCATTGTTTACACACCCTTCAAATCGTTTCCATCCTTCATCGGTGAAGACTTCAATGTCTTGTCCCCACAAATCCCCAAACGCTGTACTCGAAGAATTGCTGATTGACGCATCTTCTCTCGTGTCTCTTCCGATATGATTCCACGAACCCCCTTCAACGGAGACGGTTTCCCTTTCCGTTGTTGGCTCATCAATTCTCGTGATTTTTCGCTTCGTTTCATTCCACGATGTTTTTCCGCTGTCTTGCGAATCTTCTCTGGATTCTTGTTCATTTTCACAACATACGGACGGGGATTCCCCGTATTCGCTTCCGATATTTTCCGCTTGTGTTCGTTCGTCTTCGGAACGCCCTTCAAATTTCCTTTCTTGGAAACCGATATTCTGATTCTGGTTTCTTTCGACAAAGTTTTTCCCTTGTTGGATTCCGAAATCCGTCTCTTCCATTCCTCTGTCAAACGAACTCCTTTCATCCGTTTCGATTGACTCTCTGCCAATTGACGAATGGCTACTTTCTGGGATTTCCAGTCCATCCCCACAAGTTTTCCCTGTCTTCCCGACATCATTTGAGCATAAGCGAATAGCATTTTCCGCAAATGTTGTCCCGTGGTTATTCTGGTCAATAAATGATGTGCTACCAAATGAGCTTTTACGCTCAATCGCTTCAGGTTTGACGGAGCATCCGTACCACCAAGGCTTCGTGGGATTATGTGATGGAGTTCGGTCATACCGCTCCAATCCGAAAGCATTATTCGGTTGTACCAATCCAGATATTTGTTTTTCAGAAACAGGTCGGTCATTACCGAAATATACATTGTTTAATTTGACGAATGTACTTTCATCCTGTTCGTTCAACCCCCGCATTGTCGTTTTATAGACTTCGCCATTTGCGAAACGGACGATTACTTCACTACGACCAGACAAACAATGGAAGGTTTGACCACGGATCGAATCGCTCGTAGTCGAACCAGACACCACCATAGAACCGTTCTCAAGCTCAATCGAACCCTTGCTCCACCCACCGTCCTTGACACCGGGTTGCATCCAGAGTGGCAAAAATTCGTAGGCTTGCTTGATGTCACGGATCACCTTACGGGCGTTTGCGCCCTTGTTGGCGATGATGGCAACACGCTTGTACTCGAAGAAAATGATTAGCCATAGGATGTACAGATAGATGCCCGTGGTCTTTCCACATTGACGGGGAGCCAATACGACCATTCCACGCTTCCCCTGTTTGGGAAGGTTCTTGATCGTTCGGATCATCCTCTTCTGGTATCCCCGTAGCTTGATGGTCACAATACCATCATCAAGAGTGGCAATCTTGGCATACTTCTCTGCCCAATACTCAAAGTCGGCACGGCATTTGAGATATTCCGTCAATTCTGCTTCGGAATACTCGTATGTCTCCCTATGACCACGGAGTCTTGGATTGCCACGAAACGCCATTACTCAAAGCTCCTATCGGGCTTCCCATCGGAAGGTACTTCTTCTGCTTCAGGAATTTCGCTCATCCTCGAAGCATCCAATTCACGCATGAATTCTGCCAATTGACGGGGACTCATGGTAAGCCCATTGGACGGAGCATCACCCGTCTTCACACCCATACCCGCTTTCTTTTCGGCTATGCGAATTTTTCGTTCCTCAATTTCGGACTTTCGCCTCAATTTGAGGAATTCCGTGTAAGAATTGATTGCGCTTGTCCGTCTTTCCAGTAATTGAGCATACGATTCCAATAGCTTCGGATGAGCACCGGGCATGATTTCGCCCTCGATCTGTGAAATCGCTTGCTCAATTGTCGTTATGTTGTCCCGATACGACCTGTCCAGAAAGTCATACGAATTCCGATCAATTGGCTCGACTGTCTTGGGATCGGGCAATTGAGCCACCGTATTCGCCTGTACGGGGGGCTGTGGCGGGGTTTCCTGTGGCAACCCGCCCGAACTACCCCATGCCTCTTCAGACGCTCTTACGGACGCTGTGGCGGGGATTGCCACGGGTTTCTGTGGCACGAAGTCGGCATCAAGAGAATCGAAGAAGTGTTGGGCGTTCTCGTTGAACCCTGAATGAATCTGCATAGTCACCTCAAAAGATCGTCAATGTGCGAAAATTCTCAAAATTCCGCAACTCCACCGTATTGGCTCGTTGTGTGTGCGCTGAATAGCTTTTGGAAATGCGACTGATCGGTCAATCGGCACACCACCGCTGTCTCGAACATGGAAATGGTGAAACCACCGAAGCTCTTTCCCAATCCCTTCAGATATTCCAAGCATTCGGTCTTGATAGCCATGTCCGCTGTCCCAATGGTCAATTTGCCCATAGTGGACGCTATCACCTCGAACACCGTTGCAGGGGGCAATACGACCTCTACAATCGGGTTCTGGATGGAGTTTCCAACAAACGATGGCTTCGTATCCGAAACCAGTACGACATTGGCGGTAAACTCGAACTTGGTAGGAAGAAGATCACCGCTCGATACGGCTTTCTCGATTTCGGACATGGGCATGGAGCCATAGTCCTTGTACTTCTTTCCCTTCAGGTTGATGGTTCGTACATTCCGATTGACGGAAGCATCGGCAAGAATTTGGCGAGAAATGGGATCATCGGCAAGGCGTTCGACACCCAATAGGATGATCGTTGCCTTGTCATCGTTTCTAATCTGCCAGAACAGAGGGGCAATGTCATCGGGCATGAGTTCCGTACAGTCGATGACCTGTACTTTGGAAAAGCCAGAAACGGAATTGACGAACGGAACCCGAAGATTGTTTTCATCAATTCCAGTCACAACCAGACTGAAATTCCGACCACTTGGAAGGGTGGAAACTGCTTCGATTGCGGGTTCCAGTGCTCCACGAATGCGACCCTTGTTGTCGTTCATCCATTCGGCAATGACAGAAGTGTTCCATTTCTCTGTGGGAAGTTCCTGTTTGTCTGGACGGCCTGTGATGATCTTGATGAAGGAAACAGTACGCTTCTTCGGATTCTCCACCGACCCAAACGAATCGGGGTTGAGCTTGAGAGCATTTTCGGCAATGGGGAGAGGAATCTTCGCATACCCACTGATTTCGAGAGGGGTGTATCCAAGGCGAAGAAGATCAAGTACCACCAGTTCGGGCTTCTGCTTCTTTTCCAGAACCGTCAATGCGGTCTTCGATTTGGCTAGTGCGCTAGAACCTTCGTCAATCAGGTATTCATCACCACCATTGGTAATCACTGGAATATCGTTCTTGAGGATTTCACGGCTAGAAAGGACATCGGCTAGGACGGAAGCAATCGAACCAAGCCCCATTCCAGAAATAGCCAACCGATACGATGGACGCTTTTGATTCTTCAAGAACACATCAATGCTTGTCGGAGTAATCGCTTGACGCTTTCCAGTCCAATTGATTCGGAAACTGGTCATCATGGGGAGCATGAACACATAACGGATACCACGCCCGAAATCATTACCATGACGGTAATTGACCACGAAGTCGGAGCCACCGACACGATAGATCGGTTGATTCAGTCTCCTTGCAAGGTATCGGACGAATACTATTTCCGTCTGGGAAAAGTTCCGATTGAGCCGAATCGACTCTTCAATTACCTCACGGTGTTCTTTGATCTGCGAATACTTCATACTTCTATTTATGCACCAATATCATTGACTTGATCCAAAAGTTCGTACAACCAATATCCATAGAGGGTTTTCCTCTTATTGACGGCTTCCTGTGGTATCTCTTCTTCCGAAAATGCCATGAGTGTTCTGATCCTTCGATCAAAGCTCTTGTCACCATCAAGCTCAATGACGGAGATGTATTTGTAGAGTTCCTTCAAGAAGATCGCATTCGTGATTGGGCGATACAGGTAGGCTTCGCAAGTCAAGCTCAATGTTCCTTCGATCTGGTTCATATCGCTTCCAGTCAATTCCTGTGGAATCTCGATGGAAGGATTGTCCAGATTGACACGAACATTTCGAGCAACATCAAGGAACGGGATTTCCTTCATTCGGAGTGTCAATGAAGGATTGAAGAATGGAATGATTTGTTCGATGATCTGGATGTAATCTTCCATCGACTCTGTTCTGATCTTCAACTCATAGGTCAAGTCATACGGAGTCGGTGAATAGTCCTTGAAGTAATCGGGATCAACCGAAGAATCGACTGGATAAGGCCACGCCCGTTCTTCATTGGGAGCCATCACCCGTTGTTGGGCATAATTCATTCCAGTGAACACAAGAGCCAATGCGGGGACTTGTTGGTAATAGCGACCCCCACCATCCGATGTATAATCTTCTTTTCTCTCGAAGTATTCTTTCGTCTTCGGAGCGACATGGAGAGGAACTGGAATCTCTTTGATTACAGTGATGAAGTCCTTTGCGAATTTGCGAACCACGATGTCGTTGAACATATCGGCAAGGCCAAGCGTGATGCTACGAAGGACATTGGGAGAATACCAAGCCTTCCCATTGTACCGATCACCGTCCTGTACACCGTCTTGTTGGGTATGTGCCATTTAGAAACCCCCGAATGGATCATTGGGTGCTTTCTCACCCGCCTTTGGTTTATACAATGGAGATGGCTTTCCTTTCCCCGTTGTCTCTGGGAATGTGTTTGGAATGATAGCCGTGCTTCCATTCATGGTATTGATGAAATCGGTATCGTCAAAGATGTCTTGTGCGCCAAGAGGTCTGATTGACGAATTGATGAGATTGTCTGGATCATTGATGTGGTCATCGGTCATCTTATTGACAACGATCTCATACACATTATCCATCTGCAAGAAGTTCATGGATGTCATACCATCATACCACGCAGTCACTTCATAATAGAAGTTGTTGTACATTGGCTTGATGATGTCACCAACACGGGGAGAATAGATCGCCTGTTCTGGTAAAACATCTAGCTTCCCTCGTTCCGAAAAATGCTTGATGCTTGCAATCATTGAGAAGTTGTCAAGTCCTTCGATACCAAACGAACTCCAACGATCATCTTCAGCGGGAAGATCGAAATAAACCATCACAAGAAATTTTCGGATAACCCTTCGATTTCGGTCATCACCAAAAAGAGTGTCATACGAAGGATCGTTTGAAATGAGGATGTATTCACAGAGAACCCCATGATGGTTAATCATTTCGGCTCCCATATCCGCAATCAATTTTCGTTCATTGTCATACTTGGGAGCATGACGCTTGAACCAAGGCTTCGGAAGTCTGGATAGATGGTCAAAGTTTCCCATATTGCCACCTCTTGATTTCGCTTCTCCATTCTTGATACGCAATGAACACGCAGACCCCTATCAACTTGATTGGGAACCACACGAACACCCGAAATAGAGAAAACAGAGAATTCATAATTTACCCGATATAGAAGCCAAGCGCATTGCCTTCAGATTCGTCATCCATGCGTTCGATGATTTCCCGCTCTTCTTCCTTTCCTTCGCTCTTCAGGGATTCGCCTTCAATCGAACCGCCACCCGGCAACTGAATGGAATACTTGCCACGAATCATGCCCCACAATTGCTTGCACTTGGCAATGATGAGCTTCTTGACATCGGTATGATCCACGCAATTGGATAGGGCTTCTTTCTTCCACACAAGCATGATACCGACCACATCGGTTGTCGGAGTAGGATCGACCGTCAATTCCCTTCGCAAGTGGTGGAAATTGACAGAATAGGTCTTGTTGAAGTAGTGCTTGTACAATTCAAGGTACTTGGTTGCAATGTCATATCCCGCCAAGTCCATACCCACCGATTGACCCGCCAACTGTTTCGTCAATGAAGGAAGGATGCCAGTCTCCATGAGAATCTGGTGTTCTGCTGTGAAAAGTTGGTTCACATCGCCATTGTAGGATGCAAAATACTTGGTGATTTCTGCAATGTTGTCTGGCATTGGGTACACCCGTTGTCCCGCCTTCATGGTGAAGACGATTGATTCCTCATAGACACCTTCGCCCATGTTGTAGCGTTGGAAAATCTGGACGGCATCGAGAACACATTGCTTGATCTGGTCATCGGTCAATTCCACATTGACGATTGGTTCGCCAAGCATAGTCCGTGCATAATTGATAGCATCGGACATAGAAGCCAAACGGGATACTACGGGCATAGATGCTCCTTAAAGAAGGTCTGCGATTGAAGGGGTATCAATCTTATGGTCGATACCTTTGCGATTGACAACGACTTCACCACCGAAAAGATCATTGGTCACGGAAGACTTGATGAGGCGTTCAAGAACCTTGATGTCCAGTTCAACGGCAACGATAGCACCGAATACACAATCAACATCGAAAGACCCGTCTTTGAAAAGAACATCGGCTCGTTGAAATAGATTGGAGATTCGCACATTGGTACAGAACTTCACGAAGTCAATGTTGGCATCGGAAGCAGACTTCATAATCTTTTCCATGAGTGGCTTCATGTAGCCAACCCATTCAACCAACTTGTCCACAAGCATGGAGCCTTGGTCAAAGGTAATCTGCTTCGATTCGGTTGCCTTGGAAATGAAGAACTCCAAGCATTCGGAGACATAGTTGGGGAACTCTTGGGAGAACCGTCTGAAGTTTCCGAACTTGGCAATCGAAAATGGATTGAGGTATCCATCGCCATTCTCAATTGGGGTCATGTGCTTGTCGGGGGAAGCATCATCGGGATCGGTTGTTCTGGTGAGCAACGAAATGAGTTGCTTCATTTCCGATTGACGGTTCTTGCTGAAATCCTCAAGGACTTCTGTATAGACTTGTTCGATTGCATCGGGGGCTTTCATAATAGTACCTCTGTACTATTTATGCAAACGACAAATGGCGACACCGAAGCATCGCCATTCATTGTGAGTTATGGACACGACCCTGTTTTGGGCGGGTAGGGTCTCTATGTACCCAAAGCGCATATTCGATCCGTACTCCCGCCCATCATGGGTCGGATTTTCACAAATGGAAAATTCGGCTCAATCACCAGAAAATTCGGATGTTCATAACTCACGATTTCGATGACATTGACAAACTCATAGGTTCCGAAGTCATACGCAACGACTGGACTGTCTGTGAAGCGAACAACGGAATGAGTCAAGGATACGGGAACCAGAATGATTGACAATGCCAAGATTGACGCACGGACGAATGTTATGGGGTACAGGGATCGCTCGAACTTATCCCAAATCCACCATATCGTTCCGAACAATAGCATACCCAACACAATCATCGTCAATGCGAAGATCGGGGCTATGATGACTATTGCTACGATGTCCAGTATATCCATGCTTAAAATATGGATTCAACTCATTATCCTGTCAATGAAAAAAGGACTTGGATTTCTCCAAGCCCTTTTCGTAGTAGCCAGTCGAACGAACTGATTACAGACCGAGAGCGGCCAGACCAGTGAATTCGATGTAGCGGTAGTAGCGACCGCTACCCAAGAGGCTGTCGGTGATGGCATAGCGAGAGAGAACGCCAATGCGAGTACCGAAGTCTTCCTGTGCAACCGCAGTGTTCACCAGATTGAGCATATAGGGGTGATAGAGCACACCCGCTTCGTCAATCCCTGCGCCCTTGTAGGCGACCAGAGCGTAGTCCACGCCACCATCGAAGTATGCCCAAGGATCACGATAGACCTTGATGCGACCATCAAGAGTACCGACCTCGATCAAGCCCTTCTGGTCGAAGTTGAACACACCAGAAGACTTGAAGGAGCCGTTCTGGATGGTCTGAAGAGCCGTGCAAACACGGGGAGAAGCAACAAGGATGTTGCCCGAACCCTGCAAGGTTGCAGTGTGGATTTCGTTGGAGAGCGAAATCAACTTGTCGGCAATGGCGGCCTTCTTGTCGTACAGGAAGGTGGAGGAAACGGTGGTAGGATCGAAGGTTTCGACCACACCATTCTGACCACCATCACCGAAGACGGCGGCGTTCTTGCACTTCCAGAGGATTTCACGGTCGATTTCCGCACCAGACTCATAGGTGAGCTTCTTGACCATTTCACGCCCGATGTCCACACCCTGCATGGTGCGGATGTCATAGAGCGACTGGACGGAGAAGGAAGCACCAAGCATACGGTCTTGGGCATCAATGCTCTTCTTGTCGAAGGACATCTTGAGCTGACGCATGGCGTAAGGGGACACGCCAGTAGTGGCATTCGGAATCGCAGTTCCGATGTCACGGGGAGCAGTACCCGCAGAAGGAGCCATGATTGCGAGCTTTTCAGCATCGGTCACGGACAGGGCTTGACCCCAACCGCCACCAACCCAACCCGCAACGGCTGTACCCGCAGTGTACACGGTGGTCGAAGCACCAGTCCAAGTCACTGCCCATTCGCCAGTGGTCATGTTGATGAGGGTCTTGGCATCGACACCATTCAGGCCAGCGGCCTTCAGGTCGGCAACCACACCCGCATTCGTGACCTTGAACACGCCATTGGAACCCGCAACACCGGGCTTACCGCTCCAACCACTGTACTGACCAACGGACTGGAAGCCCGCTTCGGTGCGAGTGCCGTCATAGAAGAAACGGAGGGCGTATGCCAGACCGACCGGGCCGTTCATGGCTTGAACACCTGCGAGATTGTAGGCGAACAGATCGGCTTGAGCACGACGAACCAGTGCCATCTCAATCGGACGGAACTTGTGTGCATCGGGGTCAAGGGTGGCGGCAGTGAACATACCCTGATTGATGGAAGCATTGCCCAAGGAAGAGCCGTCAATGCCAGAAGAGCCATTCTGTTCCTGCATCAAGAATGCAGAACCGGGTAGATTGGCAAGGTTTTCGAGAAGCTGTGCCACATTCTCTTTGCGGTCTTCTTCCATGATGGAAGAAACGGAGAGCTTCTTGGACTTGACTTCAGACCACTTCTTTGCCAGATACTTCTTGGCAATGGCCTGATGCTGAAGAGGAGCGGGGATAGATGGTTTCATCTTTATACCTCGAAATGGATTGGTTGATACCCTGTGGTTCCCTTATGGGAGCAAGTCATCAATTGCGTCAAAGACCGAAGGAGCCTGTACGGACTCTTCCAACACGGGAGTCCGTGCCGTTGCCGTAGGGTTCTTGACCTCTTCTTCAATCAACTTCTTGCCACCGCTCAAATTCATGTTTGGAGCGGAATCACCTACTAGGGTGTTATTGTTTGCAACCCGTCCCCTTCGCTCTTGCTTGCGGGACTCTTGTAAGAGTTCAATGGATTTGTCAATTTGTTCTTGTATTACTTCGTAGCTCGACTCACGGAATTGACCAAGGATTTTCTTTCGTCCATCCTCATCGAGTCCACTTGTCTTGCTCTCAAGGAGAAGTTCCCGTTGGAGAGAGTTGGCACGATTGGAAATGTTTTCCCGTGCCGTCTGCTCTTCCATCAATTTACCATTCAATTGGGAGACCATCTGCTCAAGCTCTTGGATGCGGGAAGAACCAGACTTGTCAATGACAATGTTCTGTTCCTCGATCACCGAAGCAACTGCCTTGGCGACCTTCCCATAATGTTGTGCCTTCACCGCTTCCTCAAGGATGTCGGTGGGGGTGTTGGTGTTCACGGATTCTTCCAGAACACGGTCAAGGTGGGAGACCAGTTTGGATTCCACGAGAAGCAAGGATTGTACCATCTCATCCTTCATTTGCTTCTTGGATTCCTCAAGGACGGCATTGAACTGTGTTTCCAGTTCACGGGTCTTGTCGGCTGTGAACTGTTCGGCCTTCTTCTGCAACTTGTCCTTGATGACCCGAATGGCCTCAAGTTTCTGTTCCTCAATGACCGCAACCCGCTCATTCACCTTACGGTCAATGATCGCATTCAGGCGTGTTTTGAACGCCTTGTAGGTTCCACCATCAAGGAGGGTCTTGAGTTGTTCTAGGGTCTTGTCTGCCATTTTCTCAACCTCTTTCTTCTATTTATGCAACGAAAAACCGATATAGTGTCATTTTGTGCATAATTTTTGTTGGTTCTTTGATTTCTTGCAAATTTCGCACTTCTTGGATTACAGTTCTTTTCCGATTCGGAGCAAGAACCCCTCAAGAATGTCATCCACGGGGGTACGGAGTCCCTTGGTTGCGAGTTTCATTTCCAGTTCTTCATAGGTCATATTGGCACTTTCGGAGCTTCCAACGACATAGTTCTTGGATTCCTCGATCACCTCAATGATTGCTTGGGATGCGGATGGGTCGGTCACAATATCAGCCGCAGTCACCACCGATAGAGAACCCTTGGTGCGTCCAGTGATGGGGTCTGTGGCTCCAAGCATACGGGAAGATGTCGCCAATTGAATCTGATCTTCGACCAGAAGGGTCTCCACAAGCCGTCCAAGGGGGGTAGAAAGGAACTTGGCCTTTCCATACCACCACTTGTTCTTCTCATCCAGAACAAGGGATGTGATGCCAATACAAGCCCGTTCGGGATTGACACGGGGAGTTCCCGGGTGATTGAGTTCGCCCATTGCACCACGGGGCTTCACCCATTCGTCAATGTAGCGTTCGACCGCACGGCAAGTCTCATCGTAGGCGTAGATGCGACCATTGGAGTTCTTACGCTCCATGACGATCATAGGACACGCAATCATCTTGCGCTTGATACCATTGCCGTCAATCTGCTCTTCCAGAATTTCCTTTGCGGAAAAACGGTACGGGGACGAAATGAAATCATCGGTAAGGAGTTGTTGTGTCATAATCATAACCTCTTTTCAGCGATAAGCCTCTTCTTGACCTCATCCATGCGCCCCACTACTTTGGAACGAACAACCGCATTCAGGTCGGTACTCAATTTGGGATCACCCTCGTAGAGTCTCCGAACTAGGGATGTCCTTGGCAAACGGGCTAGGACATCGGATGGGATTGCAACTGTGCTCATCTCTATACCTCTATTTATGCAAGTTCATTTCAATGTATTCACACTCTGTCGATTGAATGTGAATTATTCTCCAAGGTCATCGCCCATATCGCCTTCATCGGGAGGCGGTTCATTGGCCTTCTGCGAACTCTTATATTTCTCGTTGAGCTTGTATTCATCATCGGTCATGCGGAACACTTCCCTCAAGATGTATTCGGGAGCAAACAGGCCATTCGGATTTTCGGGAGAAGCCATATAGTTTGCGGCATTGCCTAGCATGGTGAAACGCTGTTCCAATAGCTCGTTGCGCTTCTGCACCTCGAACACATTGTCTTCAACGAAATTGATGCCAAGGTATTGGGTAGAGTTCCAATCGGAAATCTTCGCATCCGTGATGTTCATGCGATTGAGTTGCATCCATCCATGAAGGATGATTCCATTACCCCACTTCGCCCTAGCACGATTGATGAAGCGAGACCACTTGATTTCATCACGGGGGACTTCACCGGGTTTGCTCAATGAGAATGGATCGAACTGTTCCGTGTTCCAACGGGTTTTTGGATACCGCATGGACTTGTAGAGCTTCTGCAAGAAATACTTGACATCATCCATTGTTCCGATTTCCATTGACCCGCCAAACTCTTCGACCGATGAACCTTCACCGTGGCGTTTGGGGAACCAAATGTCATCGACCACCGATTGAACATTGCGAACGGAGTCAATTTCGCCCGTGGCGGGGTTATACACCGACCGTCTGCGATACTTCTGCATCACACGGTTCATGTATTCGCCAACACGGTTAGAACTCATCTTACCGACTTCGATGTTCCACAAGCGTCTTGCGGGTGCTCTTGCCATGCGATAGACCACAAGGGCATCCTCAAGGCCACGAAGCTGATTGTACGAACGAATGGCGGTTTCCAAATAGCCAAGGACATCAATGGCATTTCGACCGAATACACCATAATTGGCGTATGCAATCTGATTGACCTCGAATGACTTGTTTCCAAGGTCTCCAACGACCTTCGAGCTATACCCGTTGCCATCGGACGCACGATTGATGTTCATGTCGTAGTTGGCCTGAAGGAATTTCAGGATTCGGGCATTCTCATAAACGGGGAAGGTGATTGCGGATGGGAGAATCTGGTAGCCAACGATGTCTTCGCCCTTGCCATCCTGAATCCACTCCACAAACTGTTCGCCCTCAATGAGCCACTTACGGAACATTTCCCAACCAGTGTGTTGGACTTTCAGAATGTGGTAGCATAGGTAATCGAAGTTGTCTTCCATCGCCTTGCGGATATTCTCTGGAACGGCCTTGTCAATCATGGGAAGAACGACCTTACCATCCACATCCTTGGCAACCGCATCATCGGCAATGGCATCAAGGACTTCACAAATTTCTGGATAGAAACTCATCTCCCGATACATGATCTTGCGGGACAACTTGTTCTGGAATGCTTCCGTGAAATTGATGGTTTCGGACATCGCACCAACTTCATTGAAGTTGCCGTATGTCGCCATGAACTCCAAGTCAATCTCGGATATAGCCGCCCGATTATCTTCCTGTTTTTCAATTTCCTTTTCCTGTACTTTATCGGGTAGGAAGTATTTTCCAAACGGGTTCATCTTCGCAAGAGAAATGATATTCATAGATTAGTCTCCATCCTTATTTATCACTTGCGCTTTGGCGGTGTTGGTTTGAATGTCTTGTATGCGCTGAAGAGGTCGGCAACCCTAGCACGGTACAATGTCTCTGGATAGAACACCATGAGTTGCTTCACATACCTCAAGGATATTCCCCGAATGTTCCGCATACGATCTACACGGTACAAGCGGACTGCAAATGAAAGTTTCTTCAGCAATGGCTTCATTCTCTGGAAATTCCAAAGAAGACGCTTTCTTGCCGTGACCGATGTTGGATTGATTCCAGACATCGAAAAAATCTTATTGAGCAATTGAAGACGAATCTGTACGGGCAACCGATGGAAATTGATTCCCCACGCATAGATGTTCCCATTCTTCCGTTCCATCCAGTAGATGAACGCAAGGGGGTGATAATCGTAGAGCCTCAATTTGCTCCATGTGTCCGTCTTCGCAAAGGCATACGCATAGGAATAGAAATAACCCGGCAGTGGCATTTTGACTTTAGGGAATCCCTGAATGACCTTGAGGTAATCCTGAAGCCCCTGCACCTTGAAACGCTTTTGGGTGGCCTCTGTCGCACCCGCACCTGTGGGAAGGCGCACCTTTCTAGGAAAAAGGGAAATGGTATCATCCAAGTCCACTAGGTCTTGTAGATACTTGTCTTGTGCTAGGGGATTCGCCACGGATCAATCCTTCGTGAATTATTGCTTCAATCGGTCGGTCAATTTCTTCGAGAGATTCTGCACCTGTGGCCTATCTTCCATTCCGCTCTTGAGAACGAACTTGTCGGAGAACTTGTCATCCTCGAACATATAGACCGCTGTGAAATCCCTCAATCTATTTATGCGGGTTCCCAATTGCTTTCTCAAATAGAGGGCAAGTTTGTCGAGAAGGGTGAACGCAAGCTCATCCTCGATTGATTCGGGGTCTCGAAGGATATTGCCCTGTTCGTCAATCAGACCACGCTTGAACGCTTCCGTTTCCTTCGGAGGTGTGAGAAGACGCTTCGCCATCAAGTATGACGCATATTCTTCCGTGGCTATCTTCTTTTGATCGCTCATCAAATACCCCCGCCTTCCTGATTGAGCCAAGGCGTTCCTTCGCCCTCTTTCTCCATCTTGATTCGATATGTCTTTCCAGTAATCAGGTTGGTGACACAAAATGCTTCCCTTCCAAGATCGAAGTAGAAGCGGTGTTCGCTCGAAAACCCGATGGAGTGATTGGTAAACATTGGCTTCAACTCATCCCAAAGAGAATTGAAATGTTCTTCCTTGGTAAAGGGGATCGAGCCATTGAACAAGAAAGACAATCGCTTGGCGACAACCGCATATTTGATAGCATCAAAGAAATTCCGACACATATACATCGCATTCTCATATGTGGCCTTGTCGCCAATATCATAGAGCGTGATGGTCTTTGTTGCGGGAATGACGAATGTACCAAAGGTTATGTCGGCATCCGTCCTATTGGTCAAGTGCATCGTCTTAATCATTATTCAGCCCTGATATTGAGTGAAATAGAGACATCGCCAATGACCGCCCAATCCGTACTTGCCAATGTGAACGATACCCCAATGTAGCCACCAACGGGCAACGAAGCACCCAACACAACATTACCACTGAAGTTGCTTGGGTTGTTGGGTTGCTGTCCTTGGTTCTGGTTGAGTGTTTCCGTTGTTGTCATGGTGACTGGAATCGTGGCAATGACGGACGCATTCGTAGCATTGGTTCTCACCAAATGGATGGTTCCCGATACCGATGTTCCCGAAGCAATAGGCCCGACACCGATTCGGTACAGTAGTAGCCGTCCAGAATATGCCACACGGTTTGCCGTGAATGGCATCATAATCGCACCACGGGCGTTCGTCATGCTTCCTTGGAACCCCGCATTTATCCATGTCGGGTAATTGGCATAATCGGGCATTTGTGGGTTGGCATCCGACCAGTTTAGCATTTGGGTAGCGGATGCGAAATTCTTGAGATATTGACGGGTCACTTCCTTGTTGTTCGATACCGTGGCGGGGTTCGATGTCTGCGAATACCGTGTTCCACGAAGATTGTTCACTTCACGAAGCACCCAATTTCCACCAGTATATTGGACGATGTACTCTCCAACAAACACGAATTCCTGAAGTGCCGAAGAGATATTACCAAGATTGAGCGAATTCGGTGTGAGTGCTCTGATAGCGACTTCATCGGAGCTATTGTTCTGTGGTTGAATCCAGACAAGTCGCTTCTTCTGACATTCGGGGTTGCTTGTCACGGGAACCGCCATCACGAATCCCTTGGAGAAGCTATTGTTGCTCATCAAGGTCTGTGTCCAGACACCACCCGTAAATTGATTGTAGTATGGTTGGTTTCCGCTTACTGCAAGCTGTTCGACCTGATCCAAGTATTCGGTTGCGGTTCCCGATCCCGTCAATCGCAAATGGGTGTAATAGCCAGAACCAAGATTGGATGCAATGAATGTCGGTAGGTCTTCATCCATTACCCAACCTTCGCCTATCTGTGGCCTTCGGTCGGTTGCGACATTGCTATTCAACACATAGCTGTTGGGAACCCATTGCAGTCCTTCATCGACATAGGTTCCGAAGTTCTTGTGAAGGGACGCATGAACACGCTGATCCATGAAGCTATGCACTTCACGAAGACAGAAATTGAAGCCATCACGGAAGGCGAGTGCGATTGAAATATCTTCGTCTTTCCAACGGGTAGTGCTCCACTTGATCGTAGATGTCTCAACCTCGTAGAAAAGGAAGTACGGTATTCCCGTTGGGTCTGGGTGTGCGGGGCTTGTGTATCCACTCACCAGTTCGGGTATCTGTACGCCCTGCTTCAAGCACACGAAGGTTCCCGTCAATGTGACGGTCTTGTTGGTGGGATTGTATGAAACATCAATCAGTTTCGGATTGGTGAATCCAGACGGTTCCCCAACGATTGCGTAAGGATACGCTGTACCCCCGCCACCACCAGAACCACCCATCTCGATCCAGATAGCACCGCCAACGGCATTATCCACACAAATGTATGCCTTGTTCCCCGTTGTGTCGATCCACATTGACGCAACGGAGTATCCTTGGGAAGAGTCGTTCGATACGGTCGGAGCAACGGACGCATTCAGGTTGTGCTTTGCGTCAATTAGCTTCACATACTTGTTGGCCTTCTTCAAGAACAGTTCGGAATAGCTATCCGATCCAACGGTATAGGTACGAACGACCAGATCGCCTTCATCGGAGAAAGACGCTTCGATGTCGTTTCCAGTATAGCCAAGCCACGATACATCATTGAGAGAAATACCGTTCTTGGTACGAAATGCTTTGCTTCTATCCATTTTGATCCCTTTGGTTCAATGTCCCACAAAGGGGTCTGGTTAAGCAACCAGACCAGTTCTGCGAACGATCTTCACATTGAATCCACCCGTGACGCTTGCCTGTACCTTGAGGGTAGTGGCATTGAGGGTGGACGAATCAACGGAGAAGACCACATTGCCGATGGTTGTTCCGATGGTCAAGATCGCATATTCCGTGAAATCCGATCCACCAGTGGAAGCCATGCCACGAATCTTGCAAGAGTATCGGTTGGCGGGGGTAGTGGATTGGATGATGGTCACATCCCATTCCACGAATCGGATGTCCCCACTCAAGTCCAAGGTATCGACCACATATTCCGTATCGGTCGGAACATTCGAGACGGCAATCTTCTTCAAGGCTTGGGTCAAGATGGTGTCAATCGCATTGAGGTTCGGATTGACGGCCTGATTGGAAACATAATCACCTTGACCACCCGCCAATCCACCGATCTCGTTGGCGACCTTCTGGATAGCCGTTTTAGCCGTTTCAGAGGCATTGGCAAGGATTCGGGTAGCACCAGTGCCAGTCCATGTTCCAAGGTTCGTATGGCCTTGGGAAACGCCCATAGTGGATGTGAGGGCATCGACATTGCCGTCAATGTTGGAAATCGCCTTCTGGACGGAATCACTTGGGGAAGGATCGCCCGAAGATACGGTATATGCGCCCGTGAGATTGATTGTGTCGGCGGCTTCAAAGTCGAATGACGCTTGACGAATCATTGCGCTTCCATTGAAGGTGTATGCGCTTGCCTTCTCATTGACCGCTGAAGTCTGCAATAGGTCATTATCGACAAAGAAGGTATCACCCGCTGTCAATGCAGTACCCGCACTCCAAACACCCGCACTTGCGATATAGAGCTTGTTGTCGGCTGTGGAGACCACCCGATCACCCGCCACGGGGAAGGTGTACGGAACTTGGTCATCGGTGAATTGAGCAAGACCAGAACGACCAGAGAGGTTTTCCGAAGTGATGAACTTCATCGGAGTAATCCATTTCTGTCCAGTCTGAATGGATGCGATTGCATCGGAATTGGTCTTCACCTGTCCGTCAATTGCCGAAATGTTCTGATTGACGGTCTGGTTGTTCTTGGCATAATTGGTATTCGTCAAATCCGATCCAATGGCACTGTCCAATTTGTCGATGTTGGTCTGTACAGGGTCGGTTGCAACGATTGGACTGGTAGTGCGGGACACGGGGGTCGGATTGGCTCCAATCTTCGTGTCAATCTTGGTCAATGCGGACACAAGGGTATCGTTGTTCGCAACAACGCTAGGGGTTCCGTATTGGGGAAGGACGGAGCCACTGGTCTTGCCCATGTAGGCATTCTGGAATGGGTCTTCGGACGATAGATCGCTTGCCACAAGCTCCCAATTCGTATCGCTTGCACCAATCTTCTGCCAAAGTTCGGCACTGGAACCAGTGGAACGAAGATACAGTGAAGAAAGAGGGGCTACGACACCCGCACCCGTATTGGGGGCATCGGTTCCGTGTAAAAGGCTTGCCCGTCCATTGATACTGAATCCGTCTTTGGTTTTGAACAGTGACATATTAACTCCTTATGCGTGAATAACCCGCAGTACAATGATATTTAGTGTTTCACCAGATTGGTTATTCACCGTCAAATTGATACTGCCAGAAACAAGGTTCACGGAGAACTCAAGGTCAATATCATCGCCAAGGATAAAGGACTCACACGCATCAATTTGGGTGGGCTTCACATTGACCAGAATTTCGGATGTCCTTGTATCCGAAACTCCTTGTGCCGAAATAGTCCACTTGATCGCACGGGCATCTTCCACTGGAATCGAATCGCAAACAATGACTTCTGTATCATCGACTTCGCTTTGTATCCGAACAGGGAATCCGATCATTCCACCACTAGGAACAGTCGATCCACCGCTCCAATGGAACCAGTAGTCGGGGGTTGCGACCACTTCAACGATTTCACCGACACCGATACGCACCGATTGTTCGTGTGTGTGGAATTCATCATTGGATTGGGTAATCACCGAAAATGGGTAAACACCCGCATTGCAGATCGTGTAATGCTGATTGACGAATGGTGTCCCCGATGTATCAACCTCGAATCGACTAGGAAGACGGATATAGTTTCCGTTCTCTCCCATTTCGACAAGAATCAAATCATCGTTCTCCCCAAGGTCTTGGCTGTCCATGACCTTCCGTGGATTCCTCGAAGAATACACCGACACCAGAAGATCACGGAGAAGTTTCGGAGTAATCCGATTGACTCCATTCTCATCGAAATCGGTTTTAAGCGTGTGTAGGTCTTTCTTTGCATTGGGTAGCATTAGAATCCTCCGAATGGATCGTTCGGGGCTTTCTCCGAAGTCCTTGGGGTATAGAAGGGGTTTGGCTTGCCCTTGCCCGTTGTAGCGGGGAATGTGTCGGGTACGACTTCGGTACTTGCCTTCGCAATTTCGGGCAAATTCCTATCGTCATACAATTCGGGTTCGTCAATTATGCGTTCAAGCTCTGGGTCAATGTAGTTGGTCGGCTGTGTTCCTGTCGTATTCTTGTTGATGTGCTCATTGACATAGAGCTTTGTCGTTTCGATGATCCAACAATGTTTCTTCTGAAGGAACATCTCTTCTTCTTCACGAACCCGTTTCACTTCATAGACCGATTTCTGGTCATACTCAAGAACGAAAATATCACCTACTTTTGGAATGTGAGATTTGAGCGGGGTTCCCAATTCAAAAGCATCGGAGAATTCGGTATTGGCAACGCCACCAGTTCGCACACCAGTTCCACTCTGCTCCATAGCAGGGATATGGTTTCGTGTCCAGTCGGTCGGATACATTGCATTGTCGGAACTACCATTCGGATAATCCGATGGCATACCACATTGAGAAGCAAATTTGAAGTGCTCTTTGTTGATATAGAAAATCAGATCATTGACACCTTCAGCACCGAAGATAGTCCAGATACGGTTATTGTCGGGAGTCTCTGGGATATACATTTGGACGGGGAAAGAGCGTTCCACCCGCTTGTCGTTGTCTTCTCCGAAAAGAGGATCATACGAAGTATCGAAGGTCACGATATGCCATGTAGCAGGCATTCCGTTCATATTGAACGCTTCCATTTGCCACATTGAATACAGTTCACGCTCATTGTCGTATTTGGTCTGGTGCTTCGCAAGATCGCCAAATTCAGCACCCGTGTAAGCGGGGTACTTGCTGTCGATGTTATACAAGAAATCATCCAACGGATATTCAATATCAATCACGATTCCAGATTGACAATCGAATATGCCAGTGCGGAAGGCATGATAGCCTACCTCGTATTGGATGAATTCGGGGGAATGACTCATACTTCCCTTACCCGCAATGTGATTAGATCGCACGGATACATGAGACGGAACGCACCGTCCTTTGAATGGCGAATATCACCGAACTCGATATAGAAGAGAAGTTCACCCGATGGGAGATACACCACCGCACCATACAGGTCTGTCGTTTCGGGAGTGGCGAACAAGGCGATTCGGTTGTTCGGATTGGGGTCGGCACTAGCCACCCCATTGTTCACCGTCAATGGAACCGATACAGGCAATCCAAGACGGTTTGAAGCGGGGATGTCATGGTAATACTCATAGTCGAACCCTACTTGATTCTGGATCAATAGGTCGATACGAATGCCATTGTTGAACGCAATGGCTCCATTGAGTAGCTTCGGAAGGGTCTTTGCATAAATATGGTTCATCAAACATATTTATGCAACGGGAAATCAGTTCCCGTACCACTTCTCCATTTCATCGGTTAGGTTGTCAAGCTCATCCAAGCCTTCCCGTATCTTTGCCAATGCCTTCTTCGCCTTTTCTTCCACGGGCGGGTAGTCGGTGGAGTAACCAGAACAATGACCATATTCGTCAATACGGTCATGGATTGACACCAATTGACATTTCAGTTCATGGATTTCTGGTAGATTGACGGCATCTTTGAACGACATCACATCCCCTTTATCGGTTCGCCAATGGGTATTATCCCTGTCAAATGATAAGGCGGGACATTGAGTTTACCCGCCTCTTTCTTGGCCTCTTCTTGTTTGCACCAATCGGCTTTGATGGGAATATCCGAAGTCTTGGCGGTCAAGGCGCAATCGGGGCATAATGCACAATCACGGGTCTTGTGCTTATGCCAGAACCTCGTAGGGCGACCACACAAGCAACAATTCTCCCTGATTGATGGAAACGCCTTTCGGAGTTCCTTGGACTCGACTTCAACTTTTACCGCCATGACTTCCTCTCAATTTATTGTTTCTTCTTTCTCTTCTTTCGCTTTGTTGTCCACATTATCGAACCACAACACGAACAGGAATAGAAATCGGCTCTCATACTGAACGCATACCCATCACCGCATAAAACATATCGGTGTCCTTTTATTCGGCATGGTATTCGTTTCAGCTTTTTATGGATGTGGTCAATCTTGTTGCTTATCCAGTACCGAATGCGAAAAGGAACCGAAAGCCACACCATGAGGCGAATCCTATTTGCCCGTTGAGCCAAATCCACCAGTGCGTTCCTTATTGATGATTTCACATCCAAGCATTTGGGTATGATGGGCATGAACCACGAATTGAGAAAGGCGTTCGCCATTGTGGATGTAGATAGGCTTGTCCGTTGTGTTGTGAACAAGGTGCATGATCTCATCGGGGTAATCACCGTCAATGATACCAACACCGTGACTGCTCAAGCCCTTCTTTCTCCAAGAAGACCGAAGACTCATTTGGATATAGTATCCACGGGGGAGCGGTTCCTTGAGACGGATTCCAGAACGAAGCAACTTGGTTTCGTTAGGTTCGATCTTTTCCATGCGGATATACTTCGGGTTCCCGCTTTCGAGAAACCCATCCACAAACAACTTTTCCGTGTACAGGAACACATCAACACCCGCACTGTCGGGAGTACCACGAACGGGGATGGTAGCATCATCGACTACCTTTGCAAACATCGACAATTCTTTCATAGAGATACCTTCGGGTTCTTCGCACGGAATCGGGAACACATTGCCTCAAGGTCGGAAATCTCTTTCTTGATTTCGGAATAGATGGGGGAGAGTCCCATTCCACTCACCTTCTGCTGTGATGCCTTCGTCAATCGCACCTTCAGGTCTTTCAACTTTGCCAGACCATCGGCATAAGATTGAACATCCTTGAATTCACGGACGCTTTGATTCTTGGACAATTTGATCCTCACTGATTACAATGTGTTCTTTGTTGGACAAACGGATCGGATGGATTCCGTAGATTTGTTGGATTTCTTCAACAACCATCTTGGTTCCAGAGGGGTACGCCCTTCGGTCGAAGAATCCAGTCAAGGTCGAAGCCGTGATACACCCAAAGCAGAGGTCTTTGAGGATGAGGATGCAGTCCTTCACGGTTTCTTCGTAGGATGGCAAGAAGGTCAAACGGACTAATCCATGCTTTCCGACTTCTCCCAATTGGACGCTGTTTACGACCGCAATTGCTGTATTGATACCCAATATATCCTTCACTTGAATTTGTCCGTCTTGGCGCAACTGGTGGGCAAAGAAGCGGTTTGCTTGGATAGCGGGTTGGATGTTGTCAATCGCCCTTTCAAGAATGTCTCTTGGATAGACTACACCATTCACATTCGGGGTATCGGGGATTGGGTAAAGGGGGAATTCCCATTGGTTCTTCATCAATCTTTCCTTACGATCTCGACATATTCACAATGTCTGGTTCTTTTACAGGGTTCACACCACAACTTCATTCCTTGCTTGACCACTCTGACCCAATTCTCCGCATATTGACGGGTCTGATTGGTCTGACAGGTCTTGCATTTCATCCGTATCGTCACATAGTTCATTCGGGTTCTCTAAAATATGGTTTCCAGACTCTTTTGTGTCAATCAAACGCATACCATAGTTATTGATTCCTTCTGGAATGATCCTTCCAGTTTTACGAATCAATCGGTTCATCTCGAACGGCCTGTAATCGACTTGGTGTTGCCACCGATTGAACTTCCATGTAATCGTTGCAATGTCTGGATGCTGTTCTACCAGTGATTGAGCCATCTTCAATCGTCCATCATCCTGATAAAGTTCATCCGTATTCCCGCCCGATTGGTTCATTGTAGTGCGCTTGTCAATCAGGAAAGCATTGAACAGTGCGGTCACTCCCTTCTCTTTCATCACACGAATGCAAAGGTCGGTATCCTCGTTGTACCTTCCTCTCCAACGGAATGGAATTGAGTTATCAATCAAAAGACACGAATAGACTCTGGTATTGAATCGAACTGGTGGGCGGTTCTCTGTATCTGGACAGAACTTGGCATAATTCATTCCCGCAATGCGAAGGTTCTCATAGCGATTGACGAACTCTTCAATGATCGCAAATGGGGTTGCCGAAGTACAACGAACTTTCTGGTTGTTGTTGTACCGATAAATCCATTCGATGTTATCATCCAATATCCAATGCCGTTCGTGTCCTTCGGATATTGAGTGTTCCCATACCCAATTCCGTGCGGGGATGGAGCCTTGCCCAAGGTTAGAGAATGGAAGAACCAATATCTTCGATGGATCAATGACCTTTGAATACTCTTCGTATTCCTGTGGCTCGATCACGATTCGATACGGAACATTCATGCGTTCCAATGTCTTTGAAGTCTGCCTTCTTTTCCAACGACCTTTGGAAATGACATAGATCGGATATTGATTATTCATCGACATACCGAAGAAATGGATTGGTGCGTCCTTCCAGTTTCGGATACCATGCCGACTTTGTTTTATCCGTCAATGATTGACCGATCAGTTCACAAAACTTCTGGTAATCTTCTTCGTTCCTGAAGTGCATAATGACGCTCTTGAATGGCTCGATCTCTTTGTTGGAGTATTCGGGCATATCCTTCCATTCGTCTTTCCACGAATTGACCTTTGGTGCGTCTGCGTCTTCGATTATGAAATTCTTTGCCATATGATTACACGAAGTTGAGGGCTATGAAGTGAGGGTCTTCTGGAAGCGACCCGAAAGCATGGGACATTGTAAGTCTGGGATTCCTCTTATTCCACACCATCTCCTTCACCACCAAAGTCCCACGGATCGCATTGAGAAAACACATCTCCAATCCCTCTTTCTCAAGGGCATCGCATAGTTCATGGCATTTTCGTATCTGATTGATATTCATAGAACCTCGCTCTTCAATTTCAATTTCATACCGTATTCATTGACACCATCGGGGATGTCCAATCCTTCCTTTCGGATCAATCTGTTCTTTTTGAATGGAGCATAATTGACAGAATGATGCCACCGATTGAACTTCCACACAAGTTTGGAAACATCGGGGTGCATAGCAACAAGCATTTCGCTCTTTGGCTTCGTTCCTTCCACCGCATAAAACATATCGGTGTTCCCACCCTTAACGGTCTGTGTGGTTGCTTTCTCTTGGAGGAACGCATTGAACTGAATGGTACAGTCACCATCCTTCAACACCCGCAAGCTCAAATCGGTATCCTCGTTATACCTACCTCGCCACCTATACTTGATCGAATTGTCGATCAACAAGCATGAGTAGATTCGGGTGTTCAAAACATATGGGGGCAATGGTTCTTTGGCCTTTGCAAAGAAATCATAATTGAGACCCGCTATTCGGATATTCTCATACCGATCCACAAAGTCTTCCATGACCTTGAATATGGTTCCGCTGTTCACAACGACCATGAGGTTTCTATTCAACCTATGGAACCGTGGGATGTTATCATCCATTACCCAATGACGGGCAAAGCCATTCGACCTCGAATGATCCATACAGAAGTTTCTAGCAGAACCCGGGCCTTTTCCCTTGCTATCCCCAAGGTCATCGAAGGTATCATATTCTTCCAAATAATGTTTCGGAAGAATTAACACTTTTGATGGGTCGATCACACTGGAATACAAATCATATTCGGATTCCTCTACCACGATGTAATAGGGGACTCGCATTCTCTCCAATGCCTTGCTAGTCAATCTAGTATCCCATCTCCCTTTGGAGACGATGTAAATTGGATAACTAGGATTCATTGTCATCCACATAAATCAAATGGGATGTCTTTCGGTTCTCCATATGCGGGAACCACAATGCTTTCTGATTCGGGGTAATCGTTTGTCCAATCAGTTTCATAAAGTCTTCAACATCGGCTTCATTTCGGAAACGAACATTGATAGCCCTGAATGGACGAAGATCATCCTGTACGAATTCGGGCATACCCTTCCATTCGTTCTTCCAATCGGAAGTATCTGGATTGGGGTCTTCTACGATGAACTTTTTAGACATTGCCGACCTTCGCAACTTCCGTCCATTTGCGTTCTTCATTGATTGATTCATGCAATGGAAAATCGAATATGATCTTTCCAATATCAACCATATGATCCCGTCTTCTTTGATCCAGAAGAAGTCTCGATTCTTTCATGGTATAACACGGAATACACTCGCATTCGGTTGTGTGGTACGAAGGTTTCTCGCACCAATGGCATAGATTGGTCAATCCCGCATTGTCCATTCGTTCTACGATTATTGGCTTGCTCAAGAACCGAAGGGGGAACGAATAGCGAATCTTCTTATCGCCAAGGCATAATAGGATCGACTCGACTGCTTTGGAAATCAATGGCTCGAATGAAAAGTATGAGTCACCGACATGGTATCCGAAGTGGATGATCGAATCATTGGGAACCACGAATGCGCTATGGGAGAGCATGAGAGGTTGTTGGATCACGCTCGTTCCTTCTCCCCTTGATTGATAACCAAAAGGAAGGGACAAGCTGATTTCGGATACGCTCAAATCCTTTTTGAAATGGTCTAGGATTCGCTGTCTAGCAACCCGTTCCCGATTTACTTTTTCCTGACCGAATTCGGGAACGATGAATGACAAAAGTTTCGGTTCGATACCTTCATCCAAAAGGGTCTTCAGAACTAGGGTAGAGTCAAGTCCACCGCTCCATGCTACGAAATGCTTGGTCATACTTCCTCAATTTATCGTATTCTGAAAATATGGATTCCTACCCAAATCCTGTCAATTATCGAACAAACTTGTTCTTGACCGATTGAGGTGGAAGCCCGACATTGAATTCCTCTACCTCGAACTCGTTGTCCTTGTAATACTGCAATCGCTTCTTGTAGTGTTTCCAAGTGAATGAGTCGTTCTTGGCTCCCGCAAAGACATCTACCATATCCCATAGGTATGCCATCGCCTTGTCCATGTGCTTTCTCAAAACACGGCCTAGCGACTGCATAACCTTGATCTTGGCACGGTACGGGGAACAGAATATGATATGGTCGAGCCGTGGGATATTGATGCCTTCTGACATGGTTTGATAAGTGGCGCAAAGGACATGGCCTCCCTTGGCAATCATCTCTTGACGGATGCGCTCTCGCTCAAGCGGGGCAATGTCTCCATGAATCGCATAGACAATCCTGTCGGGAAACTCGTTCTTACACGATTCAAGCATGGTCTCAAGGTGCTCTCGCTTCTTGAAGAGCAAGACAACATTGTCGGTCGGTTGTGTCTTCTTTCGGATCACATTGAGGGCTACTGCATTGCGCCAAGCCAATGTCTCGACATAGTTCATTTCTTCTTCGTATGTCTCGAATGGATTATGCTCGTTGTGGATCAACAACGAATTGATCTTGAACTTCGACAATACCCCACGCTTGACAAGTTCACCCGCTGATAGATTGAACACCACTCGACCAAGATGTCCTTCAATACGCATCAAGTCCAGTGGCTCATCGGGGAGAGTTCCCGTGGTTCCGATTCGGTAATTGGCATTGACGCACATTTCGGAAACGCTTATCAACGACTCTGCCTTTGCTCCATGCGCTTCGTCAATTATGACACATCCGAAGTCCTTGAAGAACCGCCCGTCCTTATTGACCAAGCTCTGCCAAGTGGATATGAGGATCGGAGCTTCTGCATCATAGCGAACCCCGCTGTAAACAACATTGCAGTAATCACCACAATCCGTCCAGTCATAATCATCCACGAAGTTGGAGAACAACTGATTGACAAGTCCAGTGTTGGGAACCACGATCAATGTTCGTATTCCCTGCATGAGCATAGCACGGACAACCAGATAGATCACCAACGACTTTCCAGACCCGACACCGCTTTCAATGACGCATCTCTTGTTGGTGAAGATAGCCGTCAATGCTTCCAACTGATAATCACGGAGTTCCATTCCAGAGTTATCAAGGATTCTGGAAGCCATCGTTTCGACTCGTTCGGGAGTCACCGCACTGTCGTATAACACGCCCTTTACAGGCTCGAAGTACCAATTGTACCCTGCATTGTCAATGCACTCACACGCCCTCTGAATAAGCCCTATTGGGAACAACCCGTCTTGCTTGAGGAACCTGACAAATCCCTGCCAACCCGGCATCTTCTTTTGCATCGCCTTCCAATTGGGATGCCTGAATTTGAACTGTTCGCTCAACCACCGATAGAGTCCTTCTTCGGCTATCACATTGACAAAAACGGAATCGACCATCTTGAAGATGATACAATCCTCATCCCGCTTCGCTAATTCGATGTCACGAATACGCACCAGACTACCTAGCCTTGATGAAGTCAAGGAAGTCCTGACAACTCTTGAATTCAGAGAACGAATTGACAATCAGACTCTTCATCTTCTTATCAATCTCTTCCATTGCCCTTTCCAAAGAAACCTTGGCAAGATGGGAATGGAAATACCCACGGACTTCCCTGTACGATGGGAACCCGTTGTGCTCGAATGCAATGAATTGACACACTTGCTTTGACGGATCGCTCTTGTAGGTAGCAATCGCTGAAAACAAAAAATACCGCCTTGGTGGAGACACCTTGGCACTGGATGATGCAATCTGTTTTCTTGCATTGCGGATTCGGTCAATGTTTCGTTTAGCCATACTCCTATTTAGGACAATGGGAACCCAAGGCAACACAATGTCGCTTCAAAAATTCTCTTCTTTGTTGTCGTGGTGGGAGCCAGTTATTTCCACTCTCAATCGGTCATTCCTTTCACCATCCCCATGCAGACCCGCCTATGCGCTATGCACTCTCAATGGTTCCCAGACTTTCCTCTCTCGAATGGCCTTCATCGACACCATATCGACTTTGACCAATCCCCGTGATGTTGTCCGTCAAATGGTCTCTCGTTAGGTTCTCAACGCTCACCGCTATGGAACGGTATGGTTCATGTGTATCATACCCTTCATAGTACCCGGGCCTATTTCTAGGTGTATCGGAGCACTTTCGTTTTACGCCACCGTATTTTAGCAACCTTGCTTGGACTTTCACCCATAGCCATTTGACTTCGTATCCTTGTTCGCATCAATCCTACCGAACCCTTGCGGGAGTAAGCCCGATTGACACTTGGGGGAAGCTCTCCAATCCTGTCATCCGATTCGCCTTTCACGATTCGGTACACTACATTGGCATCACCCCTTGATCTTTCGCATCACTTCCTTGGCGACCTATAACTCCAAGGCACTTGCACTGATAAAACCGCCTTCCCGTGTACGGAACCCCACCGTTCTGTGGCTTCTCATATGACCTCTCGATCACGGCTTCTCGCCTATTCGTTGAGACAGGTATGCGTTTCAGTCGTACCTCCAAGCCACCCTTGCGAATGGATTGGTCTTTGTGCAAGCGGGTGAATAGCGGGAAACGCTAGACACCTCTTAACCCGCCCTACACAGGGTTTCCCCGTTGTAGTCCGTGCTTAAAATATGGATTCTGCGAAGATAAATGTCAAGAGAGTGACCGTTGCGTATCACGGATAGACCGTTATCGCAGTTCTGTCTCAATTTGGGCATATTTTGAGACAAATAATTTCATGGTGAAATTATTGCTTCACGGTCTTCCCGCAAATTTTCAAAATTTAAGGGATTATCCCCGATTGACGAACCTTGGATTCTTCCCTTCGCCCGATAGGTACAATTGATGATCCACATAGGTTCGGAGTAGCCAACCAGTCTCTTTCAGCATTTTGAGGCGGTTTTCATAGTATTCGGCCTTGGCGGTTGCCAAATCCAGTTCCCGCTTCAGTTCGAGCCAAACGGTATCGGATGGATACAGGATCAGGATTTCCTCTTTCGTCCATCGTCTGTCCTTCCCCGTTTTGTAGTCCTGATAGAGCTTCGCTTCCCGTTCCCGTAGCTTTCGGGATGCGATATTGGCCTCTCTTCGGGCAAAGAGCATCTTATCGACCGTCAATCCGATCAATCGGGGCATCGACAAGAGGGTGGAATTGACCTCTTCATGGTTCGTGAATTCGGGGAAAACCTCTTCCGGGCCATTCGAGAGAGTTTCGGGGGTCTGTTCTTCGGGTTGATCTTGTTCCATGCGCTCAATATGGGTTCTGGTCGTAAATTTGTCAATTCGGAATCAATCGAAACTAAAGAATCTAAATCTAAACGAATTGGCACGGATGTTGCGGTATTATTTTAATATAATATATATAATATAAATATATATCTAATTTTATATCATATTTGGATTTATAAGTAAATCCGTATGACGACCGAAGGGAGGAATAGGATTTACGAGATAAATCCAAATATGGAAGCAGTCCGAACGCTTGTCAAGGGTAGTTTTTGAATGTAAACGAATTTTTACAAATCAGAAAACCCGTATTATGCGATTTAAGCCTATCGTCCGATAAGATGACCAATCTATCGAACTATCCAGAGAAGATGCCTAGAATCGTCTGGAAATGGGTTTAATGGACTATTGATGGTCTAATCGAAGACCTCAAGAACAAATTGAGTGGAAGAGAATGAGTCGGGGCGGTGCGGTCGGGGTGTCGGGGTGTCGGTCGGGCGGTTCGCATAAATATGGAAAAGGACTCTCGAAGGTTTCGGGGGCTAACACACAACGAGCAAACGATGGGACGAAATCTTTTGGAAGAACAGACCGCATATCTCTTGGGCGAAGACTTGCTTGAGGAAAGCATCAACGACAAATCTTTGTTCAAAGCGGTCTTCATGGCGGGAGGCCCGGGTTCGGGCAAGGGGTATGTGAATTCTTCGATCTTCGATGGAATGGAAGCCAAGGTGGTCAATTCCGATGACCTTCTGGAATTCTTGCTTACGAAGAACAACCTTCCCATGAAATTCGATCCGAAGGACGAAGAACTCTACGCAAAGCAAATGGCAGTCCGCAAGGAAGCCAAGAAGTCGGTCAATGTCCGTCAAGACAACTATGTCAATGGAATGCTCCCGATTGTGATTGACGGAACGGGCAAGGATTTCGATGACATCCGAGATCAGGCCGAAAAGCTGAAGAAGATCGGATACGATGTTGGAATGGTGTTCGTCAATACCACACTGGATGTTGCGAAAGCACGGAACAAGAAGAGGGCAAGGACGGTTCCAGACCATATCGTAGAAGACGGATGGCATCAAGTCCAAGCCAACTTGGGTAAGTTCCAGAACTACTTTGGTGCGGGAAAGTTCTTCGTAGTGGACAACTCCGAAGTCCTTGAAGGTGATGCCCTCAATGAGTTCAAGACCAACATGGCTCGAATCGGTATCAAGCTCTTGCGCTCCCCATTGGAGAACAAGCGGGGCAAGAACACGATTGAGTTCTTGCAGAGGATCGGGGGAAAGTATCTGTCCGACATCCCCGAAGGCATCAAGTAATTCAATTTGAAAATAATGAAAACAGGGTCTTGACGATCCTGTTTTCTTTTTGTACTTTACAAGATACAGGGACATTATACGAGAGGTTGAAATGGAAAGTCCTTATCTGAAGGCAGGGTTCAAGGGAGAGCGTGAGCTTGAAGCAGAACGCATTGTGCATGAACTCTCAATCAAGTTCGGCTCATTTGGTAAAACACCCGAACTCCCCGAACACGAACGCATCCTGATTGAAGATGCCAAGAAGCGGGGCATCAATTATGGCTTCTATTGGAAGGATCGGAAGATCGAAGAATCCGATGAGATGCGGGATCTTTGGAAGGTTTCCGAACCATTCGATAAAGACTATGAGCGGTTGAATACTTGTTTCAAGCACATTGGGTCGGTCGGGGATAGATGGGGTGATCCGAATTATTTGATCCTCATTGACACACGGAGAGCCTGTTCTGTATTCGATAAAAGATGGAACGAACTTCGTGAATTGGCAAATCCGTGGTTCAAGTATGTTGAGCCAAGACGGAATATCCTTGGGCATATCCATTCAACCGTCAATATAGCCGTCCAAGCGGATGGATCAATCAATTCGGAGGTGGTACGATGAGCCAAACGCCAAGACTGTTCGCAGAACTTCTCCAATTGAATGGGAAGTATTATGGAACCGAAGTGTGTGTTTCGGTCGGCAATGGTGCGAACGATTCCATGATTATCAAGTTCTGGAAATCGGGGATCAGACCATCGAAGCGTCAATTGCGTTATTGGGAGAATGTGATCGGAATTGACACGAACGACAAGGAAGAAATCCGTGATTGTATGTCCGATGGACACTATGAATCAGAAATCGCCTACGAATTGGCGATGGAGTTCTTGAGTCTTATTAACACGATGCCAACTGACAAGTCGTATCGGTTGGTGAAGATGATGGTAGGCGAATGAACAATACACAATTGAAAATCAAGAAATCCGTCAATATCATTTGCCTATCCGTTGTGTGGTATGATGGAATCACTCCTTCGCACAACACGGACAGGTTCTTTTTCAAGACCCGTGAATTGGCAATCGAAGGATGGAACCAGATCAAGCACCTCTATCCAGACGATGCGGAGAACTACATCGGAGTAGAACGACTCATTGAGGAATTGGAGTGAACGACCTACCATCCATATATTGCCATTTCGTTGCCCAATGCAGTGCGTGTTCTGGATGGGACGAAGACGGTGCTCCGAATGGCGATCCGTGTGATGATATGTTTGAGTGGGTGGAAGAGCAGAAGAGGAAGCAAGAAGCTCGAAAGTCTAAATTGACGGCTTTTGCTGAATAGACCATATTTACAAAGTACCCTATACGAAGGATTGAAATGAGCGATTTCGACTGGTTCCAGAACGACCTACCATCGACCGAAGCTATCTCCAAGAAGAAGGAAGAAAACTCCAACGGTTTCCGATACGAACGGAACCGTGCCGACAAACTGGCTCCCGTGGATGGGACTTCCAGAGTGATCGGTCTTGCCGACTGGTGCATGAGCACTTCCGCAATCCGCATTGGAAAGAGCTATCAGCGGGGAGACTTGGAAGCACTTGGCTTTGGCAAGCTATCCACCATCACTGAAGTCTTCTTCGATGAAATCATTGACCAAATCAAACTGGCAAAGAAGAGACCAGACGATCCCAACACGCCCGATTGGGATGACATCGTGACCTACATTCGGGAAGTCGATGGGTTCGGTGTCACAAGAGCGTGTCTGCTCTATTTCACGGCAACGGGAAAGCCGATTCCACCGAACATCCTAGCGGGTCTTCTCATCCTTGAGAATGTAATCAAGGAAGGATTGGGTGGAGACGAATCATACCAATCCACGGGTAATACCCTGATTGACAGGTCTGTTCTTGAATGGTACTTCGAGTCCCTTCAATTGGACACCACTTTGATGCAGTCCCTCAAGTTCATCAAGCATGAGCTTGGTGTGATCCGTGGAGAAGACGGGCTTCCACGGTACTTCACTTCCGAGACGATCCTGTTTGCCGAAAAGACCATTCTTGAGATGGTCAATGATCCTTCGATGGTTCCCCTTGGCCTATGCGATGAGAGTGAGCTTGGGTGGTACACCGAAGGGCAGAAGAACGCAATCCGTGGTGTCCTTGAGTCCAGAGAGCGTGTGGTGGTCATCACTGGTGCGGGTGGTACTGGTAAGACAACTACTGTGAAACAGATCATACGGTGCATTGGGCGGGAGAACAGAGTTGCGATCTTTGCACCTACGGGCGCGGCTTCCAAGCGGATTAGCGATGAGACCACGGACATCCACCCACGGTTGGTATGTGCTCCATCCACGATCCACTACTACATCCACAACAAGCGAATCCGTGAAACTTCTCCATGTCCTAACTTGATCGTGATTGACGAAGCATCAATGGTCGATTCCGAAACGATGGGTAAGTTGCTCAAAGTTCTGAATGAAATGCGAAACGATGCCTTGACCAACTTGCGATTCATTCTGGTTGGCGACTTCTCTCAATTGCCACCAGTGGGTGCGGGTGCAATCTTCAATGACATCATTCGCAAGAACAAATGCCCCGTGTTCCGATTGACCGAAGTGAAGCGCACTAGCGATCCTGATTTGCTTCTCACCTTCAATCAGATTCGTGAAGGGCTTGCGGTTGGGCAACAAGCGATGAAGTTCTGTGTCGATACCAAGCCCAAGGGTCTTGCGAAGACCATCACCGACCTGATTGACTTCATGTTCGACAAAGAGCCTCATTGGTACAGGCATACGACCATCATAGCCCATCGGAACGCCACGGTCGATTTCGTCAATGCGTACATCTACAATCTTCTCATTGACAATGGGGAAGTCCGTGGGGACAAGGTTGATCTTGGCGATCCTCTGAAGAAGGGAGCCACCAAGACACCCGACTGGAAATTTGCGGGTGCGAAGGTTGTCTTCACGAAGAATGACCGAAAGCTCGAAGTGGTCAATGGATCAATCGGGTACATCAAACGGTTTGGTCAAAATACCGAAGGCGATCCCGTTGTTTACATTTCGGTTGTCGGTGGAGAAGATGAGCTTGAGGTCAAGCGCAATTATTCCAGTATTCGATTGGCATATGCTACTAGCGTCCATAAGGCACAAGGCTCCGAGATGAAGAATGTGGTGTACATCCATACCAATTCAATCGAGAGCAGGGAGCTTGTCTATACAGCAGTGACCCGTGCCAAGGACTCATTGACGGTATTGGTTCCCGATGGGAAAATCTTTATCAGGTTTGAAGAGCCAATCAGGGATACGATCATTGGATCATATGATCGTGCAGAAGACATTTAACGGAGGATAATTCAATGTCGAGAACAGAAACGATTACAGGCAAGATCAAGCCGTTTCCTATGATTGACGGGGAAACGAAGGATCAATACATCATCCGCTTTGCCGATTCAATCGGAAGAAAGATCGGGTTTGATACCACTCCCGACCCCTATGAATTCGGAGAGTTGTTCAATGACGAAGCATTGATGATCGGGGATACCATCTATTCGATCATCAACAAGACGGAACACGATGAAGGGGATATTTGCCATGCTTCCAAGAATGAAGATGGTACTATCGACTTCGTTCTTCAGTTCTACAATGGTGGAACATATTTCGAGGAAATGTTGGACGATGCTCTGAAGAAGGTGCGTCAATGAAGAAAATCATACTGTTCGTGTTGCTAACCCTTTTGTTCGTTTCGTGTACCAATCCAGACGAAGCGAAGCGGGTTCTCGAAGCGTCTGGATTCACGCACATCCAGATTACAGGGTATTCCATTGGTGGATGTGCTGAAGATGACTTCTACCATACTGGATTCATCGCCATTGGGCAAAATGGACAAGCGGTGGAAGGTGTGGTATGTTCTGGACTATTCAAGGGAAGTACCATAAGATTTTGAAATCCCTTGGGTCGATGGTTCTTGAAAGAAGTTTGCAAAGTGCAAACTTCTTTTTAATTGACAGGAATCGTCTAACCATCCATATTTTCAATAACAGAGGAATTATATGATCCGTTTTATCAAATTTGGCTTCCGTGGTGTGGGTTCTTTCGGGAATCAGTGGCGTGAAATTCCATTCGGTGTTGGATTGACGCAGATCAGCGGTGTCAATGGAGCGGGTAAGTCCACCCTTCTCGAATGCCTGTTCTTTGCCCTATACGGACAGCCCTTTCAGCGAGAAACCATCACCGAACTGGTATCTTGGCAGAACGGAAAGAAGAGCCTAGAAGTAGCCGTGTGGTTCGCACGGAACAATCAGGTGTACAAGGCATGGCGAACCCTATCCGAAGAAAAACTGGTCAAGATTGACACGGTTGGGAACGAGACCGAAATGGTCGGGTTCGAGGGTAAGATTGGATTCCAGAATGAGGTCAATCGCCTTCTTGGAATTGACGCAGATACCGCAAGACGATTGTTGTTCATTTCAGCAGACGATACCAAGCCATTCCCAGAATTGAAGACCGCTGAAAAGCGAACCTTCATCGAAGATTACTTCCGTCTTGGAGTCATCGGGAAGATGGAGGCTATGGCGAAGAACAGACGATCCAATCTTCAATCAACTCTCAATATCCAGAAGTCGGCATACGACCGCTCAATTCCGACCGTGGAGTTCTTGGAAAAGAAACTGGACGAAGAAACCGCCCGATACAACACAGCGGTTCAAGAGCACGAAGCGAACATTGTCAAGGAAATTGGGAAACGGGATCAGAAGATCATTTTCAACGACAAGGACATGTATTTGTTGGTCACGGACAGGGACAATATCCAGTCCCGTCTTGATGAAGCCAAGAAGCGTGAAAATGAATACATCGAGCTTCAGGAAAAGAAGGCTTCCAACATCATCGAAGTCGCAAAGTCCGAAAAGGCGGTGATTGAAGAGCGATTGACTTCTTCCATAGCACTCAACGAAAACATTTCTACCCAGATTGAGGCCGTCAATCAGAAGTTGCCGTCCATTTTGTCCAAGATCGAAACGGACTTCAATGAATTGCTCAAGGCTCATTCGGAGAAGACAGAAGCACTCACCGCCAATCTTGCGATCAGGCGCAATCGTGATGATGTGCTTACCAGTGAATTGGCTAGTCTCAAGAAGAAGTTGGTCGATACCCGCATGGAACATGGTGGTGTCAAGCGTTTGGCAGAAGTCCAGACCAGACAGACCCAACTTCTGAAAGAGCGTGATATTCTCATTGCCGACAAAGCATTCCTCAAGGAAAACTCCAAGTGCGTGTATTGCAAATCGGAAATCACCGAAGAGCACCGTGCTATGGAGATTGAGAAGATCAATAACAAGGGACGGGAGTTGCAGACCGAACACGGTACTCTCGAATCCGAAAAGCAACTCATCGAAGCGTCTTTGAAGACTGCGACCGAAATTGAGCAAGAGATTTCTATTCGGGAGATTGAGCAGAAAGAACTTGCCCGTGTGTTGGCTACCCATGAGAAGGAATTGTCCGTTCATATCAATCAGGCTCCGAAACAGTCGATGCTTGATGAGAAGATTCGTGTCGCCAAGTTGGAGGCAGACCAGACAATCGCATCATACACAAGGCAGATTGTCGATCTTGATAAGATCAGGATGGAAATTGATTCGCTCATGGCGAAGGCCGAACGGGAAGCATCCCAGATTCGTGACAATGCCAAGAACGAGTACGGTGCGATCATATCTTCCCTTGAGACCAAGCTAGGGTTGGCGAACCAGACCATCGAACAGACCAAGAAAAACAATGATGCGTTGATCTTGTCTATGGATGGAGCTATATTTGAAATGCAGGGACGGACAATTGACCGCTCCCCGATTGACAAGGTTGAAGTTGAATTGACCAATGCCCGTAAGGTGAGGGATGAGTACGAGGCACAACTTCTATCTACCCAGAAAGAGTTGTCAATCTTTGAATTAGGGTGTGAAGTCCTTGGAGACAAGGGAGTCAAGCCATTCTTCATCAAGTCTTTCGTACCCGTTCTCAACAAGAAGGTTGCAGACCTTCTCAAGTGGTTCTCTCTCCCCGTGCATATCGAGTTTGACGATCAGTTGAACATGACCATCCTCAATCTTTCTTCACCGAAGGAGGTCAAGTATCGCCAACACTCCAAGGGCGAAAGACGGAGGATAACGACCGCAATTCTGCTTTCGTTCATTGATATTGTGAGCGAACGCATGGGATGGCATTGTGACCAAATGTTCTTTGATGAATTTTTGGATGATGGAATGGATGCGACTGGAATGGAAAGTTTGATTGACATTCTGCTCAATTATTCCGAACGCAAGGATACTGGTATCGTTGTCGTTTCTCACAAGGCCAAGAGCGAGTCATTTAATCGTCTTTGGTGGGTATCAAAGAATGAAGAAGGATTTTCCGATGTGGCGATAAAGGAATAATAGTCAATGTCATACTTTAGCAATGCTAAATTCGATGCCCTCTTTGTTGAACGACTCAATAGTATTTCGGAGTCCGACAAGAGACAAAAGATTGAACAAGAGATGGCACGGATGATCGTTGCTATGGTGACGAACTTCGTAAGACACCCGTTCTTCAACGGGTATCCCGATTACTTCAAGTCCGATTTGGTTGCAGAGGGTATTTCTGCTATTTGGGTAAAACTGGATGGGTTCGACCGAAACAAGGGGACCAACTATTTCGCATACTTTACTTCGGTATCGAAGAACGCATTTATCGCACAATTGCGAGTGTATTACAGGAACAAAAACCAGAGCGTTCCTATGGATGTGATGGAAAACTTTTTAACGGAAGGTGATTGATATGAGAGAAGAGAGCGTTGGTGCTAAAATGATCGGCATGGTTTCGGATGTTCACTTCGGGGAACACCAGAACAATCCACGATTCCTTGATATGCAGATCAATTGGTTCGTCAATGAGCTATTGCCTCAATTGAACGAATATGGTATCAAGGTTCTCTGCATCTTGGGAGACCTATTCCACAACAAAGAGCACACCAACAAACTGGTCATTCAGCGTGTGTACGATATGTTCAAGCATGACTTTAAGAACATTCGTGTTGTGATTTCTCTTGGAAACCATGACCTGTATTATCGTGACAGCCGTGAAGTGCATAGCCTTCATGTCTTCCGTGATCTTGCCAATGTTGTTGTGGTGGAGAAGATTCAATCGGTCAATATGGGCAAGGCCACATACGCAATCGTTCCGTGGCTCATTCCATCCGAGAAAGAAACCGACTTGGCTACCATCGGGGCGATCAATCCCGATGTTGTATTGGGACACTTCGAGTTCTCTGGATTCTCTTTCAATCGCTTGTATCCCGCCCGTCATGGTGACGATGCGTTCCAATTCGCTCAATCTGCATCCAATGTCAAGAAGTGGTATTCTGGTCATTATCACACCCAGAGCCAACGAGAGATCAATGGAGCATCCTTCCAGTATCTTGGCGCACCTTTCCAGTACACACGGATTGATGCGGGGGAAATCAAGGGTTGGTGGATTCATAACACCGAGACCCTTGAGGATGAGTTCATTCCATCCAAGACGATTACCAAGTTCGTGACGGTATCCTATCCGTTCGGTGGTACTTCCGAAGAGCTTGAATTGATAGTCCGTGGAAACATTGTGGAAATTGAGGTCAAGACCGAAGACTTCTCATCCAAGGCATTCGGTAAGTTCATTGATACCGTCAATTCCCTTGATCCGTACCGTTCTGAAGCCAAATTGATCGGAGTAGAGGTCAATGCCCCATCTTCCATGAAAAAGACCTCACAGGCCAAGGAAACGGGCGAAGAAGAGGCTCCCAAGACCGCATTGGATTTGATCTATGAATACATGGATACTCTGAATCTCCCAGAGGAAACATCATTGACGCTTCAGGCCGAAATGTCCAAATTGTATTCCGAAGCCAGTTCATCGGAACTAGCATAAATACGATTTGAGCGTCAAATTCGAGGTATCCTTTGTTTCGTGATGTATTCTATGACAGGCGAAAGAATAAAATCCATTTGTGGTATGTTGAACAAGAAGGCGACACCCTAGAGAGGAAATATCAAGTCCTTGACCATGAGCATGACTACTATCTAGTCTGCTCTCCCGATCAGGCCAATTGCGACCTCAAGACGATTGAAGGTCATAGCCTATACCGATCCGTTATGAAGCGTGGGGAGAAGTCGTATGAGCTTCGTAATAAGTACCATGCTGAAGGGTACAGTGTAAAGGAGCTAGGAATAGCACCAGAGCGGAAGTTCCTTCAAAAGAGATTCAAAGACCTTGATCCGAAGAAGGTCAAATTTGCAGAAACTTTCCGCACCTGTTATCTGGATATTGAGACGGAAACCGATGACATCGAATTCCCAGAACCAGAAACAGCAAAGAAGCCAATCCTTCTAATCACCATCAAGGCTTCGCACATGAAGCCGACTTTCATGCTCACTACTAGGCCAGTGGATACATCAATTTCGGAATTCGATGGAATCCGTGATCGTTTGGTGGTCAAAGAATGTTCTGGTGAATACGAATTGTTGCAGAGGTTTTTTGAATTTATCGAACGCTTCCAAATTGACATTCTGACTGGATGGTTCATTGAAGAGTTCGATCTTCCATACATCTTCAATCGTTGGCGCATCCTCAATCAGACCAAGAATGCGGTCGGTGAACTGATTGACAACGATGATGTCTATGAAGAATGGGGACGCACCAAGAAATACTACGCCCCGATTACCAAGATGGGCGTTGCCGAATATCGTGGAGCCAAGAAGAAGTCCAAGTGGAGAATACCCGGTCTTTCCGTCATTGACTATTTGCCCTTGTACAAGCGTTTCACCTATGAAATGCAGTCGAGCTATAAGTTGGAAGACATTGCACAAAAGCATCTTGGTCATGGTAAGATGAAGTACCACGGCTCGATGGCAGAGTTCCAACGGAATTCATGGGATCGGTTTTGTGCATACAATGTGATTGATACCGACCTAGTGGAAGAGCTTGAGCAGAAATTGGGCTTCCTGAAATTGGCGGTCAATTTCTGCGCTATGGCATTGACCCCTCTCGAAGACATCCAAATGGTGATGTTGCTCATCACTGGTATTATCCATCGGGAACTCAATCAGCGTGGATTGGCATTACCCGACATTGAGCGTGATGATGTTGAAGATGACGAACTGGTTGGTGGTTATGTCTTCGCCAATCCCGGTCTTCATTCGTGGCTTCTGTCGTATGACTTTGAATCGCTATACCCATTCATGGTGATGTTGTTCAATGTGAGTCCAGAAACGAAGGTCAAGGGGATTACCAAGGAAGAGGCGATTGAGCGTGACTTGATCCTCACCCCTGTCGATGGTGTGTATTACAAACGAGAACAGGGTGTGGTTGCGTCAATCGTTGAGCGTATCTTCAAAGAGCGTAAGATGTGGAAGGAAGAATTCAAGCGTCTTGCCAAGACATTGGGAGAAGACCACGAAGATGCCGTCTATGCCAACAACCAACAATTGATCCGTAAAATTCTCATCAATTCGTTCTATGGTGTGATGGGAAATGAGAACTTCTGCTTCTACGATAATGACAATGCTTCGGTGATTACAGCGGGTGGACGATCCGTGATTATGTATTGCGGTGATCGTGTCAATCAGAAGATGCGTGAAATCACCCCGTTCGAGTTGGAACAGGTAGTCCCCAAGTACAAGTACGACCAGTTCCTTGGTTGCATGAACGACACCGTTGTAGTGACCGATACCGATTCTACCTATATCACGATTGCCGAACTATGGGAATCAATACAGGGAATCGAGAAGAACAACGATACCTTCCTTGAGTTCGCAAGAGAGTTCGATACCAAGTTCTTTGCTCCATACTTCAATGGGGTAATCAATGATTGGGCAGACCAGTGGCACACGAAGAACATTCTCAATTTCAAGCGAGAGAAGATCATCACCCGTCAATTGGTCACTGCGAAGAAGAAGTACATCACAATCGTTCTTGAGAATGAAGGCAAGAAATACGACAAGCCGAAGATGAGCGTTTCTGGTCTGGAAATCAGACGCTCCGATGCGTCCGATTTCGTCCGTGCCAATATGGAACAATTGGTGTGGGACATTCTCGAAATCAAGAACGAGCATAAGATCAATGAGAAGCTATGGCACTTGAAGAAGAAGTACCTAGCGACACCAGTGGATCAGATTGGGTTGAATACCAATGTCAAGACACTGGACAAGTATTCCGATAGCTTCGTAGCCGAAGAGGATGAGGGATACGATGGTGCTTCCGACATCACCTTGAAGTTTGGAAAGGGAACCACGATCCAGTGCAAGTCCGCATTGTCGTTCAATTACCTTTCTTCCCGTTGTCAATTAGGCATCCCCCCAATCACCGCCAAGTCCCTTGAGAAGATGACCTATGTGTATCTCAAGAACCCGAACATTTACGGGATTGCCACGGTCGGGTTCATTGGAGAGTGGCCTGATTTCCTTGCGGACAAATTGACGGTTGATTATGAGTATCAATTTGAGAAGTCGTTTTTGCCCGTTGTGAAACGAATCTACACCGCTCTTGGATGGGGAGCACCCAAGCCAAGCAGATTGAGTGGAAAGTTTGTTGTTTTTTAGGATTTGAAGAGATTGACGGGGTTTCGTTGGAAACCCATATTTACAAACACCCCTTTGGAGAACTCAATTATGCCAAGAAAACCGAAAGAAGCCCCCGCACCTGTCGAAACAAAGCGCACCAAGAAAACAGAGGCCAAGGAATCCCCTACCAAAGCATCCAAGACCTCCGACCGTGACAACTCATTGATGCAGAAAGCCTTGGGTATGTCCACCTCCCTCACCGCCACGATTGCCGAACAGGATGACTACATCAAGAAGGACTTTTTCCAAGACACAGGGTTTCCCGGTCTCAATTTGATCCTTTCTGGAAATGCCCTCAATGGTGGCCTGTCCTATGGCGTGACCCTGATTGCCGGGCCGTCCAAACACGCAAAGACCATCCTTGGTCTGCTTGCTCTTGCCAAGTGGCAGAAGGATCATCCCAAGGGCATTGCCTTCCTCTACAACAACGAATTCGGTATCAATGAGCAATACCTTATCAATTGTGGGGTTGATCTGTCAAGAGTTCTCCATATTCCGTTCTCCACAATCGAAGATGCCAAGGTCGATATTGCCCAACGGCTCGATGGTGTGATGAATGACAAGGGGAAGACCGATGGTGGTTTTGAAATCGGTGATGAAGTTTTCTGGTTCATGGACTCAATCGGAAGAGCATCTTCCAAGGCCGAAGCAGATAAGGCACAACAAGGAAAGAACACCGCTGACATGGGTTCCCGTGCCAAAGCAATCCACAGCTTCTTCCGTGTTGTGACACCCAAGTTCAATATCAAGAAAATGCACTTCGTTGTTATCGGAAGCTCACTGGATACCTTGGAAGAATACTCCAAGCGAATCCTGTCTGGTGGTGGCGGTGGTATGCTTGCGGCTGACAATGTGTTGATGATGTTCCGTACCGAAGTCAATGATACCGACAAGGCCGTTCTGTCCTTCGCCCGTGGCAAGGAAAACCTTGGCTATCGCTTCGTCATCTTCTCCGACAAGTCCCGTTTTGTGAAAGAGAAGAAGACCATTCCGTTCGATATGTATTGGGATGGTGGCCCGGTTCGTTGGGGTGGATTCGATGAGTTGGGTATGATGCTTGGCGTGATTGAGGGTGTCAATCGGGGAAACCTTGGCAAGCAGTACAAGTTCGATCCTACCAAGTTCGGGAACGAGGGTGAACCCGTATTCTGTCCCGCCAATGACAAAATTGACAAGGAGACTGGCGAGGTCTTGGAAGTTGGAATTGACCGAAACGATGAATTCTGGAAGATCGTTTTCGAGAAGTCCGACTTTGAAGCCCGTCTTGCCAAATACTACAAAGGATAAGGAGCAACCGTGGAATATGTTGCCGATCCTTTCGTACAGGAACGGGCAATCCTCAAGCTATGCTATGAGCGTGAGGAAGTTCGTTCTGCAATAGCCCCCATCATTTCGGCAGAATGGTTCTATGACAATGGCCTCAAACGAGTAGCCAAAGGCATAGCGGAGTTCGTGTCCGAATATGGGGACTTCCCAACCAAGTCCGATGTTTCTTTATTCATCGGTTCCGATGACGATGCTCTTGAATCGTTCTCCAAGGCGATGGCTTTGGATGTATCCGAATTCACCGATGACCATTTGCTAGATGGGATTGAGAGCTATGTCAAGCAGAAGCTACTAGCAGAATCCGCACACGCTCTTGCCGAAGCCGTATCAACGGGAGCCGATGACGATGAAGTCGAGAAGCTATCCGATCAGGTGGAAGCATCCCGTGGGTTCAAATTCAATGTCGATAAAGGTCTCAATGTCTTCGATGATCCCGATGCGCTTTGGGACGAAATGCACGCAGAACACAACTTCGTGCGTACCAACATTCAGGCGTTGGATGCGTTCATGCGGGGTGGCCTTGCCCGTGGGCATACCACAGTCCTGTTTGCAGAAGCAGGGTTTGGTAAAACAGCGGGAATGGGATCAATCGCCACAAACACCGCATTGGGTGGGGCAAAGACCCTGTACATAACGATGGAACTCTCCAAGGGATACTTGGGAACCCGTTTGGTTCAATCTGCATTGGGTCGATCCAACGAAGATGTTTTCCGAATGAGCAAGGAGCAATTGAGGGAAGCTATCACAACGGGCATTGGTAAGGAATGCCGATCCAATCTTTATGTGGAAGAAGTCGTACCCGGTTCCAATACTTTTTGCGTCAAGAAGATTCTCAAGGACTATGCAAGGCGTGGTATCAAGTTCGATGTGGTGGTGACTGACTACCTTCAATTGTTCACCCCGACCCGTAAGCTCAATGGCGCAAATTCCAACGAGCTTATGAAATGGGTGTCAATTGAATTGAATGCCTATGCCAAAGCCTATGACTTCGCACACCTAACAGCCGCACAGGTCAATCGTGGTGGATATGACAAGGCAGACTTTGGAATGGATGCCGTTGCCGAAGGTATCTCAATCGCTCAAAATGTGTCTGCTATTTGGGGCATGATGGCGACTGAAGAACAATTGGCTCTTGGTCACATCACACTGAAATCTCTCAAGAATCGTTTTGGCAAGAAGAATGTGAAGAATGTCGTTGAGTTGGATTTCGACAAGATGCAATTGAGGGACATCGAGAAATCAGAAGCATTGTCACGGGAGCACCATTACAAAGCACAACAAGGCGTGGATGCCGTCAAATCGGGTTCCAAGCCTGTCGGTGGAATGCGTGGTGGACGAACTTCGGTCAAAGGCATTGCCGTCTAAATAAGGGGATACGATGCCTATTAAAACTAAAAGACCGAAGAAAGAACCCCCTCCCAAAAAGGGGGCAGACCTGTTCCTTGTTGGTGTTGATGAGGATTACATCGGTTCTCCGAAGACCGACAAGATTCCAGAAAGCGTCAAGAAGGCTCCGAGACCTGACCCCAACGAAGAAATCATATTCGAGCCAAGCAAGCTCGACATTGCCAAATTCAGGGATGTCAATTTCAGCGATTCTTTGATGACCGACATTGACACAGACCAAATCGCATCCGAACTGGTTGGATGGGGGATCAATTTCGATACCCTCTCCAATCCAGAGACGGGCGAACTTGATTTTGCTCAATGTGAAATCCTCAATGATTATATCGAAGAGAATGCCGATTACACCTCATTGACAATCGTTGATATTTTGGCGGTCATCATCAAGAATTGTGAATTTGATTGGAGACGGTTCACTTCGATTCTCAATGAGAAGAACTTTGACCTTCTCAAGTTGGAACTAGCGATGAGGTTCCATAAAAGATCATCGGTCGGTGGGGCTACCGCTTTCGTTCATTTCTGATTATATTGTATCTTGTATGGCACAACTTAAACGACAAATTGACGAACTAGGCATTCATGCCATTATCGCTGAAATCAAACGGTACGCTACCTCCAAGAAATCGAAGATAGGGCTTCGACATCCGAATGAATTGCGCCCTACTCCGATATTCGTGTATCGGAAGGTGTCCGACTATGGGCAAAACATCATATGTCGGATACGGGACAACATCGTTTGCGGGACATACACCACAAACGACTTCTGGAATTACCTAATTCATCAATGTGCCACGGGCATGACGATAGCGATTGAACGCCTACCCACAGGGCATGAGGAAATCTGTCGGTTGGCATCATCATTGACCAATGAGCGGTTCGAGAATGACAAGCAGACCTTTCACAAAGCACATACCCGATTCGTGAAGGACGGGATAGTCGGGACGGATGGGAATATCTTGCCCACCTACTACGATTGCTTCAGTGGGGCTTCGTCAATCATGTTCCGAATGCTCGAAACCAATTCGATCTCCCCACGATTCTACCTGTCTGGATACCTCAAGTACAAGCAAAATGACGGGGGTAATGGATTGACCGTTGGGGTGGTCGAGAGTACATACCGAAAATTTATTCAACATCTTCGGTATTGAAATTGACAAGAATTGAATAGGAACCCATATTTACAACCAGTGCATAGGCACTTTTACAACCAAATACCAAAGGATACAATATGTCTGGATACCAATTCCGTGGAAAGGTCAATATGCAGTCCGCTCTCAACAAGAGCAAGGGTGGATTCGACCAAGACCCCAATCGCTTCACTTGGAAGATGGGCGACAAGGGAACCTTCACCGCAATCATGCGTTTTCTCCCCGCTCCCGACAATGATGTTGGGTTCGTGAAGACCATGTGGCACAAGTTCAAGGATCGCAACGGGCGTGACATCAATCTCGCCTGTCCGAAGATGGCGGGACAACCCTGTCCGATCTGTTCCTATGTGAATGCCTTGTTCGAGAAGGGAGACGAACAATCCAAGAAGATCGGTTCTTCCATGAACTCCCAGAAGAACTACTTTGCCAATGCGCTCATCAAGCGCAACGAGTCCAATCCAGAGACCGTTGGCAAGGTGATGATCGTCCGCTACACCAAGGAAATCAACACCATCATCACTTCGGCTCTCGAAGGCGACAAGGATGCGGGTGTCGCACCGATCAATGTGTTCGACTACATGGGTGGTGCTGACTTCGTGTTCAAGGCAATCCAGAAGGGCGAATGGCCTACCTATGTCAATTCCAAATTCGAGGGCGTGTCCCCGATGACGGAAGAAGATGCCATTCGTTGCGACAAGAGCCTACACGATCTGACTCCCTTGTTGGACGATTCCAAGTCCAAGATCAAGCCCCTCAAGGACATCCTTGACATCGTTCGCAAGGCCACTGGAAAAGACCTGTCCGACTATGTGGATTCCCGCACTGTCGTTGATGAGTCTTCCAATGCGTCCGATGGCTCCGAATTCAGCGATGATGGCTCTTCTGACACCGAAACGGGTGCTTCCACTACCGAAGCATCCACCAAGGAAACTGCGCCTTCTAGCGCATCCGAAACGCCCACGGAAGCCCCTTCCTCCAAGAAGGCAGACGCACCGAAGGCAGACGCACCGAAAGCCGACAAGAAGCCTTCTGCGAACCAGAAGAAGGATGCTGGTTTTTGGGGTGACTTCGACAAGGATTGATCGGTTCCCCTCCCGATCAACTGGTGGCTAGATGATGTAATGGTAGCATCCTGTCCTTGGGATGGGTGTGGGGGTTCGACTCCCCTTCTAGCTCTTAATGGATTATCGTATTGTCTCCATAGCAAAGCGCACTCTTGTCTCGATACTGCATTCCAACGGAATACGGTTCTCCGAGACGATTGACACCATCAATCTGCGTTGCCCCCATTGTGGCGATAGCCGTCAATCCCGTGGAAAGAAGCGGGGGTTCTTCGTATTCAAGAACAGCGAAACTACGGGGTGGATGTTTTATTACAAATGCCAGAATGGTGGATGTGAATTCAATCAAGCAATTGGTATTCAACGATACCTGAAACGGTTTCACCCGAAAGCATACGATGACTTCAAATCTGAATTGGCGGGATCGAAGAACCCGATGAACTCTGCGAACTTCTCCGACTTCAATTGGAAGAAGATGGAAGAAGAACAACGAGCCAAAGCCGAAGAAGAATTGAAAGAGAAACTGAAGTATGAGATGGAACAGACTCGATACTTCATCCCATTGACGGCAACACCAGATAGTGCGATTGAGCGTCATTATGTGGAGAAGGCCATTGCGTATTGCAAAACGAGAAGACTTCCGAAGCACATCTACGACAAGTTCTTTGTTGCGATTGATGGAAAATATCAGGATCGAATCGTAGTTCCGTTCTTCCGTAAATCGGGCAAGCCATCGTATTTTCAAGGTCGGTCGATTGATGGGCAAGAACCGAAGTACCTCAATCGGTATGGGAAGAAACAGTTTTACAATATCGAATTCGTGGACTGGTCAAGACCTGTCGTTGTGACGGAAGGCGCATTCGATTCGATGTTTTTTGATAATTCCTTCGCACTCAATGGGATTAGTTCTTCCAGTGAAGAATTCAAATCAATCGTGAAGGATCATGGAGAATCGTTGTATTTCCTATTGGACAATGATTCAGCGGGGGCTACCCAATCACATCAATTATTGACCAGTGGATTGAAAGTCTTTCTTTGGAGAAAATTCGTTGCCGATTATCCAGTTCTCAACGAGTACATGAACAACCTTCGCTCCGAAGGATTGAAGGTGAAACTGGATTGGAACGATGTTGTTAAACTGGTCGGTGTCAATCAATGGAATACCGATGATGTTGCGAAATACTTTTCACGGAACCCATTGGATGTTCCATACATAAGAGGCTATCGAAATGGCTAGAAACGAAAAAGAATCTTTCTTCCTTGCAAGACCTACAACCGACTTCCTAGTGGTCGGGATTGATCCGTCAATGAGTTCTTCAGCGGTCACGATCCATAAGTTTTCCAAAGATGGAATCCATGTTCAATCATGGTACTATTTCTTCCCACAGACGGAAGCGATGTACAAGATGTTCAAGGATGACCCCAATTTCACGGTAAGTCGGGCGGTGCTCGATGCTCCGACCAATCCAGAGTTGCGCTTCAAGCGTTTCTCGAACATTGCAAGAGACATTCGCAATTTCGTGTTCCACCCAGAAATCGGGCGCAATCTACCCATCTATATTTCAATCGAAGATTACGCTCTCCGTGCTATGGGTCGGGTTTATCCGATTGGTGAATATGGTGGCATTCTCCGTTTGGCTCTTCTCAATGTGTTCAATGAACACCCCGTATATATCCGAGAGACCGAACCATTGACGATCAAACTCTATGCGAAGGGTGGTGATGCGTCCAAGACCGATATGTACGAAGCATACGAAAAGATGCGTCGATCTGGAATTGAGACTGCGACCCTTGATCTGTCCAAGTTTATCGAAGAATACGAGAAGCGGAAGAAGACGGGTAAGAAGGTCAAGCCAGTGACCGAAACCTCCCCATTCTCCGATCTGGTAGATTCTTGGTGGATTGCTCGACTTCTTGAACAAGAGCTTGTTGCACGGTGGGGATTCGTTGCTATCCGTGATTTGCCAGAGCGGGTAATTCATATCCTCAATCGCACAACCAAGACATATCCCGTCAATGTGCTCAACCGTGAATTTCTCCGTATTGCGGAAGTATAATGCGTAAGCCACTTGTGATTGATGCGAACCACTATGCGATGTATTGCTACTTCGCATCCAGAAAGTTGTCCGAAGACAAATACAAAGAGAAGCAGAGGGAATGGAAGCGTCAATTACAGCGCATTGATCCCGAAACACAGAAAGAAGAATTCGCCAAAGCCGTAGCCAAGATTGACGATCCGTTGGTGTTGGATATGATCGTACTGGATGGGTTCAAGACCATGTGGCATAACAAGCTGATCGAGCTTGTTGTCCAGAACCGATATGATGGAGTCATATTTGGGATGGAAGGCGGTGATGGGTGGAGAAAGGGAATCTATCCAGAATACAAGGCCAACCGAAAGCCCAAGTTCAATCCAAAGACGAACAAGATGGAAAACAAGTTCGGGAGTCCCGAACAGGAAACCAGATTCTTTGATGCTTCAAACGAGTGCGTTGAGTCATTGACCAAGTTCGCACCGTCAATCAGGGTGTTGAAGGTACGAAGAGCCGAAGGTGATGATTGCATTGCCGAATTCGTGAAATGGGCTTCCAAGCACCGTCCATCCATGCTAGTGACCATCATGTCCCGTGATCGTGATTACCTTCAATTGTTCAAGTACGGGAATTGCCGTCTATACGATCCACAGGAAAGAGACTTCATTCCATGCAATGATCCAGAGTATGCCTTGCAGACCAAGATCATTTGTGGCGATACCTCCGACAATATCAAGAATGTCCGAAGGGGGTATGGCGAAGTCAAGGCAATGGAATACTACAACAAGGGCAAGATGGATGAGTTCCTGTCGGTTGGCGATGCCCGTCAAAAGTATGACTTGAACCGTCAATTGGTTGATTTCGGGTTCATCCCCAAGGAAATTTCCGATGAAATTATCAATCAGATTGACAAGATTTCAACAACTAACCACATTTTGAAGAATGTGAGAGACTTGCATAACTACTACATAACGAATGGGTTTTTCAGAACCACGGATACAAGGTTCCAATCTTGGTACGACATTCTGAAGAATCCCAACTTTGGGAACTTGACGGGACATTGATCTGATATGGCGATAGGCAACAACACACGGAAAGGGGTCTATAACCCCTTATTTCCAGACAAGTGTATCAATATCACTAAAGTCGGGAAACCGCCTGTATTCCGCTCCAAATGGGAAGCCACCCTATTCCGTGCTATGGACACCAATACCAATGTGGTCAAGTGGGGTTCCGAACTCCCCGAAACGATGGTGGAGTATATCAAGCCGACCGATATGCAGAAGCACCGCTACTTCCCAGACCTTTATGTGGAAGTCATTGACCGTGCGGGTAATATCGGTCGATGGGTTGTCGAGGTCAAGCCATTGGAAGAGTGTTCCCCTCCCGTCCCCCCAAAGAGAAAGACACGGGATGACG
>Ga0207433_10000172_pt1 | contig 154481 bp, 124 predicted proteins | sample YelNatPaOPGAMG01_FD_187559 | JGI IMG/M metagenome (GOLD analysis project Ga0207433, IMG submission 187559) | Hot spring thermophilic microbial communities from Obsidian Pool, Yellowstone National Park, USA - OP-RAMG-01 (SPAdes) (version 3) | ecosystem: Environmental > Aquatic > Thermal... | reverse complement strand
CGGGTGTCGTCTTACAACAAGAGCAGCCAAATGGGCTACAGCCCAAGTTGGTATGGGTAGAACAGTATCTGAATTGCCAAGGAACTCAGGTGTGATTGGAAAGTAGTAAATAAAGCTGTTCTGATCTTTACGGGATAGAAGCGACATCTTTTCTGACATAGGAGGAGAGTAAAAGCAATATTATTACTCGTTATATAAGAGAAAAAGCTATTAACGGTTGCCAGAGTGGCTGAGACATTAAACATCTGATTGAAATTTATGAAAAACTATTTATTCCGGATAGCCGAAAGATATAGTCGCTCTGTTTGGGTTCCAGGGATTGGAGAGGAAAGCCGGCAAGGCAATCCGTGGAAATATAATCCAATACCAAACCTCCAAATTCAGCAAGCTGCTTTAAACTGTTCATACCGGACTTTTAGACGCTCTGGGTCTGGCTGGGCGTTACGCTCATGCGGTACAATAAGGCGTGTACCAGCCATCTCCTGAAATCCGTGCAGGAGCATCGGTCCGTCCTTTTCGCCGACCATTTTCGGAGCTACTTCTACGGTGAGATCGGGTCTCACTCCAAGCAAATTAGTATCGAAAGCTGCGTGATGGATTTTACACAAGGATAAACCATTTGGAACTATAGCGTCACCACGGTCATCGCTGTCAGGAATGATATGGGCGGCATCGAGCAACTCACCATGGTGGAGACGACATACAGCACATTTTTCCCCATAGGCTCTCAGTACTCGCGCTCGGAACAAAGGTTGGTGAAGCCGCATTTTAGTAATTCTTTCGAGGTAACGGCGATTTTCTCCGTTAAACTCTCGAAAATCGATATCTCTCTGTTCTTGGTCAAGAGCGACAGCAAACTCATACTGTAAAGGATCTTCAAATTGCAACCAGACCGGGTAGATGGCCGTATAAATACCTGAAGCCACGCCAATAAAATAGGCGAGTGGTAAAGCACGATTAAGTGCTTCTCGAAGGGCACGGTTATCTGAGTGGTCAGCATCTGATCCGCGATACTTATAACGCACAAGACCCTCTCGCCCCAGATTGTCAAGATACGGAGGCTGTTGATTTGGATGAGTATAGGTTGTGCGTATCGTGAGCGCAGCACTCAGCCCGGCTGGCTTGCGTATGCCGGATTGGACGATAAGGTTAAGGGGCTTACCATTATATGTAAAAGTGTTAATATCACTGGAACGCAATGACCCATAAGTACTAGCGGCAATCAATTTATCCAGATGAGCGAACATTGCTTCCCGCACACCATACTCGTCTATGATATCAGCCATCAATGCCCCTGTCCTATAAGTAATTCTATCAGGAAATTCTTAGGTGTTTGACTCCGAATGATTCCTAAAATTCATGGCTAAGTTACTCTGAAACCAGACACGGTTTCCCTTGATATAAAAATGAGGATGGCTTACATACTAAGAATGAACCGGAAAGCCAAAAATAAAAAAGAGTTGAGGCAAATTTGTATGAATTTAGAAAATAACGTTGTAAGACTAGTCGAACTCAATAATCAATCTGTCAAAAGGTCTACCCAAGAGGTAGAGAAATCAGAGATAATATTTAGAACTTTATGGTTGTAAAGAAATATATGGTGATAAAGACTCTTGACCGTAAAATAAAGAAGAGAAACTAGCCAAGCTTGTCTCATTGTTTTTTGAATCCGACTGCTGTTTTGATAAGATCAAAGCGTTAGTTTTCTTTTTCTCATAACTTTATTCTATTGAGTACTGGTAAAGACCAGGACTTATATTACTACCAAAGTAACATTTACCCAAATATTACCCTAAGGTCACGCCCTGTTATCTCCCGTTTACTTTAGCTCTGTATGTTTTGAGTATGCAGATCGCCAGCGGTACTAATTTCGGAGAGAAGATCGTGTCTTTCATAAAAAGCAATTGGGATAACTTTTCTTGTCTCTTAGAGGACAATAAGAAGGTAATAGGCATGCCATTATACATGACCGCACCTGTTGATAGTCTCTCGTTCAAGAGTCATAATATCAATCAAAATCAGATGAACTACTCTCTAAGTAGACCTCATGATCGCAGTGCTATTGAATACGCTATGAGCACTGTTGGGCTAAGCCTTGGATTTAGGAATGCTTCGGTCATGGAAAATGCAACAGTGTCTTTTCCAAAAGGGTCTGTTACTGCTTTGATAGGTCCCTCTGGCTCTGGTAAGACTAGTTTTTTAAGATCCCTCAATCGGCTTAATGATAATATAAATGGGTTCTGGCATCAAGGTTCAATTATTTTTGATAACCAAGACATATATTCACGTAGTGTAGATCCATTGGTTTTGCGACGACGGGTTGGAATGGTCTTCCAGCGCCCCAACCCTTTTCCAATGTCGATAGAAGCCAATGTTATTTGCGGGGTAAAGGCTCATAAACTAGCCAGGCGTTCAGAGCTGCATGATATTGCAGAGACCTATTTAGCCGAGGTAGGCCTTTGGAGCGCTATATCACACAGATTAAAAGACTCACCCTTTCGTCTTTCTGGAGGACAACAGCAACTCTTATGTTTGGCTCGTGCTTTAGCCGTGCAGCCTGACGTTCTATTGTTGGATGAACCTACTTCATCTTTGGATCCGCGCTCCACAGAAGCTGTTGAGGAACTCATTAGAAGGCTTGTACCGTCTATAACGATAGTGATAGTAACTCATAATCTTGCACAAGCACGTAGATTATCTGAGCAAACTGTATTTTTCTCTGCTGGTAAATTGATAGAAGCAGGTTCTACTGCTGAAATATTTAGTAATCCTGTACAAAAAGAAACCCACCGTTACGTAGCAGGCACTCTAGAAAATGCGCTGTAAGTAACTATTTGTATAAAAATAATAGCAAGATGTCATATAAAAACAATAAAACAAAAAGGAAAGAAAATGAAAAAAAGTAATTTTATTAGGGCTACAGCATCTACTATTGCTGCTGTATCACTGATTGCTGCAGGGACAGGTGCCGGAGTTGCTTCAGCATCTGGCCTGTCTTCAATAAAAAGTAGAACTGATAAAGCAACTAAAACTAAAGTGGTTGCGCATAAAGGAAAAAAAAGTTCAGGAGATGCCAAAAAATCTACTTTGAGCAGTACGTCTGCACTTAGTAAAGTTGAGAGCGAGCTTAGCAAATTTGAAGCTTTAGCCCCTAAAGGGACTACAGTAAGCGAGACAGGCTCCACTCTTTTCTACCCACTGTACCAAGAATGGCAAGCAGTTTCTCCGCTAAAGCTATTGATCAATCCTGCAGGAACAGGCTCAGGTACTGGTATTGCTTCTGCTGAAAAAGGGACAGTTGATATTGGGGCTTCTGACGCATACCTTCCTCCGGGGAGCCCAAGTAGCCTTTTAGATATACCAATTGTCTTGTCAGCCCAACAAATTGACTATCACATACCAGGTCTATCTACGTCTCAACACTTACATCTTGACGCAAGTATTTTGAACGGTATTTATACCGGGCAAATTACTAAGTGGAATGATCCACAGATTCAGAAACTAAATAAAGGTATTAAACTGCCAGATTTATCTATTGTGCCGTTACGCCGTTCTGATGGCAGCGGAGATACCTTTTTATTCACGTCTTATTTGACATATGGCGATCATTCAAGTTTTGTTGCTAAAAGTACTGGCCCAACTACCTCTACAACTTCCTTCCCTACAGTCGCTGCAGAGCAAGCAGAGCTAGGCAACCAGGGAATGCTGGATGCATGTGTACAAATATCAGGCTGCATTGCTTATATAGGCGTGAGCTACTTGCGTGAGGCTCATGCAAAGGGTCTTGGAGACGCTGCCATGTTAAATGGGTGGGCAGGTAAAGGCAATGGACAATTTGTACTACCTACACCAAAAAATATAGGTCTTGAGGTCGCAAGCTACAAAAAAGTAACTCCAAATGGTGCTATGTCTTTAATCTTTTCACACACTACCAAGTACGGTTATCCTCTCGTGAATTTTGAATATGCAATTGTGAATGCCAAACAGCCAAACGCGACAACTGCTAATGCAATCAAAGCTCTTCTGGCATGGGGTGCTGATCCTCGCTATGGTGCATCTCCTAAGTTCTTATCCCCTATCTACTTCCAACCGCTTGCACCAAATGCTTTAGCGATTACCGTAAAACTGCTCAATAGCATCAACTAGAAAATATTCTTCTGGTTGAATTTGCTTGGTGCATACTCAGTCCGATATGGTTACACATACCATATTGTACTGAGTATGTAGTTTATTAATCTTTATTTATAAAGAAATAGTTACATAATAGTAGGAGATAAGTAATATAGTGCAAAGGCTTACTAATAAAATTCTCAAGCCTATTGTTGGTGGTGCAGCTGTGCTGCCTATGATGGCCTTGTTAGCCATGCTAATCGTTTTGTTGGTTGAAGCAATACCCGCTGTTAGGTATAACGGGTGGGGATTTTTTACTAAAGAGACATGGTCAATTGGCAGTCTTTATGGTGGTGTCGTTAACAGCGGCGGAGTCCCTCACCTTGCCGGGGCAAGCTATGGTGCTTTATCAATTATCCTTGGTACACTTGAGATGTCTGCTATTGCGGTAATTGTTGGTATACCAATAGCCATCGGTGCAGCTATTGTAATCGTTGAATTGCTTCCATCTAAAATGTCTAACGCTATAAGTTTGATTATTGAGGTTTTAGCCGGTGTTCCCAGCGTGGTTGTGGGCCTTTTTGGCCTTCTAACCTTTGGCCCATGGTTGGCGCGTAATGTATATCCTCTGCTGTCACATATGCCCAACGTCCCGGTGTTGAATATTTTTCGTGGGAGCGTTGGACATGGGGAAGGGCTTTTGAGTGCGGGATTAGTCCTTTCTTTGATGATTATCCCTATTGTGACTTCGACAACGCGCGAGCTATTGAGGCAAGTACCTACATCTACAAAAGAAGGTGCATTAGCCCTAGGTATGACAAGTTCTGAGTCGTTTTTTGCAGTTCAAGCTCCTTGGATCAGAACAGGCGTAATTGGCGCTTCTGTTCTTGGTCTTGGACGTGCACTCGGTGAAACTATTGCTGTAGCACTTGTCAGCGGTAGCGTGCTGAACTTAGCTGGCAATATTTATGGAACTACTGGCAGCATCGCCTCAACAATAGTCACTCAGCTTGATTCTGCGGAAGGTGACCCAAGCGGTCTTGCTGTGAGTTCTTTAGCCGAAGCCGCGCTTGTCCTCTTCATTATTACCTTGCTTGTCAACGTCATTGCTCGTTTTATTGTGACGCGTTCGGCACATTCCACAACCTTACCTGTGGGGGCAGGGTTTTGATGTTGTCTCCTCCATACGCTTTTGCTCAATCCAATTCTTATAAGGCGCGTGGCCTTGATGGCCCAACAAAGACTCGAGTATCTCTCATGAGGCGTTGGCGGGGACGAGGTTGGTGGACACTTTGTGTAATGGCGCTTATTTTGCTAGTGGCTCCGGTGCTTGTGATATTGGTAAATGTTGTCAGCAAAGCAGTTGCTCATTGGAATTTTAATGTGTTGTGGACAACTTCAGCTGGGAATGGCCATGGATTGGCGAATGCTATTGTCGGCACTCTAGTTTTGATGCTTGGAGTAGGTATTATAGCCGGACTAGTTGGTGTTGGCGCCGGTGTCTATATAGCAGAATTTGCCCGTCCTAGCTTGTCACGGACCTTATTGAGAGGCGCTTCAGAAGTGTTGTCCGGCGTACCTTCTATCGTTTTTGGTTATGTAGGATATCTGGCTTTAGTTGTGGGTCTGCACTGGGGCTATTCTTTACTTCCAGCTTTGTTGGTGGTTTCCTTTCTTGTCGTACCCTATATTGCTAAAGCAACCGAGCTATCTCTTGGCCAGGTTCCGCTTTCTTATCGAGAAGGGGCTACTGCTCTCGGAATGACAAAGAGCCAGGCTTTGAAGAAAATTACCCTAAAAGCTGCATTGCCGGGCATCTCTACCGGTGTGATATTTGCTTTAGCTATATCAGCTGGCGAGACAGCACCTCTTTTGTATACAGCAGGTTGGACCGGGGCCTATCCGTCTTTAACGTTTGTTCATCAGCCAATTGGCTACTTAACGTATGCTACATGGACTTTTTATGATGAGCCAAGCTCCTCTATCCAACAGCTTGCCAACGACGCTGCATTGCTGATAGTTCTGCTTGTGCTACTTCTCATACTTCTATCGCGTTTCGTTTCATGGTGGTCTGCCCGGCATTCGCCCGAAAGAGCGAATTAGAGTTAGTCAATTTTGAGAGTTCTTCCCTGGGCTATATTAGTAGTCAAGAAAATTTCTCTTCAGTTCTCGCATGGTGAAAAGTCATTAGCGCTCTCGTAGATAAACTTTGCTGTCAGACCATCAGGTGAATATTGAGAGAATCCATACCTTTTAGGACATGTTAGCTTAAAAGCCGTTGGTCTTCTCGTTTGATCCGCGTTGGCAAAGCGAATGAGGATTACAGAAATACACTTTTACGCCGGGTGCAACCATAAACTTCTGGTGTTTTCAGCCAACTCTGTTTCCTGGTCTCAAAGAACTGATTCAAAATTATAGGACCAGGGTCTTTCGGAACATATAGCAGCAAACCAATCAAGGAGGATGCGCCGACAAAGACATGAACAATGCTCTCAGAGTGTTTTCTTATAATGTGAATACTACAGGAGAATATTTTGTTTCATCCGGAGATCAGTCTGTCTTGCCGATTCTGCCAAACACAAAGTCTTGAATGGCGAGTGGGTGATTGTAATATTGCTATCCGGTATACGAGAGCGAAAACCCATTATTACTGACCACTGAAGGGGTCGAGAGGGCTATCCCGTTTGTATAAATTTCATACGCATCTGTAGGAGTAAGAGGCCATGAAGGGGCGTCTGTCGCCAGGTTGGAAAATGTCACGGACCCATAATCGGCAAAAGGCAGAGGGCTCCCCGTGGTCGCATTACCCGGATCTTCCTCGATCCATTCAGCCGTGTAGCCGCCGGTATACGGGAGGTTAGTTGTCGTTCCTTGATCGGTAAATGTGGTGCTCGTACAGGAAGAAACCCCCCAGCCTTCCCCGGTGATCATGTAAGCGCAGAGTTTCGTATTTTGATTTTCAAGTTTTGTTACCCACTGTGTACAGCCTGTGCCGCTTGTGCCACAACCTGCCGTGCTTTGATAGACTTGGGCTATTATCGCATCGCCCGGGGAAACAGGAAAGTCGGAAAAGTTTATTGACTGGTTCGGATCGCTCGGGTAATCTTCCCACCAACCGGTAGGATTTTGCGCTACGCCATTGACGCATTGCTCTCCGATGCCTGTCTGGAGCAAAGCACCTGACATGCCGCCGGTTGGCCAGGCGACACCACCTATGCCTACCCAAGTAACTGCTGAACCATTGGGTGTTGCTGAGCAGTCAAGTGCCGGAACAACCCATTGACCTGAGGCATAGGTTACAATTGAGCTGCTTGCAAGTACATAACCGGACCAGTTCGGCGACTCTGTCGGTGAAGGTGATTGTTCATCGAGCGTCTGTGACACAGAAGTAATCTGTCCGCTTACAGCAGTGGCACCGAATGTAAAGGTCCACTGTTGACCCGCCCAAGTAGGAGGTATGTTTGCAACATAAGTACCGTTGCAATTGACTGAAGCCGGATTATTGCCCGCCCATAGCGCCGGGGATGATAACAGTGTGCACGTTGAGGCGTTTTGCGATGTATATGTGAGTGTTACGGTACCTCCGTCAGCGCTTAATGCAGTTTCGTTCATCGAAAGAGTGGGGTTGGTGTCCGAACTTGTGACGGTTGCAACCGGCAACGTTGTTGTAGGTGTGGACGATGGAGTTGTCATGGTTGTTGTGGTGGGGGTGCCCGGAGGAAGAGACGTTGTCGTGGTTGTGGCGACAAGCGATGGCTTGGACAGAGTAATAATAAAGGAGCGTGTCGCTATGCCCGTTTTAGTTTTAGCCACAAAGCGAAAACGTATAGGCAAGCGAGTGCGACGCTTGTTTGCAGCGAAAGCGATTTGTTCTCTAAAAGGACCGCGCACGCAGGAGCGAGACCGTCTGTTGAATCTCACCTTGATCTTCGGTCGACTGACAAGGATTAATCTGCATATTTTAGCGTTCTTTGTCATCACAAATACCCTCTTGATACCACCTGTTGCCGGTAATCTTGCACCTGTCAGGTGGAACCGGGTAATGCTAGGATGTACAGCCAGAGATAATGGTGAGCTGGCTTCGGCAATTGTACTGCCGTTCAGTCCGCAGGAGAAGAGGATGGCAATAAGGCTACACCCCACGACTAAAAATATCCGATACCCCGCTTTGCCCAGCTTAGACATAAACCCCCCCTCGGACTGGTTTAGCAATCATAGCAAAATATAGAGAGACGTTTTGTGATAACCATATGTACAGCTTGGTTATAAAAGTTGGTCTTTTGTAACTCATAAAAGCGGCTTTCGTGTTTAGAATTTCTAAAGATCTCTTACCTAAGTCTTACCATAACGGTGTAATTGAGAGAAAATCGAAAGAACCAAAAAAGTCGCTTTTAGCAACCCTCAGATAATTTGGCCCATTGAGAGTCTGTCATAAATATTAGATTTTCCTGTCATCGGTGTCTTTGGCAGAAATATCTGTGAAAGCAGGGGAGATATTTTATAACTGTTGCCTGATGTAAAAGCTTTGGCTAGAGCTTTTCTGGGAGAGATACAAAACCCATACAATCAGTAATTGTAATTTCTCTTTTACAGCTATTCCTGGTTCTTTATCGTTGTTTTGGATATAGATCCATAAATCTTTCAGAAAGATTGTTTTAATTTAAACAGCTGCGATTATTTTTACGGCAACTGTATAAAAAATGACAAGGTCGATTTATCTTTTTGGTTACGTATTATTTTTTGCAACGAAGAGTTTTGATCTGAACGAGAAGGCCATTGTCCAGACTTTTTTGAAGCACAGAGATATCATGTGGAGAACCTGCAATTTTGCTATTTCCCTCCGGCAAGAGGCCGTTATTTTTGAATCTTATCTATAGTAAAAGGCTAAATTGGCGATTGAGGGTGTGATTTATCTTTCTCTTGCAGCCGATCAAGATTGAAACGGTCATTAGTATATATTTTGCATTGTTGAAGTCTAATATCTATAAACGTCTCCTAATGATATATCTTTGCTAAAGATGGAATACAAGCAGTAAAATCATTAATCTGCAATTTTGCTATAGGGCTTATTTTAGTTATTGCTCCAACCATAAGGGTTTTGGTTTGCTTTTCTCAAAGCAGAGACGTAGCTTGATCTATAGTAATTATTATTCTGATCGTGGGATAATGTTCCGCGTATCTCATCCAAATTAGAACAGCCCCTGCTTGTCAACCAAATATCAAGCTCTGCTAAAATCTTACCTACATAGGTATAACCATTTTTTAGAATAGCCGAAGTAGTCATTACAACGTTAGCCCCGGCTAATAAATATTTAATTACTTCAACAGCCGTTTCCACGCCACCTGTTGCCGCTATATCTGCTTTGATGTAATGACGCAAAGAGGTGATAATCGCTAACGGCAATTTTATTTCGTTTTTAGTGGATAAATTTACATTTGATATAACTTCAAGCGTATCTAAATCGATATCGGGGTAAATATACCTATTGAGTATCACGATAGCATCCGCTCCGAGAAGGTCAAACCTTTTTACAGTATTTGCTAAAGATGTATATGTAGGTGACAACTTGACAGCTACAGGTATATCAACCTCTCTTTTGACGGAGGTAAAGATATCAAAATGCAATTGCTCAAGTTCTTGACTTGTAATTTCCAAGTTGCCGATAGGGCAATACAAGTTCAGCTCAATTCCTGATGCTCCGGCAGTTTGAATTTTTTTCGCATAGGAAGTCCAATTCCCTATGGCTGATCCGTTCAAACTGCCGATAATAGGTATATCAACTATAGAAGTAGCCGCTTTGAGAAGTTCTAAATACTCTGTCGGGCCTGTGGCTGCCAGCGCAGATTCAGGGAAGTATGAAAGAGATTCAGCAAAGCTCTCGCTATGGCTTTCTATGATGGAGGCCCTATAATCCTCATCTTCTGTCAGTTGTTCTTCGAACAGAGAATGCATCACTATAGCGCCGACACCGGAAGCGGCAAGTTCTTGAATTTGCTTCAGCGTATGTGATAACGGTGAAGGTGAGGCAACAAGCGGATTTTTAATATCAATGCCCATATATGTAGTTTTTAAATCCATACCAATATCCCTCTATACTTTCCCATCCATTGTCGAGTATGCCGTTGCTGGTTTGAGAGACATCTCCTCATAGCTCTGCCACTTTCTTTCAATGTCATCTTCTGCTATTTTTAACAATCTTTCTGACTCTTGAGGGTTGCTCCGTTTAAGAGAGCTATAACGAATTTCTTGTAAAGCGTACTTTTTGAACGGTATTCTTTTCCTGGGTGAATCAAGCAGAAACGGCCTTTCTCCTTTAGCTTGTAGTAGTGGATCGTATCTAAAGAGAGGCCAATACCCACTGGCAACCGCATTATATTGTTGCTCAAGACCTAAACGCATGTCGATCCCATGGGCTATACAGTGGCTATAGCAAATTATGAGTGATGGCCCGGGGTAAGCCTCAGCTTCTCTAAATGCGATCAAAGTCTGCTTTTTATCTGCTCCCATAGCAATTTTTGCTACATAAACATTACCGTATGATATAGCCTGAAGCGGCAAATCTTTCTTTTCCAGTTTCTTACCCGAGGATGCAAATTTAGCTACTGCTCCCGTTGGTGTGGATTTACTCATTTGCCCTCCGGTATTTGAATAAACTTCTGTATCCAGGACCAATATATTGACATTTCTTCCGGATGCAAGGACGTGGTCAAGACCCCCGAAGCCGATATCATATGCCCACCCATCACCGCCCACTATCCAGACGCTCTTGGCCAACAAGGCTTCGCTGACGCTTTCAAGATCCCTCGCTATAACTGAATCTATGGATTGCAGTTTTTGGTTTAACTCAGCTATCCTTAGGCGTTGCAATTCAATTTCAGATTCGCTCTCCTGCCTGGCGTTTATAATTTCAGAGACAAAGTCAGTGCCAAGCTCATTTGCCAATTCTTCTAAATGCTGTTTAGCAATATCACTTTGCTGGTCAACAGCAAGTCTTATACCAAGCCCAAATTCAGCGTTATCTTCAAACAATGAATTGGACCAAGCTGGACCGCGTCCGAATTTATTACTGGTCCAGGGAGTTGTGGGGAGATTTCCGCCGTAGATGGACGAGCATCCGGTGGCATTTGCTATGATTGCCCGATCTCCAAACAATTGCGATAAGAGTTTCAAATAAGGAGTTTCGCCGCAACCTGCGCAGGCTCCGGAAAATTCAAATAAAGGTTCCAAATACTGCATGCCACGGACAGTGCCAAAATCTATTTTCCGTCTGTCCGGGTAATCCAATCGTTCAAAAAAGTTGATATTGGTTTTTTCCTGTTCGAGAAAAGATTCTTTTTCCGCTAAATTGATCGCCTTAATGTTCGGATTCAAAGGTGAAGTTGCCGGACAAGCCTCGACGCAAAGGCCACAACCGGTGCAGTCCTCTACGTAGATTTGTAAACTGTAGGACATATCGGGTATTCCTCGTTCTATAAGAGGAGCGTGTTTAAATTTACCAGGTGCGTCTATGAGGTCTTGATCCGGATAATATTTTGCCCTGATCACGCTATGGGGGCAGACAAAACTACAATTACCACATTGTATACAAAGGTCCGGATTCCATTCTGCCACGATATCTGAGATATTACGCTTTTCAAGTTTAGCGGTTCCTGTCGGCCACGTACCGTCTGCCGGTAAAAGGCTTACCGGTATTTCCTCACCTTCACCTGCAATTAATTTTGATATGACATTTCCGATAAAATCACTACCATCAATTTCAATCTTCTCTTTTTCATGAAGAGGCGTTATGCTTACCTTTTCCACATCAAGCTTCGACAAACCATCCAATGCTCTATCTATAGCAGCCAGGTTGGCGTCTACAACTTTTTGTCCACGTTTGGAGTATGTTTTGATAATCGATTCAGCAATTTTTTCTTTGGCAGTTGCCGGGTCTATTATATGCGAAATAGCAAAGAAAGATGTTTGTAAGATTATATTAATACGAGATCCCAGTCCAAGATCCCTTGCTATTTGGGTGGCATTGATGACATATACGGATATATTTTTTTCTATTATTAAATTTCTTGTTCGCGGACTCAGCTTGTCCCAAACTTCGTCTTTGGGGTATATAGAGTTAAGCAACAGCGTAGCGGAGTCAGCGGCCCGATCCAAAACCTCTTTACTTTCAATTAAATTAAACTGATGGCAACCTATAAAGGAAGCTTTTTCAATAAGGTAGGGGGCTGATATGGGAGATTTCCCGAACCTCAAATGTGATGCGGTTTGCGAGCCTGATTTTTTTGAATCGTAAACAAAGTAGCCTTGAGCATAATAATCCAAAGAGCCCAGTATCTTGATAGTGTTCTTATTTGCACCGACGGTTCCATCAGAGCCAACCCCAAAAAATATAGCCTCAACAGTGCCCTCCGGAGTCGTGTTGAGTCCCTTTTCGTATGGCAGGCTGAAAAAACTAATATTATCATTAATGCCTATAGTGAATTCACGTTTAGCCTCAGGCCGGCTCATCTCTTCAAAGATGGCTTTTACCATACCCGGAGTAAATTCTTTTGATGATAGTCCGTAACGTCCGCCAGATACAAGCGGTTGTACCGGAAATTTATTTTTGGCACTGTCTTTTCTCAGTGTTGCCTCAATGTCTAACAATAAGGGTTCCCCCAATGAACCGGGTTCTTTGGTTCTGTCTAAAACGGCTATTCTTTTAGTTGTCAGGGGCAGCGCAGCAATAACTTCTTCAGCAGGGAAAGGCCTGTATAGGTGGATGGCCAAAACCGCCGTCTTCTCGGAGTGGGCATTAAGGTATTTCACGGTGGCCGATATCGTCTCTGTCGAGGAGCCCATTGCTATTATTATTTTTTCTGCTTCCGGATCTCCAAAAAAATCTACTGTGTGGTAAGCCCTGTTTGTCAATTTTGCAAAATCATCCATTGCATTTTGTACGATTTGCGGTGTTTTGGCGTAGTAAGTATTTACGGCTTCGCGCGTTTGGAAAAATACATCAGGATTTTGTGAAGTACCTCTTAGAACAGGGTGGTTTGGGTTAAGAGAGCGTTTCCTGTGCTGGTAGAGCAACTCTATTGGAAGCAGTTGCCTAAGTATCTCGTCTTCTATGAAATCTATGGTATTTAGTTCGTGGGAAGTTCGAAATCCGTCAAAAAAATGCATAAACGGAATGCGTGATTTTAGCGTTGCGGCTTGTGCTATAGCGGCAAAGTCATGTGCTTCCTGGACAGAAGCTGACGAGAGCATTGCTATTCCGCTTTGGCGCACAGCCATAACGTCTGCATGGTCGCCAAAAATTGAGAGGGCTGAGGTCGCTATCGAGCGGGCCGCAACATGTATTACCGCAGAGGTTAATTCCCCTACAATTTTGTAAATATCCGGAATCATAAGTAGCAGGCCTTGGGATGATGTAAAGGTTGTTCCAAGGGCACCGCCTTGCAGAATACCGTGCAAAGCTCCAGCCGCACCGCCTTCGCTTTGCATTTCTATAACTTTTGGCAATGTTCCGTAAATATTTCTTTTACCTTGAGTAGACCATTCATCGGCCAATTCAGCCATCGGAGAAGACGGGGTAATGGGGTATATCGCACAAAGTTCGTTTAATCTGTACGCAACGGAAGCAGCCGCTTCATTGCCGTCAATTGTTATTTTCATTCAGCAAACCTTTCTAGAAATTTTCTTTTACCATCTCAATGGCATGCACCGGGCACTGTTCAAAACATGCCCGACAGCCGGTGCATAAGTCGTAATTGAATTGATAGCGGTTACCTTTTCCCAGCCTGATCACGGCTCCTTCGGGGCAGGCCCCAAAACAGCCATCGCATTCAAAACAATTCCCACACGATAAACAGCGTGCAGCTTCGGAACGGGCATCTTCCTCAGTGAGGCTACCAACCACTTCTTCAAAACCGGTAATGCTTTCCTTGGGCGAAATACGGTTAGGTTGTTTTGCTGACAGGTCACCGAAATACCAAAGATTTAAATCAGACAGGGAAACGACATCATGCTTATCTGATACGGGTAAATCATGCTGCTTCAACCATGAGTCAATATTCTTTGCGGCTTTTTTGCCGTGTCCTATGGCAACGGTTACAGTCCGTTCAGCGGGCACCATGTCTCCGCCGGCAAAAATACCCGGGTGACCTGTCATCATTTGACTATTGACGATAACTGTTCCGTCTTTCTTGAATTCGATATCTTCGATGGAGGCAAGGAAATCCGTATCGCTGTCTTGACCTAGGGCGAGAATCACACTGTCGGCAGATACTGTCTCTTTCTTACCTGTGGGATGAGGTACGCCATTTTCATCCAGCTCCATCGCTTCCAGCTCGATGTTTTCATTTTCGAATGCTGAAATAGTTTTTAACCAATTAATTTTAACACCCTCGGCAAGAGCTTCGTCAACCTCTTCCTTATGGGCAGGCATTTGCGCTCTTGTCCTTCTGTAGATAATGACAGCTTCATCCGCCCCTAATCTCTTTGCTGTTCGGGCTGCATCCATAGCAGTGTTGCCTCCGCCATAGATAGCGACCCTCCTGCCTATCTGAGGTATATCACCTTCGGCGATATTTCGAAGAAATTGAATAGCGTCTAAAATTTTAGATGCATCCCTGACCGGTATGTTGATCCGTTTCGCCAAGTGCGCTCCCACTGCTACAAATATTGCGTCAAAACCACCGGCCTCCTTCTCTTCGAGCAAATCCGTCACTTTGTGATTCTGGCGAAAGATGACGCCGAGCTCATTCAATCTATGGATTTCAGCGTCTAAAATATCCCTGGGCAAACGATATGACGGGATACCGTAGCGCATCATTCCCCCGGGCTCTGTTCCAATGTCCCTTATTTCCACACGGTGACCCAACATGGCTAGGTGATATGCGGCGGACAGCCCTGATGGGCCTGCCCCAATAATCAGAATGGCTTTTCCGGAATCATTTTTTACTTTTTGGAAGGACAAGTTATGCTCCAAGGCAAAATCACCTAAAAATCTCTCCACATTATGTATTCCGATCGGATCGTCTAAATCTTTTCGGTTGCAGGCAGTTTCGCAAGGGTGATAGCAAACCCTTCCGTGGATAGCGGGGAAAGGGTTATCTTTTGTGATAATTTGCCAGGCCTTTTCATAATTTCCCTGTTCAACTTCATAAAGCCAGGCTTGGATGTTTTCTCCGGCCGGGCAAGCTTCGTTGCATGGCGGTAACAGGTCCAGATAAACTGGTTTGAATGCCCTGATAGGTCCGCTACGGTAATTCTGTTCGTATAGATTCGGTGTATTTGTGATATCTGGTGGCGTCTTTGACATATAAACAATTATGCCGAGATGATTTTTGGGCTGATAGGGTCTAAAGGCATAAAGAGGCCAGAGCGCGAGACACGACAATTGACGGTGTTTGCGGCGATCAACACGCAGTAATCTATAATTTTTATCACGGGACCAAATAGATTCCGGATACAGGATGGCTTTTTGGTACATAAATTTTTGGAACAGGGAAACAATCAATTTTTTCTGCCGCATCCAAAGGCTTTAGAGATAAGACCCCTACTCCCATGGATTCAGATAGGAAATTTCTATGGTTTGGCACCCTACGGACCGAAGAGTCCTGTTTGGTAACGGCTAAGAATAATTTGTTGCCAAACGGAGGGAGGCATCCCTGTATCAATAAACACTCGAGGCCGATTCATGGAAAAATCAATCTCGGGAAGCAGACAGGTCCTTTATCCTTGAGCTTGCATTGATGAAAGCGAATTTTGACTTTAAACCGAGGAATGCCTACGGGCTCTGAAGTAGCGTCATGATCCTGGCACTCAATGGATTACGATTGATGTTAGGTTCGGCTATTTTGCTACCGTACAGACTCTAGTTCATAATAAGAGGCCGTATTGAGGATCAATTTATTTGTAGGAAATTTGCGTTGATTGGTGTAGCCAAATTCTTCGGTCTATGATGGATTGTAATGGGTAAGATAACCGTCTCCAAAAAGACATTCACTTTTTTAGCACTGCTCACGGTTATTTGCTACACCTTGCTGGTCGTCACCGGCGGAGCCGTTCGTCTCACCGGATCCGGCCTGGGGTGTTCGGATTGGCCTACCTGTTCAGCTGGACATCTTATTGCCAGTGATTCTTTTCATCCGTTGGTCGAGTTTTCTAATCGCTTGGTTACGGTTGCCGTGAGTATTGTAACCATATTTGTGTTTTTGGCTTCTTTCTATAGGAATCCGCGTTCACGCAAATTAATAATTCTCTCAACTGTCATCTTGGCCGGTTTGTTCGGACAGGTAGTACTTGGCGGGATTGTGGTCTTAACCAAACTTAATCCGTATTTTGTTGCTCTTCATTTTCTCCTGACAATAGCAATTCTGGTGGATGCTCTTATTTTATTTCATCTGTCACGTTTGGGTGATGGTAAAAAGACCCCATTGGTATCTTCTGAGGTAATTAACATAACCAGGATACTGATTGTTGTTCTTACTGCCGTTACGGCTGCCGGAACTATGGTAACAGGATCCGGGCCGCATGCCGGAGGCAAAGGAGCCAAGCGGGTACCCATTTCTTTCAGAGACATGGCTGAGTTGCATGCAGATCTGGTTCTTTTTCTTTTGGGATTGACCCTGGCAACATGGTTTTTGGTGAAACAAGCGCGCGTCGGAAAGGATATACAAAAACGTTCCATGTGGTTGGTGGAGTTAATGGCTTTTCAAGGAGTAATAGGCTATAGCCAGTATTTTCTACATGACCAAGTTGCTTTGGTAGAGATACATATGGCCGGGGCAACATCCATCTGGATTTCTCTGATCTGGTTTTATATAAATTTATATCAATTTCCAAAAACCAGCATAAGACCGGACATGGGCATTACTCCGGTTGAAAATACAGAAATTTTGCAAAGCGTGTTAACTAAATGAACCGGGCAACCCAGGTTTACATCAGATTATTGACTGTAACCGGATAAGCTGGCGAAAGTATTGTTCGCATCATTAAGTAATGATTATTGATAAAAGAGTTTTTCTTTTATTTGAGATTTGTATGATCAAGATTTAGGAACTATTATTACTATCGATCAAGTTGTAGTATTCGACTAAAAAAGCTGATTAAATTATAAATTATGGTTTCAAAAAGAACAACATTTCCCGATCAGAAAACTGATACCGATGAAAGTATGTCCGAAGCAGATTTTCTATGGCTTGTTGTAGTTTGGAACGACCCCATCAATTTAATGAGCTATGTCACTTATGTATTCCAAAAGCTTTTTGGATATTCTAAAGCAAAAGCCGAAAAACTGATGCTTGATGTCCATTATAAAGGGAGAGCTATAGTTTCAAGCGGGACCAAAGAGAAAGCAGAGTTGGATGTATCTCGTTTGCACAGTTATGGACTATGGGCAACTCTCGAAAGATCATCGTGAAAAAAAAACGTAGATTCCAACCGCTGCCTGACGGCAGATATGCGGTCAATTTACCGACTGAAGAGCGTGTTTTGCTCAGAATATTACCAAACCAGCTTCTCGAATCACTGACAGTATTGTCAGATGCCTTATCCGGCGGTGAACATTCACAAGAGCTAAATCAGTTGCATTCCAACGAGGAAGATAATTTTGATCTAGGTCTTCAGTTTGACGATCTATCTTTCGACGAGGGGAATTCCTATAAAATCAGTGATTTCGATATTCCGGAATCAATTAAAAGACTGATTCCGAAAGCTTATCCTCGCGATGAAATAGCCCAGGAAAATTTTGAATCATTGACAACCATTCACCTCTTAAAAGAGCATATCGCCAGATTAACACTCTTGGCGGAAAGTGTTTCCAATCAATATCTAACAGTTGATGAACTCAATGAATGGATGGTAGCTTTAAACAATTTAAGATTGGTACTGGGTACGAGCATAGGTGTAACGGAAAATTCCGCTATGCCTGACATTGCCGATCCATTTATCCCGCAATGGGTGGCTTATGGGTATCTTTCAGAATTGGTAGAAGACATTGTTGCTACCCTGTTCGGTGAAATACCTGATACAGATGAAGTAAATGACCCTTCCCTTCCTGAGGACCCATGGGGTGAAGCACCGGGCGGATTGAGATGGGATGGCACAATGAGACCTGGCACATAGACATCTCTGCGTGATATTTGGATAACTTATTCCTTGGAATAAAGCGCGCATTTGACAGTTATAAGAATATGATTATAGCTTTTAGAGACAGTAGAATAGATGGAGCCGATGTCAGCAGCAGATCAGATACAGGATAAGCCTGATGATAAAGTGCGTATTTTAGCCCTGATGGGCTCAGGGGAGACAGCTCCTACTCTTATAAAAACACATAGGGAAATTATTTCCGGGTTTAACAACAGACCGAAAATATCATTGTTGGCTACTCCGTACAGGTTTCAAGAAAATGTATTTGAATTATCCAACAAAATAGTCGATTTCTTCCGGATCAGTTTATGGTCAGACATTAGCACGGCAGACTTACCGGAGCAAGAGAACTACAACCTGAACTATGATGATTTGCATGTTTCGCTGCTGGATGATTTTCGCTACAACCAATTAGTCAAAGAATCAGATATTATTTTTGCCGGGCCCGGCAGTCCCAGTTACGCATTGTCACGATGGGAAAACAGTCTGACAAAAGATTTACTCAGCGAGAAATTAATGTATGGAGGCGCCGTAGTTTTTTCAAGTGCTGCGGCTCTTACGCTGGGCTCATACACGCTGCCGGTATATGAAATTTATAAAGTTGGCAGTACGCCAAGATGGTTAAAAGGGCTTGATGTTCTGAGTACGGTAGGCATCAATGCTGCTGTAATACCCCATTACAACAATGCTGAAGGGGGGACCCACGATACCAGATTCTGCTATATGGGAGAACGCCGCCTATCTTTTCTTGAAAAAAGCTTACCGCAGGATGTATTCATTCTAGGCATTGATGAGCATACTTGCCTGCTTATCAATTTAGAAACATCTGTTGTAAAAATTACCGGTATTGGAAACGTAACGATTCGTTATAGAGGCAACTCATACATACTGGAATGTAATACAACGCTGAAGCTCGATAATTTTTTTCAAATTATAAATGATCTGAAGGACAACAAAAGAGAATCTGTAGCTGATATCACTGATATTAAACTCCAGCTGGCATTGGATATACCCGGATGTAAAGACCAAGATTTAGCAGAGAACAAGGACATTTTATCTAAAAATAGTTTAAGTAATTTCAGAAAGTCTTTTTATGACTTGGAGCAAGAATTTGCCGCCGGCACCAAGAATAGGGATGCAGGAAGAGTGCTTTCGGTTTTAATTCTGTTACTCAATTTATTACTGGACCATTTTTCTTTTCTGGAGATAGCCGATCGGGATGACTACCAATCAGAGTTGAATAAGTCAAAGAGCAGGTATATCGTCTTACTTCAGCAATTAAATATTTATATAAAACAAGGATTTCGTGACAAGCACGACCTTTTCTCTCCTCTGGTCGAAAATATTCTCCTTTTGCGTAATGAGGCCAGAAATAGCCATAAATATGATGAGGCTGATTATCTGAGAAATATTTTATTGGTCATGGGAATTCAGTTGGAAGACATTTCAGACGGTACTACAAGGTGGACGTTTGTATCCAAAGAGCAAACAGATTCCTAACTTAGAGAAAGACTCATCTATTATTGATCCCTAAATCACGTTACCAAGAAAATGCCAGCTTTTAACCTGCTAATCTCTATGTAGTCGAATTGCCATGCCCCCATCGTCTAGCGGCCTAGGACGTCGCCCTTTCAAGGCGGAAGCACGGGTCCGAATCCCGTTGGGGGTGCTATACAATTTAATGTAAAAAGAGCTGGTGGGAACACCAGCTCTTCAATTTTTTACCAACCCGATACATCTCAGCTGTCACCTTTTAGGAAATGATCTGGTTGTGCTCGCTATAGACTCACGATACAAAGAATGCCTTGTTGAGATATACCAACACTATCTCAGAGTTCCAGAAGAGAATCAGTTGATTTCGGCCTAATGACCGACAGGATTATATAAGGTACTAAATATTTTTATCTGTAAACTATCCTGGCCAAGAGGATTATAAATTAGTGCAAATTATGTGGATAAATTACAGAGTTGTGATTTATCGTTTCGATGAGATAGCTTGCGCTATTAGCAGAGAAAATGTTTTGTTTGTGATTATCAAAAATTGAGAAAAATCTATTTTTAAGGTGCTAGTTTTAAAGCTGAGGTTTTCATAGGAACAGTGTTTTGTTAATAGCCTATGATCACCAAAGAAAAGCAAGGACCTGTGGTGCAGCTCGGAGTGCACGCCGGCCTGTCAAGCCGGAGGTCGCGGGTTCAAATCCCGTCAGGTCCGCGAAAAGCTGGTTAATGGAGAAGGAAATTTTAGAGTTTACTTTTCCGTAAAAAGCTTGGTCGGGTAGCTCAGTTGGCAGAGCGCGCGCCTGAAAAGCGTGAGGTCACCGGATCGACGCCGGTCCCGACCACAAAATACAATTCCTGATTAGACTAAAGGCAGAGTTGCCGGACGCAATTTTATTTACCCTCATATGGCGTACTGTAGCGAGCAAATTTATGTTTTGAGTAACTGTAGTGTTACAATATGCATAAGATAGCATAAAATTACTCTACCTGATCTTGACACACATCCAAGTCTGGTATAGACATTGATTACTTTGGGAAACATGTACCAAAGTTCATGATTCAATATCCATGATTCGACCGTGAGAGGGGAAAAATTATGTTTAGAATTAAGCATTTATTCCAGCAGGGAAAGAAACATATCTTATTAAGCACCTTGCTTTTGACAGGGCTATCGGCCAGTATGGCCGGCATTGCCGTAACATCAATTGCAGGACAAACGGCTTTGGCATCTGCTGTAACAACGGCAAAGCCGTTTTATTATGGGCATAAACCAGGTGCGCGATCGATGCCAGTAACAGTAAGCAATTCTGGCGATTCAGGTATGCACAATGGCGGTTGTAAGCTCATTAATCATTTAATCACATGCACAATAGGAGATGGGGGCCCGCATAAATTTATGCCAGGGCCGACTAAACCTTACCCGAGATTTCCACATCCTCCTACTCCTTCCGCACCTACGACTTGTCAAGCTGCCACTTCCGGAACGGCGATACCAACTGGAAAAACGGTTGTATCTGTCAAAATGACATCTTACGGGCCTGTATTGGTTGTCGGAAGCGGTCCCAACGCGAATTGTATGCTATACATGCTGACGACCGATAATATATCATCAACACCCCCATCCTATGGTTGTAGCAATACGCCCGTGGTGCCCAACATAGGATCGTGTGACCAAAATATATGGCCGGCGCTTCTTTCCGATGGTATGCCAATAGCGGGAAGAGGCGTTAACAAGAATTTGTTGGGGATAGTCAAGAGGACAGATGTCATTAGTGGACAAACCGTCGATCAAGTCACTTATAACGGCCACCCACTGTATCAATTTTTCCTTGACAAAAATTCAAGCGAAGCCAATGGGGCTGATCTAAATGACGGTATAGTAGGCGGTATTTGGTACTTGCTGTCACCAAGAGGTATTCCAGCTACAGGCCACGCTACAATAACGGTTGAAAGCACTACAAATAACGGTTCGGTGCTCTCTGCCTTGATGAATAACGGAGCAGGATACACGGAATACCCTGTATATACATTTAGTGGCGATGTGAACGGGCAATTAGCATGTACAGGTACATGTGCTAAATTCTGGCCGCCGCTGTTGACATCAGAGTCCCCTATAGCCACCAATGGCGTAAACCAAATGATGTTGGGTGTTGTCAGAGATTCAGAAGGTAGTCTGCAGGTCACTTATGACGGGCATCCACTGTATCTGTTTGTCAAAGATGCAGCAACAGCCTCGGTTGGTAAGGCTACAGGTAATGGATTGGGCTCCGTGTTTGGTGGTAAGTTTGAAACAATTAGTCCTGAAGTTACTGTACCAACAACAACAATGGCGCCAACCACAACAACAACAATGGCGCCAACCACAACAACAATGGCGCCAACCACAACAACAATGGCGCCAACCACAACAACAACAATGGCGCCAACCACAACAACAACAATGGCGCCAACCACAACAACAATGGCGCCAACCACAACAACAATGGCGCCAACCACAACAACTACAAGTTTGTATGGCGGCTAGTATCAATTACGGGACCAAGGTATTGAGGTCAAGAAAGAGCATGGAGCTGAGATAGCTTGATAATGTAATACTTTTGCCTCAATATAGTTTTACTGTTCTAATATAAGGGTAGTCACTAAGTCAAATAAAAGGCTTAGTGACTACCCTTATATTAATAGTTGCGAATCTTCCAGTTATTATATGAGTTTTCTATCTTATCTATAAAGTCCGATACAGATGATGGCCATTCACTATAGAGCTTTGTTGCCACCAATAAACCACCTATACAAGGTTGTGTTGTAGGCGCTTGGATATTGGCTCCGGGTATTTGCTGACTTATATACTCTTGAAAAATAGGACTTTTATCAACAAAACCACCTATCAAGCCTAAGTTAAAATTATTGCTGTCCAAATTAAGGTTATCCAGCGAACAATTGACAAGTGTGGATATATCAACAGCCGCTTTTGTGAAAACATCTATTGCTATTGAATCTTTTTCTATTACAGCCCTCTCGACAAATGGAGCAAATCCGGCTATTTCCGCTTTGCTAAACGGTCGGTGGTAGGCGGCCTTCGCAAGATGCAGGACGGATGGGACGTCAAAATGTTCCAGGGCAAGATCAGTTAATATTGTCTCTTTGCCCCGGCCGTCGCGCCACTGGAATATTTTTTTTAGGCCGTCCAAGCCAATTAGATAGCCGCTTCCCTCATCGGCAAATAGATGCCCCCAGCCGCCAACCCTCCAAGCTTTTCCTTCTCCGTTGACACCAAAACAGTTGCTCCCAGTCCCGGATATAACAATTACCCCTTCTTGGCACAAAAGAGAGGTTGACCAAGCGCCTACAACATCATTCATGACGAGCGTAACGGGATTTCCGACTAGATGACGGATTTCATTTTGCATAGCGATGATTTCTTGCCGCTCGTCTATACCTGATATGCCGGCAAAGACAGATTGAATTTGAAAGGACTGGTTGCCGTCATCTTGAGCTTGCTTGATGACAGAGTCTATACCTTCCAAGATATTTTTTGTAGCGATTTCCGTACCATAAGCCTCAGGGTTTCCCGGCCCTGTCCGAGAAAAGTATGTATTTTTATTAGGGATATGCAGTGCCGTTTCCGTCTTGGTTCCTCCGCCGTCAATGGATAAAAATATACTTTTGACATCAGAGACAGGTTTTATATTGGGGGCAAGTTCGGGTGGCAGGGATATTAAAGATTCTTGTTTTTCCATCGCTTTTATAGTACTCCCATAAGTTGTCTGCAGCAGTTTTTCTAACAAATAGATAATTTTTATTACATGGATATTTTTCGGATGATTAAAATAAAAACTTCCTTACAAATGGCCTGGGCAATACAAGGTTCAATGATGAGATATGTTCCGCAACAGGTTCTCATCGCTCTTGGGCTAAGTGAGATTATCGGAATAAAATTTTTATAACACAATGCATAGAAGTGTAGGAAGCGATCGTTACTAAATTTATTCAGATAAAATATTTTTACATACAAAGATCATTATTTATTGCATTAATGTTTGATAAAGATTCTTTTACATAACAAAAATATCTTATTTTATATTACTTAATTATATGTATGTATACTGATTAGGTAAGTTTACGGATTGGGCGAAAAATAATTTAATGGATAAGAGACATAGAATTCTATTTAGTGGGAAAATGAAAAAGATATTTTCTGTTGGAGTAAGCGCCTGCTTCGTAGCTGCTGTACAGGCCGTATGTCTGATAGCCATATCGACCGGTACGGCGACAGCCGGTGTTAAACCTCTTCTTGTCCCATCAGCTATTGCACAGCCAACGGTAAACAGATTAAGTCCCCCTGCCGGAGCCCCCGGTACGGAGGTAACCATTATAGGAAGCGGGTTTAACGCAAACACGACAGTATCAATGGGAGGGGAAGTGATCAGCGTTACCCTAAAGCCCAATGACCGTTCTTTGGTCGTCAAAGTTCCTGTCCTAAACCCGGGTAATGTGGCAATTATCGTGAACAACCCAAGTGCCATAGTAGCAAGCGCTACTTTTACTGTCTTGCCGGCGCTTGTGTTCAACCAGGCCACAGCCCCTCAAATAGAAGCGGGAGAGCCGCTTTCCGTTCAGCTTTCTGCCACCGGCGGCAAGCCGGCATATGTTTTTTCCAATACAACCCCTTTGCCACCGGGTCTTAGTATTTCTTCCGGAGGTTTAATCAGCGGAACTCCCACGCAAGCAGGTACTTACACAACGTCCCTACTGGTTACGGACGCTAATCACCTAAGTGTGGGAAGCAGCATATCTTTTGTCATAACGCCCGGACCCAGTATCACTGCACAAACGCTGCCTGTCGTAATTCAAAATCACAATTTTTCTTATTCGCTAACGGCTGCGGGGGGACAACCCCCTTACAGTTGGTCTATCGCCAAAGGTGCTATTCCGGGCGGCTTATTGTTGACATCTGCCGGGATGCTGGAAGGCGATCCGGCTCTGGCCGGAAATTACAGTATCGACATAAAGCTAACGGACGCCATAGGGGCTTCGGTAACAAACGTTTTTACCTTTGTGGTAAAAGCTCCCCCGCCACCGCCTCAAAGTGTAGTCCTGCTGAGCCGGGGAGGTAGATTTGCTCTGTACAATTCATCCACCGCCATACCGGCAGTTGTACAAGCAACCGGACATTTACCGGGCATTACAGCAGGTATAGCCAAGATCGCCGGTTCTTCCGGATATTTTGCCGTGAATTCGGTGGGGAGAATTACCTGTATCAATACTTCCGGGTGTTTTAGGTCTTTGCCCAGGAAAAGGCTGAGTGGCAAAATAGTTGCCCTTGCCTCAAATACTTCGCTTTCCGGTTATTGGCTTCTAAGCAATAAAGGATTTATTTATCGAGGCGGGCATGCCAAAATCTATGATTCGTTTTCAACCAATTTAGCAATAGGTAAAAAAAATAAGTTTTTGAGCTTCCGAGCCGAAATAAAGCACCAGCATCTTGCGGGCATAGCTACTTCTCCTCATGGGTTGGGGTATTGGGTAATAAGCAGCAAAGGAACTTTATGGGGCTTTGGAACTGCAAGAAAACTGATACCGCTCACTCTTCAGAAAATAGTCCGGTTAGCTCACAGTCATGTTGTATCGATAACTTCTGCAGAAGTAGGTATAGGGTTTTATGTTACTTTAGCCAATGGAGATATCTTGCCGTTTGGTTCTGCCGTAAATTATGGGAGTCCGAAGAATGTCGATGAGGCAGTTGGTATGGTCATTGCTCCGGGTGCCAAGGGCTATTGGCTGATCACGAGAAAAGGGCAGATTATTTCTTTTGGCAATGCGGCGAATCTGACGTTTGCAGGCGGTATCCAACTTAATAACGGGGTAATAGGAGGGATCGCTGAAAGATAATAACAGATTGTATTATTTATTTCGCTAATGATAAAAGTTCTTCTGCCACGCTGTCTGGCACAGCTAAGTCTCCTTGTCCTATCCCTATAAATAAGTCCGGCTTATACTTTCCGTGAAAGTCAGATCCTCCCGTTGGGACCAAACCGTGTTTTCTGGCAAGCCTGACCAGTTCCAGCCTGGTTTCATTACTATATCTTCCGTAGTAGCACTCCAGCCCATTTACTCCTATATCTTTTATATAGTCCAGCTGTTCGTCCAGTTCATCCAGGCCAAGTCCGTTTAAAAGCGGATGTGCCCATGAGGTAATACCTTGTGAAGATGTTGTGATACGTGCTAGTTCTTCAATGGTGATACGTGCTTTGGGGATATAAGCCTTTCCCCTGCTGCCCAACCAATCCTCAAAAGCCTCTTCGATGGATGTTACTATTTTGCGATCCTGGAGTACTTGAGCAAAATGAGGCCTTCCAATTAGGTTACCTCCGGCTTCCCGTATAACGTCATCCAAAGAAATGTCTATCCCCAACTCATTCAATTTGGCAATAAGGCGTTGATTTCTTGTTGTCCTGTCGCGTTTCAACGCCTCCAATTCTATGCCAAGAAGACTTTTTTCATCGGAGACAAAATAACAAAGCACATGGGCGGAAGCGTTGTTGTAGACACAACTCACTTCGCAACCTGGAATTAAATTAATTCCCAGCTCGTTTGACTTTTTCATTGCCGGGGCTAAACCGTCAAAACTGTCGTGGTCGGTCAGTGCTATCGTTCCCAGACCAGCCTTGGCGGCCATTTCTACGATTGCCGCCGGATTTTCCGAACCATCGGAAAAATTAGAGTGGATATGGAGATCTATCACAACAAGAAGATATCGCTTTTATTTGGTCAATATCAGCATAAATATCTCTAAAAGGTCATTAAGATATATTTCTTTTCTAAAATATGTATGTGGATAAAACTTTGCGCGGGCCAAAAGTTAGCGGAAGCCAAGTTAGAAATGGCATAATATATCAGTGAAAGAAGCTTGCGGTGTCTTCGGTATATATGTACCCGGTTTAAATGTAGCACCATTGGTATTCGACGGGATCTTTGCCTTGCAGCACAGAGGGCAAGAATCAGCCGGAATTGCTGTGAGTGACGGCACTTCCATAACCGTGGTGAAAGACTTAGGTCTTGTTACGCGTGTATTTGATCAAAATACCATTCAGTCTTTATCTGGCTATATTGGGCTCGGCCATGTTAGATATTCTACTGCCGGTAAAAAAGACTGGATGAGCGCACAGCCTGCTTATAGGTCAGCAGGCGAAGTCGGTTTTGCATTAGGCCATAACGGGAATTTGACCAATGTGGAAGAGTTGGCTTCTCTGTCAAATATGCTGCCCGGCGTGTTCACAAGTGACTCTGATATTCTGGCTGAACTCATCAGCCAGACAATAATTTCTTTACAGAGACAGCACAATGCTTCAGGCGGACAATTGTCCGGTGCGGACGGTATTGATGAGGATGGCTCTGTTCTCAAGAAACACAATTTACTTTTAGAATCTCTGCTGCAAGTACTTCCACATGTAGAAGGCGCTTTTTCATTAGGATTGATAGATTCCAACCAGTTGATAGCTGTTAGAGATCCAAATGGCTTCAGGCCTCTTTGCTTGGGAAAATTTCCAGCAACCGGAGCGTGCGGAGAAGGCTATGTTATTGCTTCGGAAAGCCCGGCTTTGGATATAGTGGGAGCCCAATTTATCAGGGAAATTCAACCCGGGGAAATAGTCGTTATTAACGAATCAGGTGTACATTCGTATTTCCCTTTTGCCGATAAAAATGTTAAACCAAGTCTGTGTCTATTTGAATTCGTTTATTTTGCAAGGCCTGATGCCATTCTATACGGGGCAGAAGTCCACGCCACGAGACTTCGTATGGGTATGAACTTGGCTGATCAGGCTCCCGTCGATGCCGATTTGGTAATAGGAGTTCCGGATTCCGGTGTACCGGCGGCGGAAGGCTTCGCCATGCGAAGCGGTATCGCTTACGGACAAGGACTTGTTAAAAATCGATATATAGGTCGCACTTTTATCACGCCGAATCAAAAAGATAGAACCGATGCGGTGAGAAGAAAGTTAAACCCTTTGAAAGAAAGTGTGAAAGGGAAAAGACTTGTAGTTGTGGATGATTCCATCGTGCGCGGAACAACTATCAGGCAAATAGTGTCTATACTGCGAGATGCCGGAGCCATGGAGGTCCATCTGAGAGTTTCCTCCCCACCGTTTAGGTGGCCTTGTTTTTACGGTATTGACACACCTTTGCGAAAAGATTTATTGGCCGCCACATATAGTGAGGCAGAGATGGTAGACATACTGGATGTTGACTCGATCGCATATCTAAGTTTGGAAAATCTATTTTCTGCGATTGCCGCAGGGGGGCACGGGTTTTGCGATGCTTGTCTTACGGGCAATTATCCTACTGACATTCCTCTGACATTACGAAAGTAAATAAATCTGCATAATCTCTGAGAGATTTCCCGGCGACCACCAAGTCGGTCTTTATCCGCATACCATGTTTATGCAAATAAAAATAGGCAGACTGAGGATTCAAAGTCTTACCCGCCGTAGCTTTTCTCCACAACAATAATGCTTTCCGTGATGCTGAAATACTTTTTAACGATTTACCTGGGATTATATAGATCAGTTATTCTTTTGCGTGGTGGGAATAAATTGATATCTAAAAAAGTTATAGTTTGTATAGATAATAACTGTTTGACAGATCTAGATAGATTTGCGAAAATCAAAGTGAGCCATTCAAGTGATTGGCTTAAGGAGGTAAAAAGTATGAACAAATTTAAACTTCTGGACCGACCAGACGACTGGTATGTTTCCCGGACGGCAGAGCTTAGCGAGCAAGGTCTTGCTATACTGAAAGCCGGGACGCAAATAGTTGGCCGACACGGGAGCGTGTTAACTATACTCTCCTCTGGGTCAAGTGACGGGTTAACGCACTCGGCCGAAGAATCATCAAATGAAAAAATATACCAAGCCACGCTGAGTCATAACGGGAGACTTTCACCCACTCATCCGCTAGAACTGGTAATACGTCCGCTGGATAGCAAAAAGGCAGAGGTTGGTTTGCGTGTTTTGGACGGTAAACCGCATAGGTTTATCTCCCCGCAACGTTACTTTACGTCGGCCTGGTCTATCCTTGACAAACTGTATGAGCAATTTGAGAAAAAAGCCGACAGTAGAGCTGCTTAACGTATCAAGATACTGTTTGTATGCCGTATCGCTAATGCCGATACGGCATACAATACATAAGTTTCTTGAAAAAATGACTGGACAAAGTACTCTAACCCTAGTTGAATCTTGTAGGTGGCAGATAACAAGATAAATCAACACAACTGGAGATCTGCCGGGATAATAGCTATAGCGGTGATGGCCTTAGCATCAGGCTTTGGCCAGTTTGGAGTAGTCTCTGCTCTTGGTGACGTAGCGAAGTCTTTCGGACACATTAAAGTGCAAGGGACCACCATAGCCGATGAGGCCGGTTTATCCGGAACTTTACTTGGCGTAGGACTGGCTATTTTACGTATTGCATCTATGCTCGGAATGCCTCTTGCTTCGCTAGCCGATCGTTTCGGCAGGCGAAAAATTATGGTGAGTACTTGTATAATCGGCCTACTATTGACGGTTGTGGCCGCTTTTAGTCCAAGCTATTGGGTTTTTGTGGCTATTTTTGCTTTGGGCAGGCCGTTCCTTAGTGCTACAAATGCAGTGGCACAAGTGGGGGCAGCCGAAGAAAGCGATTCACATAACAGGGCAAAAGCCGTTGCTTTGGTTGTCGCAGGTTATGGCATCGGAGCCGGGCTTACGGCTGTGATTAATGGATTGGCATCTAAAACTTTAGGGTTTCGTGGATTATTTGCTATGGCAATTATCCCATTGATACTTGTTATCGTAATCGCCCCAAAGGTATCTGAAACCGGTTTATTCCAGCATGAGGTAGCCGGGAAAACAGAACGTCCTAAATTTGCTTCGGTACCAAGACCGCTCGTAAAACGTTTGCTTTTGGTAAGCAGTATAGTTCTTTGTATATCGATAGTCACAGGTCCGGCGAATAGTTTTGCGTTTCTATACGCCCAAAACATACTAAAAATTTCGGGCAAATTGATCGCACTAATGGTTACTTTGGCGGGGCTGACAGGGCTGCTGGGATTGATATTGGGAAGGTTTTTGGCAGACAGGATTGGACGCAGATTGGCAAGTTATCTTGCCATGACGGGACTTATACTTTCAGCTTTGCTGATATACGCAGGGGGGAAAGCGGCGCTTTTCACCGGCTACGAATTGGAAATACTGGCAACAGCAGCTTTTGGCCCGGCGGGCGGTGCATTTTCCAATGAATTATTCCCTACCAAAGTGCGAGCAGTGGTTGCCGGATGGAGCATTATTGCAAGTGTTATAGGAGCCGTTATAGGCCTGGTAGTTTTTGGATCCGTGGCTGATATCGGGGGAAGATTTTCTCTCGGAGCCGAAGTAACATTTTTACCCATGCTGATGGCATCGTTTCTGTTGTTTTTGTTGCCGGAAACAAGAGGAAAGGAATTGACCGAGTTATGGCCAGACGAATAGGGATTACTATAATAAATACGATTTGTGCTGAAATATTATGATTGTATTTCAGGAGGAGAGGAAATATTTTATCATTGTGTAAAGAAAGATTTTTTTGACGGTAAATCGTTTTATAAGAGCTGTTTATAAACTAATCTCAAATAATATGTTGCCCTATTTTAGTTTTTTTCATGGCACAGTACGTACGATAATGAAATTACGCTTTCTATATAAAATAATACTTTTAGTTACGTCCTTTTCGATGATCACCGCCGTTACTTCGTCATCGGCATTTGCATCGGTGGTCAATGGGTCTTCTCCTACAACTCCGGCTTCGAAGATGCTGATAGTAGGCCCTATCTACAAAGATCCTGCCAATTACGTTACTTCCCAAAGCCCGCTAAAATATCTGTCGCATGGCCAAGAGAGTCTGTACAGAGATCAAAACATCACAATTATGAAAGGACGAGTAGCTAAAACTACGGTAAAGAACTTTGTCGGCAGCAGTTCATGTACGGCTATTTCGGTAGCAGCAGGTACCTCTTCAATCTCTGCCTCTTTATATCATGGATTTGGAAAAGCTAACCGCAAGCCTTCACTCGATGAACATCTGCTGACTGAGCAAGTAACGACGACAGTGCCGATTAATCCAGCATTAACAACCACGACCACCACCACGACAGCAGCAACCACGACGACCACCACGACAGCAGCAACCACGACGACCACCACGACAGCAGCAACCACAACGACAACTACTTCTTCCTCCGTTACATCTGCTGACTTACCCGTGATACCTACGACCACAACAGCAAATTTGGATTCAACCGCCGTAGCATCACCGGATCTCTATGACTTGTTTTTGACAAACGGGTCTATCCACAATTTAGGAGGTGCTAGTTTTTACGGCTCACCGATCCATAAGAAAACCAAGTATCCGATTATGGCTATGGCGTCTACTGCTTATGGTGCGGGGTATCTGTTGGCAACGACCAAAGGAAATATTTACAATTTCGGAGAGGCACATTTTTATGGTTCACCGATCCATAGGAAAATTCGACAACCGTTGGTCTCCTTGGCAGCGACTCCGGACGGGAAAGGCTACTGGCTGGCCGATGCCAACGGTGCCATATATAACTACGGCGATGCTCCGTTCTGTGGTTCGCTGGTCCATGCAAAACTGAAATCACCCATAGCCTCCTTGGCAGCGACTCCGGACGGCAAAGGCTACTGGCTGGTGACAGCCACAGGGGATGTCTATAGTTTTGGCGATGCGCTCAACCTGAGATCGCCGGCACCGGTCAGATTGCCATCACCCATAGTTTCCTTGGCAGCGACTCCGGACGGCAAAGGCTACTGGCTGGTGACAGCCAAAGGCAATATTTATAATACGGGTGATGCAAAGTTTTACGGTTCACCGATCCATAAGCATTTTACCCGCCCCGTTGTCTCCATTACCGCTACAGCTGACGGCAAAGGCTATTATATAACTACCGCCAAAGGACAGATTTTCAACTACGGTGATGCTTTGTTCCACGGTTCATTGGTTCACAAAAAACTAAGTAAAAAAATATTTGTAGCCGGGTTGATTATCCAAGGAACACCGCTACCAGTCACCCCTTCGCCTACCCCGGCACCTTCGCTTGGGCCATCTCCGTTCCGCGCAGGTATATCGGGCTATGATATAAGCAATTTTCAGTGTTCTACACCCGGCGCAAGTACGTTGGGCAATAATTTGCCGTCCTCGTCACCTTTTAGTATTATCGAGGCCGCAGGTTGGCTGGACAATGCCGATAACCCATGCCTGAGAGCGGAGGTAAACTGGGCAAATACAGCAGAGGGAAGTTCCGGTGACCCGTATAATCTCTATTTGTTTATGAATTCGCCGGAAAATACCCCGGCCATCATCAACTCATCCGACAGCGGCCCCGGTGGGAATTGTCCAAGTCTTTCCTCGCAGTTGCAGGCTGCTTGTGTTGCATACAATTACGGATATAATGGTGCCGAGCAAGCTTTCACGTATGCAACATCTCAAGGCGCTAAAGCTAATGTTTGGTGGCTGGATATAGAGAATGCCCAATTATCAAAAACGAATTATTCAGATTTTCCTACGAATTACTGGTCACAATCAACCATCCTCAATGACGAGACGCTGCAAGGGGCTATTGACGCATTGCGTAGTAATCAAATTACAGTAGGTATTTACAGTACAAGTGTACAGTACTCCACAATAACAGGCAACTATACTCCCTCTGCTCCTCAGATCCCATTGTGGATAGCCGGTGCCCCCTGGACCTCTCCGCCGTATAGCGAATCAGGCTTACCAGGTATATCAGCTTTGAATACTTGGTGTCAGGGGAGCGCGGCCTATAACCTGCCTAAGGTAACGTATAATGAACTATTTGCCGGTGGTACGCCATGGTTATTGCAAGAAACACCGGGCACAGAAGTGTCACCTTATAATTTAGATCCTGATTTTGCATGCTGATATATTAAAGTATTTTAGCAAGTTTCATTTACAATCCATTCCAGGTAGCTCTTACTTCCGGCAATGATAGGTGTAACTATCAAGGAAGGTTCGCTATATGGATGTTCCGATCTAACTCTTTCAATAATTGTATCTGCCAAAGAAATTTTAGTATGTAGCCTGGCTCTTGCTTCAAGTTCTTCGTGTATCTCCCCTTTCCAGCTGTAAACAGAATGAATAGCTTCATCAATATTTGCACAAGCACATAGCTTTTCTGTAATTAAAGATTTACAAAATTCTATTATCCAATTACCAGGAGGGGCAGTTATTGTTATTTCGCATAGCTCTGTCTGTTTCATAATAACTCCTTGCACAAAAATCAATTTGCTATCGGTTTCATATAAGTAGACTCTAATTATACTAATAGTGCAATTCGCTAATATTTTAAATATAAATACCCAAAGTCTTACTTTGGAGTATCATTTTCGGCTACTGTTAGTTGTGGACTTAGAAGAATCAACTGAAATATCTTTTGCAAACCTTGGAATCTGTAGCGAATTACAGAGATCTTTATCAGAACTTGGCTACGAAGAGCCAACCCCTATTCAGGCTGTCGCAATTCCAGCCATCATTAAAGGATCTGACGTATTAGGGCAAGCAGCAACCGGAACAGGTAAAACAGCAGCTTTTGCATTGCCAATTTTACAAAAACTATACACCAGAGAGACGCGCTCAAACAAGCCGATAGCACTTGTCTTAGCCCCTACGAGAGAACTTGCTGTCCAGGTCTCGGAGGCTACGCATCGCTACGGACGATTTATCAATGCCAGAGTCGTGCCCATTTACGGAGGCCAGTCAATATCCAGACAGCTAAAATCGCTCTCTCTGGGAGTTGATATTGTCATCGGCACACCCGGTCGTATCCTGGACCACCTCAAGCGTGGTTCGCTCTCTCTCAGCAACTTAGAAATGGTTGTTTTGGATGAGGCAGACGAGATGCTGGACATGGGATTTGCCGATGAGATAGATGCCATATTGGGAAGATTGCCGGATCAGCGTCAAATTATTTTGTTTTCGGCTACACTTCCCAATAAAATTGAAGGTTTGATCAACAGCTATATCAAAGATCCGCTCCATTTTAGGATCAAAGATGACGGAGCGCTGAAAAACACCAGTCCTTTGGTGACCGAAAAAGCATATATAGTTCAAAGGTCCTATAAGTCATTGGCTCTTGGAAGGATTTTGGACGTTGAATTGCCCCAGGCGGCACTGGTATTTTGCCGAACCAGAGACGAAGTCGATCAATTGACAGAGAAGCTCAACGGGCGAGGTTATAGGGCAGAGGCCTTGCACGGCGGAATGAGCCAAGAGCAGCGAGACCGAGTTGTTGCCAGACTTCGCTCCAATACGGCAGAGCTCATAGTTGCGACAGATGTCGCTGCGCGTGGTCTTGATATAGACCAATTAACGCATGTATTCAATTATGACGTTCCATCTTCACCGGAAGCTTACGTGCACCGCATCGGAAGAGTGGGACGAGCAGGCAGAGAAGGTACAGCTGTTACTTTTGCCGAGCCAAAGGAACACCGCTTGTTGAGGGCGATTGAAAGAGTCACCAAGAAAAGTATCAAACTCGATAAATTACCTACCCTTACCGATCTGCGCACCAAGAGGTTAGAGGCGGTGGAAGGCCAGGTACGCGAGATTCTGGAAGAAGGTGATCTTGAACAGTTCCGCGTGATTATCGATAGATTATCCGAAGAATTTGACATTGTGGAGATAGCTTTGGCTGCGATGAAGTCTTTCTATAACACTTCACACAGCGGTGATGATAACGAGCAAGAGTTGCCGGATCTGACACAAAAAGTTATGAATACAAATGACGGAGGGGGCCGTAATAACTCCGATAGGGGAAATTGGCCCAGCAGAGGTAATCATAATACGGGGCGTCCCAGATCGGATTCAGGCAGAGGCAACAGTCAGATGGTTCCGTTGTATTTAAACATCGGACATAGCGAATCGGTCCGACCGAAAGATATCGTAGGTGCCATAGCCAATGAAGTTGGTCTCGACGCAAGAGAAATAGGGCAAATAGACATCAAGAATAGCTATTCTTTGGTGGAGGTCTCAAGAGATTCAGCTCAAGATGTCATATCTGCCCTCAAAGGTATGACCATCAAAGGCTATAAGGTAAGGGCTAAAATCGATGAAAGACCCGTTGCCTTTACGCCATATCAACAAAATAGACCAAGCAGGGACAGGGACAGATCCAGAGAGAAAAGAAGACGCTAATTTAAACATACCGGTATTCCTATAACCAATACCGGTAGTTACATTTGCATTTTATTATCGTTTTCAAGAAGCAACAGGTTTCGTTTTGTCGATTTGTTAAGAGATGACGTCGCTATCGCGTTCATAAGCTGTATTTTTGTGAAATGCTTAGGCTTCGTGCCCCCCAGTTGTTTGACAATTGCCGTGATGAATTTCATACCGGCATCTGCATTGCCCAGCATGGTATGCTTTTTCTTCTTTTTACCCACGCCTTTTAGCGGCATAGATATTTCGTCTCTGAGTCTCTTATAGTGCGGGGAGTGGGCTTTGACTTTGATGTCATTTTTTGCCCCAGGCACACTCATAATTTCTTGAACCAACTGACTTACCGAAAACGGCGAAGTTAAAATATTGACAGGAATTGCCAGAGTCGGTATTACGGCAGGTGTGCCACCCGATGGGGTGGTGGTTGCTTTGGGTTGTTCGCTTTCATCCAGTGGATCAGGTTGGTACATGAAGGCTTCGAATTTATCGGCTTGACCCAAATAGTAACCGCTGTTGCCCGGTAAGGTTGAGAGTCCGGTAGTTGTGCCTCCTGTGCTACTGCTGATGGTACCTGCCAGAGTTCCGGAATTACTTCTTTTCAAATGAGGCTTTTTTGGATCAGGGGTATAGACATGTTGCATAGCATCATTTTTGGTGGCTTTTAAATTGTGGAAATGGCTTGGCATGTTTGAAACTGTTGTATAAGGAAGCTTTGCAGAAGCGGATCCGGGTGTGATTTGAGTATTCCATGCAGTGGGGATCCAACGCGGGAAAGTAATACTCAAACTTTTTAGTTGGTTGAAATCATTTGGAGGAAGTTGGTGTTCCAATTGCTTATTGAGGACGCCACTTTTTAACAACTGTTCGCCTGTCCTTTGGAAATTGTCATCAGAGTAGGCAGTGGTTACTTTGTAAGTAAATTTTGTTGACGCCATCAGCTGTTCCGGGATAGACTCCCACCCCCTCATAAGCCCTTGATTGAAGTTCTTGCTTTCTTGCGGCGCTATATTTCCATGTACGTCAGCATCTTGTTTTTCCATGAGGGTATGTTCTACCAGGTGTCCTCCGTCAAAAGTATTCCCTATGTTTTGCCTGTTGAAAATGGACCTTTCCATAGCTCCAAAGTGACCATAAGGAGCGATAACTTCATTATTACGGTTACTGCCGTCAGCTTGAGATTTAGAGACCGGATCTATTGTGGCTGTTACCTCTTTCGCTTTTTTGTAGGTGCCCTTTTTGTAATCATCAGGTTTTTTTTCTCCAATACCATGAAAGTCATATTTTTCCAGCAGGGAAGCGCCATCATAATATTTCTTGCAATTATTCGATAAAACTTCAATAGGCGACGCCACTATTGTTCCCGGAGAAATATTGTCTATCGTTGATTTTCGCTGCAAATAGATAAGAGACGGAGATTTCCTAGAGTCTGCAGGACTTTTTGTTACAGAAATGTTGTGTAAGTAGCTATCCCCTGATCTGCTTGGGGAGGCATGAGATCTTTGTCTAACTCCTTTGCTTTTGAAGTCTGTACTCTGTCCAGATAAAACGTTTTGGCTGGGATTTGCAGTCTGTGCGCTTTTTCTAAGCAATGCCACAACGGCATTATTTCCGACGGAGCGTTGCAAATTAACAAGATCTCCGTTTGATAAATACGGCGGGTGTGGTTTTTTATGTATACCGGACAACAAAGGCAACTTTTTATTTGAAACCACAGGTTTGGTAGGCTTGTCAGAATCTGCTGTTTTCTGTAAAAAAACCATCCAATAATAATATAGCAATAGAGTCAACATTTCTTATATACAAGAAATGTTATAGAGGATCATCCGGGTGATAACGGAGGTCTACAGTTTATCTTTTGATGACTCTAAGCTGGTGCTCAAAGTAGATCTCAGAAATATTATCGTTCCCTCTCGAAGTATTCACTACTGCTTAGAAAAGTAATTTTTATAGGGCTTTGTTGATCAATGGTCCGGTTATAAATTCTATCGAGAGATTATATAAGATTGGCTTGGGTCTGTATGGAAGCGTATCGATGTCTCATCAAAAATGATTGGATTTATTATCATCCAATAACAGTTATCCGATCCAACCCAACAGGTCAAATGTACCAGGTGCCATATTCTAAGTATGGTTTATCTGATATTTGCACAATACAATATATCTGACATCCTCATCAGGGCACAACCTGTAAAGACTTTTATGACCTGTAAAACGGACGGCGTTTTGCTCTTTGGGTGCAATTGTTCCGCAAGGGCCCAAGTGGCAGAGATTATGTTAGGAGATCAGGCAGCGAGCTAAACAGCGCCATAGTGCCAATGGGAAGGATCGTCAATTTTTATACGCCAAATTAGCACACCGTTCAATTGACTCAATTACAACTGTAGATCAAATGTTTGTAGCTATCGTGGATGCTGCAGTAATCGAAATTTGCTACCCAGCATTTACAAATTGTCCTATCTAAACTCCGACAATACCAGTCGTTATTACCCCTGCTCTCTTGTAGTTAGCAATAATAACCCCTTTGGGTGTAACAAGATTATCGGTGAGCGTAAAAGCTGAGGGAATAGTGCCATCTCCGAATAACTTTTTGCCATTACCAAGCGTTAAAGGAAATATTTTTAGCCAGAGTTCATCTACTAAATCGTGCTTTAGTAATAATTGTATAAGCTGACCGCTTCCATGAACTTGAATGTCTGATCCCTCCGAAGCTTTGAGTTTTTTGATGTCATCGACGCTTTTCAGGAATAGTGAATTTTCCCAGGTCGATTTATCGATAGTATTGCTCATGACATATTTGGTGACATGATTAATGCCAGGCCAATAGTCTGCATGCTCCGGCCAATAGGAAGCAAAAATCTCGAAAGTTTTTCTGCCCAGAAGAAGATCAGCAGACTTCATTTGCTCCTGCATGACTTTACCGGAAGCCTCATCATAATAAGAAGCAGTCCAACCGCCATACTGGAAACCACCGGAAGTATCTTCTTCCGGTCCGCCAGGTGCTTGCATAACGCCATCCAACGTAATAAAGGACAGGGCTATTATCTTTCTCATGTATCTATTCTAATACTTGAGAGTCATTAGACTCTCTGCATCTAAGCTATTTAATGATCAGATAACTTATCAGATTAGGCAGAAACGTCTGTTTTTCAGTCTTTCATGATATTGGCCTATGGATTACTTTTGTGATAATGGCTTGATGTATTTATAAGAAAGTTAAATAAAATACTTAAGGATTAAGAGCCCAATATCAGATCAAGAAACAGGAGCCCATGTTGTCAAAGGTAGCCCGGTGACAGCCCTTCTCAGGCCCTTTGCTGAGCGACCGACCTTTGGATGGTTGCATGGAGCTTATCGCGATCAAGGCAGTAGGGAGTCGTCGCCCGCTACCCTTTTATGACAAGACGTAGGCGGTAGACGATGAACCATGGCACCCCTGCCACCGGTCCCAGTTCATCGGGGAACCGACCTAAGGCCTCAACCGAGGGTTGGGGCTCGACTATCCGTTCCAGCACAAATCCGGCGTCTGCGAAGGCTTTGATCGTAGCACCCAAGGATTGCCGCCAAAAATACTGTGTTACCTCGATATCGGCTTTAACCCAAGTATCGCTCACGAGTTGGGTATCGAAGTAGCCGCCATGTTGGCCGGGCAGTGGCGGTGCAAACGGGTGAGGCAGCGAGGCAACTACCCATCCACCCGGGCGCAGGACATCAGCGAAGGAGCGAAGCGGGACAGTCCAGCTTCTTAGGTAGTGGAGGGCGAGCGAGCAGGTAATCCCATCAACCGAGTCCGGAGCAAGGGTCAGCGGCTCAGCGAGGTTCGCGACGAAGAACTGTCCTCGGCTGCCGCAACGTCGACGAGCCTCTTCAACCATTGCGGGACTTAGGTCCACTCCTAGCACATCGGCTCCTTGATCCAATAACCACGCGGTCTGGCTGCCGGTCCCGCACCCGGCATCGAGTACGGTTAAGCCGGATAGGCCGGCCGGCAGAAGGGATCGGACGGCGGGGCGTTCCAGATGCTCGTTCCAGGGTCCGTCGTCAGTGGTGGCGGACCACACAGGGGCCAGCCGGTCGTAAGCCTCCTGAGTGAGCCGGATCTGAGTGACATCGTCTTCAGGCAGGCCAATTGTCATGTATCGATATTAGCAGAGCACCGGTTTATTGACCGGGTATCTTCAGGAGTTCGTCGTAGGGCTCGACCAAAGCCCGTTATGCTATTCAAAGGCTTAGAGTTTCCGGGGAGATGACCAAGCTCCAGGTACAATTGAACACAGAGCATGGTTGATAATTTTAATTTTTGTATAAATAAAGTTATTACACCATTGAAAAGATAAAGATGTCAGTTTCACATGAAAATGCAGAAGGTCAATAAAGCCAATTTGATAATGAAATGGGAAAATAGATTTACGACTATGGAGATAAAATAAAGAGGATGAGTCGCTGCACCTTTCGGCCATAGAAGGGCCTCTGATTATAAGTGGAGGAAAACTACGGATTGGATGTACGAATTCAACAAAATACTCAAACAATGCTCTTGCAGCCACTTTGATATCGAACTGTCTTTTGTTAACCCGTTTCCTAATTATTCTGATTATGCCAACTGACAAACGAGGCGCAGCAAGCATCCGGGTCATTGCCGGTTTAGCGAAGTACCAGCAAGTTCCAGTAGTTGGGAGTAGGAAAGTCTTTATCTGAAATGTACTTATCTATCGCAGTCAGGAGAGCTCTGCGCATGACAGAACTCAGCTTATCCACAAACTCATGCACCGACACTTCCTCGCCTCCGACCTTAACAGTCATCGGAAGCGATCCACCGTGGGCTATTTGACTTCTCTTATCATAAGCAGCCTTTATAAATTTGTAAAGTGCCAGTCGATCGGTTTCCTTGGTCTCCAGGAATTTTGATGCTCGTAAGGCAAGGCGAAATCCCAACTCCCCGCGTTCCTCCGGTGACCCCGAACCACTGAGGAACAAGGCCTCGGCGGTAATCAAATAGTCCAGGATCGCGTCCTCCGGTAATACTCGTTCCATGGCGGCGTTGAATCGGCGCTGACAAATCGGCGGAAGACAATGCCCATTTTCGTTTTTGGTCTTCAGCTTACGCCAAAGGTCCCTAATCTGTCGAGCAGTCGCCTGATCGATCTCATACGGCATCCTTTTACTGGGGAAATTCCAGTCTTGCTGTCCTATCCACGCACGGGTCCAGCCAGTCATAGGGTTGGAGATGAGAACTGCACCAAGCGTTCCTATGGGCTCTGATCGCGCGAGGCGCAGCACAAAGAGCAAGTCGTCGACGCAGTCAGATATCTTCCATGGTGAGACTGTGCCGAACTTGTGAGGTTCAGTCGATGCCTGAGTCAATCTCCGCATTAGGTCTTCTTGACTAACCTGGAAGTCTTGCGGCGGTACAATCCTTAGCGGGGACTGAATTCCTATTCGTACCCCTAGGCATTCTTCTGCAGGAAGGAGCGGAAAGTTATTGCCCATTGGACGTAGAACGCCCGAGCCGATACATGCACCTACTTCGTCAGCAGTGAGAATATCGATCTCAATACCGTTGTCGATCTGAATTGGAAACCGGCTGTATTCGAGACTCGGCAATGGAATGATAATTTTGTCATCTTGATGAGGCTTAGTGAAATAACGGCGGAGTTCTCCGAGGCGGCGAGATACCTCTGGCTTGCGAACATGTAGCTTGCCATCAAGTTTGGTGACAGCATCTGCTGCATAGGTAATCACAGTATCGCAGTCGAAAAGCATCAAATCACTTTCACTACCGACCATGCACCCTATGGCCCTGCCAAAGTCAGTATCGTTGTAAATTGCAGTAACCGCTTGATCATACAATGCAGATTGGTCTTTCTGGCGATGAAGGAATTCACCAAGCAATGGCCTATTGCCTGTCGAGCCACGATAGTTTCCGTAAGCGTCTTTAGTCCACTTAGTCTCTGGAAGCATATAAATCCGATTCGAGTCATGCAAGTCGTTTACTGCTTCTTTTAGGTATGCCGAGAGTGGCTCGCTGAGCGGATCATCGGCCATCGTCTGAGAGCTCCTGATCGATACCGGAAATCTCTGTCATCTGCCTGCTCCTTGCTCAAGAAAGTATCTCGTATCTGTATAAGCCAACCGCAACGGCTCTGGTGGCACAGGCCCCTTGTGCTTAGGCGTAGATTTTAGACACAGGGCTGATCATCACGCGAGGATTCCCCGGTTCGCGCTTGAGAAGTCTTGTGGAGCTGACGGGATTCGAACCCGTGACCTCTTGGTTGCAAACCAAGCGCTCTAACCAGCTGAGCTACAGCCCCAATTGCTATGTAATCAATATGTACAATATTTACACATAGCCAGGATAAAAATTTAGCATGCCTTAAGAACAGTCCCATCTATTTTAAATAAATATTTAAAAATGGTTATGGACTTAATGTCGGCCATTTTGTCATGGAGCGCTGTCTTGATAAGCCTTTACATCAAGATCATCTGCTATCTTGCAATATGGCTCAGTGAGTACCAAGGGCGGCTCTGATGGATTCTTTGAGCGATTTTGCTGTTGCCAATACAGCCGTTGGCTCATAACCGCAGTGCGCCATACAGTTATCACATCTTGGATCTCTGCCGCGTCCGTATTTACTCCAGTCGGTTGTTTCCAGCAATTCTTTGTATGTCTTGGTATAGCCATCAGACATTAGGTAACAAGGCCTTTGCCAGCCGAAAACAGAGTAACTGGGTATTCCCCAAGCAGTGCATTCGTAATTCTGCTTTCCTTCCAGAAAGTCAAGGAAAAGAGGAGTATGGTTGAGTCTCCACTTTTTTCTGTGACCTTCAGCAAAAGCCGTAGAGAATAATTCCTGTGCTTGCTTTACGCCGAGGAAGTGTTCTTGATCAGGTGCTTTGACGTATGCATAGGCCGGAGAAATCATCATTGCGTCAACTTTCAGATCATCATTCAGAAAATTCAGTACATCTCTTATGGTTTTCGGGGAGTCATTGGTAAAGAATGTGGAATTTGTCGTGACGCGAAAGCCCCGTTTTTTGGCTTCCTTAATGGCTTCGACGGCTTCGTCAAAAACACCTTTTCTGTCAACGGCTTCGTCGTGGCGTTCTTTTAGACCGTCCAAGTGCACAACCCAGGAAAAATAAGGATTGGGCTTGAAGTTCTCTATTTTCCTTCTCAGCAAGACAGCATTTGTGCACAGATACACAACCTTCTTGCGCTTGATCAGACCCTCGACTATTTCTTTGATTTGTGGGTGAAGCAACGGTTCGCCACCGGCTATAGAAACCATGGGTGCCCCTGATTCCTCGATAGCGGCAAAAGCTTCTTCTGGGGTAAGCCTTTGACGGAGAATCTCCGTCGGATATTGGATTTTCCCGCACCCCGGGCAAGCTAAGTTGCAGGCAAATAACGGTTCCAGCTCAACGATAAGCGGATATTTTTCGATTTTGCGAAATTTGTTTTTTGCCAAGTAAGCTGCTACTCGCAAATTTTGACGAAATGGTATGGCCATAATATGTAAACCTCCGGTTAGCTAGGAGTAGTTCCTAGGAAATTCTCTAAATTTTGTATATTCTTTATACTTTGTATAATTTCTGCTATTTGTCTAAGCTGACTGAGAGCTATTTTCAATTTTACCAATGTCGTCGGAGAAAACAGCTCACTGTCTGGGGTATCCAAGACAACACGAATTACATGGAAAGTCCCGCTTCGATCGATGAGTTTGGGTGCAAGCCAGAATGATTCCATTTCAACAGCGGGGATGTTATCCAAAAAAGCATTTTTTCTGGCTTCCCCTTTAACAATTGTCTCCGAACAACCTATCGGTGCATTGTAAAGGTTGTATCTGACCGCAGCCAAGGGATCTTTTTCTAATCTTGCATACTGAATTAATTGGGATAATACACCGCTTTCTTGTAGTTCGATACTGTTGCTTGTTGACGTTTTATCTATAGAGCCATTTTTTTGAATTTTATATATAGTGTTTGCAATTAGTATATCACCGGGCTGCAGCCGGGCGTCACATCCTCCGGCGATTCCGAGAACGATAAGATTGGATGAAGATTGCACTTCGCCAGAATAATATTCGGCAAATTTGAGTGATTTATCCTTGCCCATACCGGTTTTTTTCACCAAAGCACCCGATTTTCTGATCGCCATGGCTTCCAGGGATAAAGGGGCAAGAAATACGAGTTTACCGGATCGCAGTTTATCTATGTAAGAAGCAAAAGTATCGGCTTTGTCTTTTAAGAGACTATCCGATACTTCTACTCTGGTATTTTTATTTAGGGCTGAGTTGTTATCTTTTGTCATGTGCATCATCATTTATTCCCGGGTGAAGTTTTCATGGATCCGGTACCGGATTTTGCCTTTGCCGGTTTTATCGTGTCGCTCTTTTTTGAGCCAGACAGTGAGGTATTATCGCCGAGCGTCTTGTTGTCAAATTCACTCGGAGGCGGCGCGACTCCTACGGAATTGCACCATCTCCCGAGTGCCGATACGGGAAATACCAACCTATATAGGTGGTAATTGATGTAGAAGTCTCCGGGAAATCCCGTTCCCGTAAAGTAAAGCTCATCCCAAGTACCGTTCGGCAATTGGGTTTTTACCAAATACAGAAGGCCTCTTTTTACCGATTCACTCAAGCTTTCTCCGGCTGCTATGAGGGCTGTCAATGCCCATGCTGTTTGTGAGGGGGTGGAATGACCTTGTCCCGATAAAGTTTTATCATCATAGGACCTGATATCTTCTCCCCATCCTCCGTCAGGGTTTTGATGCGAAACTAAATATTCGATGGCTTTTTGGATGGGCTCTTCCTTTTGCGACATCCCGGATTCAATCAAGGCAGGGATGGCAGCACCAGTCCCGTAAATATAATTGACTCCCCATCTGCCGTAGAAGGAGCCGTCTTCTTCCTGGTTATCGAGAAGCCAGTCAATACCTTTTTGAATCGAAGACACATCAGCTGTTTTTTCATGAGAAAGCATTTCAATCATATGTGCTGTGACGTCAGCAGACGGTGGGTCGATAACTGCTCCAAAGTCACAAAACGGAAGCTGATACAAAATATCTTTCTGGTTGTCGGCATCAAAAGCCCCCCAAGCCCCTTCAGCCGAGCAAAGTCCCTGAGACCATGTTACAGCACGTTTAATGGCATTTTCTAAAAGGGTTTGTTCGTCGGCTGTGCCCAGGTCAACTTTACGCAGAGCCAAAACTACCTCAGCCGTATCGTCCACATCGGGATAGTTGTCATTTTCAAACTCAAAAGCCCACCCACCCGGTGCCGTGTTGGATCTCCTCACCGACCAATCACCTCTGGTGGTAACTTCATGGCTCAAGAGCCAGGAAGCAGCTTTTTGCAGTTGGGAATTATTACGCGCAATACCGGCGTCATTTAGCGCAATGATACTAAGGGCTGTGTCCCATATAGGCGATTGACAGGCTTCCATTCGGCGCAGGTCTCCGTCATGGATGGTAAAACTCTCCAAACCCTCAAACGCTTTGGAAATGATGGGGTGATTCAGCGGGTAACCTCTGAGGTGCAAAGCCAGGATCGAATAGACCCATGGGGGCTGGATGCCACCCCAGCCTCCATCTGCCTCTTGGCGTCTGATGACCCATCGCTCGGCTTTCCTCAGGGCAAATTCTCTGACAGTCTTGCGCCATATAGGCTTGCGCATGTGCTTTTCCAAGCGTCTCAGCCATATATCCAATAAGGCAAATCTTTCAGCCCATGTTTTGATACCGGCTTTTGGCTGGGGGGGAGTTTGATACGTACGAATCTCTTCTATGGTGATGTCGATCGGCCTTACCGGTCTGTATGCGCTTACCATCGATAGGGCTACCACGGTTTGTCTGGCCCAGCAGCCGAAGTCATAGATGCTCAAAGGCATGAAAGACGGGATAAGCATGATTTCCACAGGCAGGGTCGGTAGATCTTCCCATTTCCACAGGCCGAATAACGAGAGCCATATCTGGGTAAAAACCCTGGCATTTTCCAGGCCACCCTGTTCCAGAATCCATTTGGTCGCTTTTTTCATGTGAGGTTCTTCGGAGGAGTCACCTATAATTTTTAAAGCTGCATATGCTTCGACCGTCGTGGAAAGGTCGCCCGGACCGCCGTAATAATTTGCCCATGTGCCGTCTTGACGCTGCTGTTTGCGGATCCAATTGGCGGCGGCTTTGTTGTCCTGTTCGTTGGCAACTTTTAGATAAGTGCGGAGAAAGATGTCTTCTGCTTCGATGGAAACATTAGTCTCCAGTTCACCTTTCCAGTATCCTTTGGGATCTTGAAGCGATAAAAGGTGGTCTCTGGCTCTTGATAGGGTAGAGACTATATCAGCGAGTTCATTTTTTGAAAAGAGTGTATCGAGTTCCAAAATCTGGTTTTCGTCAAGAAAAGCCTCTTCAACGTCTGTCTCAGCGGTATTTTCTTCATATATGTCGATGCGCGAAGAATTGGCAAAGCCTGCATTCTCCTCATCATAATTTTGCTCATACTCGATCATGACATGTCCCTAATCAGAATTTCCTGTCAATAATAAAATGGGCCAGAGCGACAAGTTCGTTTTTGGCATTAGGCTCCAGATCAACTTTTTTCAATACGTTTAAAGCCGATTCAAAACGATGCTTTGCTTCTGTCAGAGCCGCTTCTTTGCCTCCGCACTCTTCTATCAGACCTGCCAGACGTTCAATGTCGAATTCGTTTATTTCTTCTTCCGTCAACAATTTGGACAGTTCACTGACGTGTTTACTTTTACTTGTGAGGGCTATAGCCACGGGTAGGGTCTTCTTATGTTGTCTTAAATCAGAGAAAGTCTGTTTACCGGTAGCAGATGGATCTCCCCAAATTCCAAGTACATCGTCAACGGCTTGGAATGCCATTCCAAGTTCTATGCCGTAGCGCTCCAAGGCCGTTATTTGTGCTTCTTCGGCGCCGGCTAGAATTGCTCCTATGGAGGATGCACATCCAAGCAGCGCACCTGTTTTACCGGCCTCCATCGCCAAACATCCGGCAACATCTATCTCGGTCAAGTGTTCAAAAGCCATGTCAAGCGCTTGACCTGAAATCATGGAGGCCGTCGCATCAGCCAAACATTTTGCGGCGGCCGCTAAAGAGCGGCTGTCTGTTTCCTTTGCCATTCTGATCCCCACCAAAGCAGGGTCAAGGACAATTCGCATAGCCAACGCGTTCAATGCGTCTCCCAGGATAATCGCCTGACCGGTGCCAAACAAAGCCCATACCGTCTGACGGTGTCTTCTTTCCACGTCGTTATCTATCACATCATCATGAATTAAAGAGAAGTCGTGCACCAGTTCTATGGCGATCGCCCCAAGTACACCAGCCTCAGCCGGTTTTCCCACTGCTTCGGCAGACAACACGGCAAGAGCAGGACGTATTCCTTTACCTTGATCTCCGTCTATTTTCCGACCCTGCTCGTCCGTCCATCCAAGGTGATAACTTGCCAGCGGGCGCAATTCCATGGAAAGAGAATCAATGGCTCGATGAAGCCCCTGATCTATTAGTTTGCGCGCCCGTGACAGTATTTCCGGAACGGTTGATGTTTCTATCAATTCAGTACTCCTTCACCGATTTGTTCAGAACTTTTGCTAAAACCTAAATGCTGCAATGTTGATTTTGAAGCTTTCAAACCACTCAAGACGGCACTTTCCATCGTGATGGGCCATCCGGTATTTGTCCAAGCCCCCGCCAGGAATAAATTGCTGTAGCCGGTATCTGTATTTGGTCTCAGTCTTTTTGTCCCGGGTGTAGCTTTCATGGTAGCTTTTACTTCCCGTGAGACTACTGCGTCGGCGAGCTTTACCTCTCTTACTTTTGGAAAGAGCAAAGCCAGCTCGGCTAAATATTTGTCGATAAGTACTTTCGGGGCTGCTCCTACTTCCTCATGAGCTGCCGATACCGATATCGTCAGAGATTGTCCTTTGTCCTTTGCCAATCCCGAGGAAGCCGTGGTATCAAAAATAAATTGAGCGGAAGACCGGACGGCGGCGGCTATTTCAAAAGGCATGACTTTCTCGGCAAATACGAAGTGGATATTGACTATAGGAGAGTATTCGATTTGTTCAACGGAGCTTTTATCAATTACGTTGATCTCCGAGAGGATCTCGGCTGTATCCATATGGTCTGCGGCTACGATAACCGCATCAGCCATCAGGTCATAGCCGTCGACCCTGACTCCGCTTACGCTGTATTTATCCTGAGTATTACCGTATGGCAAAGGTCTGCTTTTATCCTCAGCAGTTTTTCCGGTTTGTAAAATATGGGAAACTTTGGCTCTTTGGATAATATTTGCCCCGGAATGCTTCAGCAATTCTATTGCAGGTTTGCTGTGCAGCTCATTGAGGGGAACCAAGGACCAGCCCAGATCTCCGGCCTCTTTTTGCATCAGTAAAGTTTTAAATACTTTCGCAGAAACGGCAAGGGAGACTTCGTCAGAACGGACGTTTGTGGTTGCCAAATTGATAATTTCCCAAAAATTGGAAATAGCCGTATCACTTTGACCATGGCTTTTCAGGAAATGGGCAAAAGTTTTATTATCCAATAAGTCATCGTCCAGGTCCAGGCGCATCAGGGCAAGTGCCGCACTTGATAATTTCATTCTATCGGCAGGTGAGATGTGTGAATAGGAGATAATCGATTTGGCCAAATGGAAAGGTGCGAAAATATTTTGTCTTTTTAAATAAGATATTTTTGGAGAACTATTTTGTGAGGAAGCAGGGCTTATGACAGGTAAGTTGAGCTTTCCGCGCAAAGGGGCCAGATGCGAAGTACCTATCCTGTCCAGAAACCATTGGTATGCCGTGCAACATGCCAGATAAACATGCTGTCCGTTGTCAAAGTGCAGATTATTTCTGCCAAATGACCATGTTGCTCCGCCAAATCGCGGCCTTTTTTCGATCAAAGTAACTTTTGCACCGGCGTCAATGCAACTGATCGCCGCTGAAAGTCCGGATAATCCGCCGCCTATGACGATAATATTTGGCTTTCTCTTTAGTTCATCAATTGTTGGGTTATGCTGCGTCACGGTCATGGCTTGATCCCGGCCAAGCTTTTCAGAGATACCCATATTTTTTCCAAGGCGGTCAGAGAAATTCGCTTTTCAAAAACAGCAAGAGGGTCTCTGTTGATCTTATTTAATAACTCATAATAGATGCCTGCCATTGCTCTGACGCAAGCGGATGATCTGAAATCCAGTTTCTCCAGTAACAAAAATCCGATAGCATAATATTGTTTGGCGCGGTTTACCTCAAACCTGACAAGTTCTGCTAATTTATCCGGAGACCCGGACAGGTCATCACCGATCTCAAAATGTTTGAGATCTTCTTTGGGCAGATATATCCGGCCCATCTGGTCACGGTCTTCTACCAGATCACGGAGGATATTGGTGATCTGTAATGCGATCCCGAGGGTATTGGCAAGTTCAAAGTCCTTTTCACTGGGATTGGGCGTGAATACGGCCAAAGACAACCTACCTACGGACCCTGCTACATATTGACAATAAGCGGTAAGGTCGGCAAATGTTTCGTAACGTGTTTTGTTACAGTCCTGTTCGCAGCCTGTAATTATTTCAGTCAATGCAGAAACAGGTATATTAAATTTTTCTACGGCATCGGACAAGGCCACTAAAACTAAATCGCTTTGAGGGACATTACCGTCTTCCAAGAGTTCAGTCTGTTTTTTTAATTCTTTCAGCTGAAGCAATTTTTGTTCATTGCTTTCATCGCTGTCACCCACATCGTCAACACGCCTGGCAAAGGCATAGAGAGCCGACATCGCATTTCGCTTTTCTTGCTTCAGCAAACGTATCCCATAGTAGAAATTTTTTGCTTGCTGTTTTGTGATATTTTCACAATATATATAGGCATTGGCCAGGTCTGTCATTTTAGCCACCTGGATACAAAGGACTTTGGCAGAAAGGTCAGTTCGTCAACATAGCGGCCAATCTCTGCTTTTTGCGATGGATCGCAATCAGTCTTGGTTGTATAGCTCACCCGGTTATGCAAATAGCTTTTTGCAAGAATTTTTAAACTATTTACAACAAGTCCAATTTTGGATGCTTTAATTTCTTTGGCAAGTACGTCGTAACCGGATTTTTCTATGGCGTCCAATTGGGCAAGCCCACCGCCTATAAATCCCGAAATAGCGATTTTGGCTGCCATAGTAGGGAGAAGTTTCACAAGAGAAGAGCCCTCTATCATTAATTGTCTTGCGCGCCCGCATTCGAAAGACAACAGGCGCTTTATTTCTTTGGCATCCTGCAAATTGTTGCGGGTAAATTCTATATTGGCAAGTTTTGATTTGGCACCGCTCGTCCTGGCTTTACCTGACAATATCTCTGCAGACACATGGAATTTATCAAGATCTTCCTTAGGCAAATAAATACGTCCCGTGCTGTAATCCTCTGCCACGTCCTGTAAATGTTCTATGATCTGCAGCGAAGTGCATATTTTATCCGATGCGCTTACTGTATCTGGGTTATAGGCGCCAAAAACAGACAATACCAATCTCCCTACGGGATTGGCGGATAATTTGCAATAGTCGCATAATTCTTCAAAAGTATCGTAAGTTTTTTTAGTTTGGTCCAACAGGTTGGCAGCGATAAGGCTAAAGAGATTTTCTTTCGAAGCAGAGGTTTTCTTCACGGTAGCAACTACTGAAGAAAATACTTTGTTGTCGGTAGAGCCGTCCAAAGCTCTTTTGAGTTCTTCTTCGGCCAAAAGTAGATTTCCAGTGCGGTCTCCGGATGAAATATCACCTATATCGTCGATATAGCGGCAATATCTATAGATATTGATTAAATGTTCCCTCACATTTTTTGGTAAGAGTTTGGATGCGACATTAAAATTTTCTTTTCCAGCTTTTAAGCGAAAAAGATCTTCCTCACTTTTACGAGAAGAGGACTTATCTGATATAGACAAATGGTCTGCCTGTGAGAAATGATGGACGGAGCCGATTTTTTTGACTGATGAGCTATTGTCGTCTAAAGCAGCAAAGGCAGCAGACTCCCGGACGAAAGATAACCTTCTACTGATCCCAGTAAAAAAGGTATTATTAATCAGAGAATCGACACTCTGCCTAAAAACCATTTTGACCCGACCTATTGCTATGCGTACTTTTCAAAAGGTAATCGTCGCTTTGCATCTCACTGTAGTTATTGAAATCTATTCCAAGCCTTTGCCAAGCTGAAGTTACCGATTGTGCTATACCTTCAGGGTCCAATGAGAGATCAGCTAAAATTTTATCAGGTTTACCATGTGCGAGGTAAGTTGTCGGTATGCCCAAGTTGATGCACAAAGGACCCCTCTCGTCATTGCTTGAAGCAAGATCCCCTATTAGCCCGGATAAGTAACTGCCCGCTCCTCCGTGGACGAAACCATCTTCCACCGTTATCACCAATTGTGCTTTGGCGGCTTGTGCAATAAGGAGGGGATCAGCCGGTCGTACAACTCTTGCGTCAAAAACTGTCGTTTCAAATCCGAGCTTATCCAGCAGAGTACTTGCCTCGAAAGCGGGATAGGTCATTTTCCCGATACCTATCAGGACAACATCACCGTTACCGTTTTTCAGGCATCTGCTTTGCAGATCTTCGGGAGTGGTTTCGAATGAAAAAGCAGCGGGAGTTTTCGGCCATCTTATAAGCGAAGGCTTTCCCAAATTGAGAGCAGCCTTGAGCATATATTTAATTTCTCCCGGTTCGCTGGGGGCAAAAATTGCCAAGTTAGGTATAGCCAAACCCAGGACCATGTCCAAAAGGCCGTGGTGACTTGGACCGTCATCACCGGTTACCCCGGCTCTGTCCGCGCATATTATGACGGGAAGGTTATGGAGTCCGACATCGAAGTTTTCCTGGTCAAAACAGCGCGAGAGAAAAGTGGAATAGATACAGACGATCGGCAAAAGACCCGCCATGGCCATTCCGGCTGCCGCGGTCATTGCATGCTGTTCGGCTATTCCCACGTCTATGACGCGAGAGGGATATTTGGCTTGCAACGGCAACAGTCCGGTCGGCCCGGGCATGGCAGCGGTAATGGCTACTACTTTGTCAAAGCTGGGAGCTATGTCAAGCAATGCCTGTGAGAAAGCTTCGGTATAGCTGACAGCCGGCGGAACGGGGTTTGCGGTTAAAGCTCCGGTGTCGGTGGTGTGGCCCGGAGCGCCGAGTATAGGCGGAGTGACTATTTTCAAATCGTGTAAACACTGCACCTCGTCTTGTTCGGCCGGCGTATAGCCTTTACCTTTTTTTGTGAGGATGTGCAGGACAATAGGTCCGTTCCAAGCCGAAGCCTTTTTCAAGGCCTGTTCAAGGGCTTCTACATCATGGCCGTCAATCGGTCCTGCATAGCGGATGCCGAGAGCTTCAAAAAACACATGAGGTTCAACCGCTTCCCGCAGAGCAGTTGTCAGCGCCCGCAGCGTTGATTCGGCCATATGACCCATAAAAGGCAGGTCTTCAAGAATTTTTGTTACCCTGTTTTTGATCGATGAAAAAGAAGGGTTCAGGCGCAGTTGGGTGAGTGATTCGGAGAGTTTGGATACGGTGGGAGCATAGCTTCTTCCGTTGTCATTGAGGACTATCAATACTTTGGCGTTGCTGTGGCCTAAGTTATTCAATGCCTCGTAGGCCATTCCACCCGTTAGGGCACCGTCACCTATAAATGCCACGACTTTCCTGTCACTGCTTTCCGGGTCTCGTTCGAAACCCGTAGCAAGGCCATGGGCATAGCTTAAAGCAGTGGAAGCGTGTGAGTTTTCTATAAAATCGTGTTCTGATTCCTTCCGGCTGGGATAGCCGGACAATCCGCCGGCTTGGCGCAAACAGTCAAAAGAATCTCTTCTCCCGGTAAGAATTTTATGGACGTATCCTTGATGCCCCGTATCGAAAAGTAAAACGTCTTTTGGGGAGGTGAATACTCTGTGCAAAGCTATTGTGGCTTCGACTACCCCCAGATTGGAACCAAGATGTCCTCCGGTTTTGCTGACTTTGTCCACGATGAATTCTCTGATCTGTCCGGCCAGTTCGTTGCATTGTGCCAATGTAAGTTGTTTCAATTCCAAAGGCGAGTTGATTTCGTACAACAAATCATATTTTCCATCAGGGACATGATTTAATTCCCGGTCTACAGAAACAATGTTCAATAATGCAGCATTTAGTGCCTGGTCCGGAGGGTTATCGATATCCATCGGTCGTTTGTCCATTTGATCCAGTCTAGATGTGTAGATATCCGTTTGTTCGCCGGCTCTGTTCTTATCCATACTTACGCTCATATTATGTGCTCCGGTGCATCAGCCGTTTTGCTTACAACTGCCCGCAATGCAGTACTAACCATTGTACATAGTTCAATGACTAAAAAGTCATCATAACTCTATACGATATTTTTACAGAATAATGACTCCAAGTCAACTAATCTTTCCGGATACGGCTACAAATATCGCAGAGATAAAAATTTGTTTTGGTGGTTCAAAACTGTCAGGGACGATGTCTTCTATCAATGATTCAATAACAGAGCCAAACAACAACGGCCGTCTGATGCTCAAAGATAATAAATCCAGTATAACTTGGATATAAGGTATCAGAGCAAAACCTAATTGGCAGATAAATGACACCGTGCTGTCGCCTGATTTGATGTCGTCTGTCCCGGCATAGAGAGTCCCAACGGTTTTAAAGATCAAAGTTTCCTCGAAACCCAAGCCGTTGGCTGGGTGGCCTGTATCGCTTATATTTGGAAATAAATCGTTTGGCGACGAAGTAATTTCAAGGTCGGTCTTGAAATTTATCTCCGATAGGATTTGCCCGACAGTGATTTTAAGTTCATTGCCGACTTCGGCGATGACTGCCGTAAAAAAATCTTCTTTGGACGTAAAATAATTGTAAAAAGTGCCTTTGGCAACCTCTGCTTTTCGGCAGACATCCTCTATGGTCAGGTCGTCAAAGCCTATTTGGCAAAGCTGACCCAAACCGGCTTGGGTCAGCCGCTTCCTGATGTTGTCATAGCCGACTCCGTTTTTTGGAAAGTCCAGAATGGTTTTCCACATTTCGGGACGAAATGTCCCGGTATCTTTGCGGCCGTGCAGATCGGGCAGCAAATCAGAGATCAGCTTTTTAATGGATTCTATCGATAGCTGTTTTCTTTCCCTGAAAAGACGGATTAATAAAATCGCTTCAACGTGACGTTCATCGTAGAGGAATCTATTTGGTGCAATTTTAATTGGAGCAGGCAAAAGGCCTTCTAGAAAATAATACCTTATAGTAGCCGAACTTGTATTTGTGCGTTCCACCAATTCGGCCATTGAAAATTCTTCGTTTTCATGGGGAGATAAAGAATTTTTTAGTGCCATGGCGACCTTTTAAAAGCTAACTTTAAAGCTATGAACCGTGTAGCGATCATTTCTGATTCTAGCACCTGCCTCCCTCCGCACTTGGTAAGGGACTTCAATATAACTATTTTACCTATAAATGAACGCTTGGAAGGGGAACTTGACGATAACGGAGCACCTGTAGACAAAGAGTTACTGGATGAGTATGCCGAACAGGAATTGTCCGGTGCCAATCACCCTTTCGTTACTGAATATCTTCATGCCGTAGAGTCATCTGCCACCGCAACAGCCATTATGGTAACTCCTGCTTATGAATTTGCCGCAATGCATCGCAATGCCTCTTTGGCAGCCTCTTTGTCGGAAAAGAAAGCTTATGTGGTAGATTCCAGGACCGCCGCCGCCGGACAGGCCATCGTGGTTTTAGCCGGTGCAAAAGCTGCCGAGGCCGGCGGCGAAGTAAACGAGGTCCTGGATTGCCTCAAAGAGGCTTCCAAGAACGTCGTCCTGGTGGCCGCTCTGGGCGATATTGAACATATAGCCAGAAGTTCGGTCTTGAGCGACGAAGATCTATCAACGATTGCCCAAGGTCACAGAAGTATATTCTCGATGAAGAACGGAGAGATACAATCTCTCGGGGAAGCAGACTCTTCGGAAGAGGCGTTGGAGGCTATCTCTGATATTTTCCGTGAAACCACCCGTGGGAAAGGCGCTGAGCAAGTGGCCGTTTTCCATGCCGGCACCCGCTATTTGGCTGATAGGCTGAGTGCGATGTGCGGCGGTTCGGATTTTATCAGCGGGTTCAGTATCGCTATGCAGATCCATACAGGGCCGGGTGTCGTAGGGGCAGCCTGGTTGCCGCGAAATGTTGTACCGGCATAAGTTGGCTGCTCACACGCTATAGATATTGCGGAGCCCGATAATATTTGAACTAGACTTGACAAGGAAAGCAAGATTAGTAACTTGCTCAAGGTATAGGAAGTATAATACATTTAGTTTTGAGATAAGTTTATTAATGTCGATAGGCGACAAGCTATAGTTATGTAGTGGTAAAACCTTATGGGCCATAGAAAATTATTAGAAAAAAAAGTGTATATCTTTGCCGACAACGCATTATATTTATTGATCAGTAATAAAAATCTTCTAAGGAGGCAAGTACCGCTGTGGCTATAAAGAACATCGGTACTCAAAGATCGCCCAACGGCGGGCTTGGGGCTAAAGGAAGAAATAAAAAAGAAAAAGATTTCGAGATAGCCGTTACGGCTGAAATTCCACAAATATCCCAGCAGGAAGTCTATTCTTTGCAGCTCCCTTTGTCTCCGGGAGCGCGCAAGCACCAAAAAAAGAAACCGGCACCTTTTGCCGTAAGGGCATTGGTATGGGTTCTTGTATTTTTAGTTATTATTACCGGAGGCGGTATTTGGGCCGAACACAGCCATTCCGTGTGGTTCAGATCTCTGCGCAATACAGGTACGCATGCTACAGGCAAAACCGGAATTTCACAGTCTGTTCGCAATGTAAAAAAAACTTTATCAAAACCATACGGTACAGTTGTACAGGGTGTAAATAAAGAGACTATATTTGTTCCGGCGTCAGGTTATGATGTGAATATTACCGTAAATAAACCGTGCTGGGTAAAAATATATTCACCTTCTGATTCCTCCAACATTCTTTTCGAACAGGTTTTACAGCCGTCTTCTGCGGCAAAAACTTTACAAGTTACCGGGAGTGCAAAAGTAACATTTGGTGCCGTAGTGGAGTCATTTTCAATAACAGTCGGCTCCAAATTGATTTTTCAGACCAGCAACCCAAAAATTTTACCCTATAACTATATTTTGACAACGGAGTAACCTTGGAATCAGATACACAAACTAAAACGTCCAATATCCTTAGACAAGAACGCTTTTGGGGCAGGAGAGCCAGATCTTGGGATCATGGAGCAGGCAATAATCCAGGCTTGGTAAAGGTTGTCGATCAAGTGATCGCCGCCTCAAAGTTAGGAAAAGATCTTACCGTGGTGGATTTGGGATGCGGCTCGGGACAGCTCGCAATCAAAATCGCACCTCTGGTCAAGAAAGTTGTCGCTGTTGACATAAGCCAAAATATGATAGATCTTTTATTGGAAAATGCCAAGTCAAATGGTATTGAAAATATAGAAGCAGCTATAAGCCCTATAGAACACCTGGCTCTGCCTCCGGGATCTGTTGGTCTGGTGGTGTCCAATTACGCTTTGCATCACCTCAAAGATAAAGATAAGGCGCTGATTGTGGAAAAGTCTTTCCGCTGGCTGATGCCAAACGGTCAACTGGTGATAGGTGATATGATGTTTGGACGCGGCAAAGATGTACGTGACAGACAGATCATAGGTTCTAAACTGATGCTGATGCTAAAGCGCGGCCCGGCCGGTTGGTGGCGAATTTTAAAAAATGCCTTCAGGTATCTTTTTCGCTTTTACGAAAGACCGGTTTCCGTAACGGCATGGCAGGAGATGTACAAGAAAGCAGGATTTATTGATATCACTTCTGTGGAAGTAGTCAACGAAGCAGCGGTTGTCTCCGGTCATAAAGGAAAATAAGTAAAGAGGAAAACCGTATTTTGTCGCCAGGTGGAAGCCGTATTAGTTATTTTGTAAATAAGATCAATTTAGATACTCAAGCCGATAACAATAACTTCCTGATACTTTTAATTGCCCGAACTTTTATGAGTGCTGCCAGAGCACTTTCTGGCGTTATAACGGCTATTTATCTTTCTACGATAGGTTTTAACGCTCTCGAAATCGGCATTACATTTTTGGCAATAGGGATATTTTCGGCTTTGTTGTCCTCAGCCATAGGTTTGGTGGCAGATCAATTCGGTACCAAGCCATTTTTGATAACGGTTCCTCTGTTTGCTTGCCTGGCCGGTATTGTATTTGCGTTTTCAACAGATCATATCGTATTGCTGTTAACCGCTGCATTGGGCAGTTTTGGCAGAGGGGCTGGGGCAGGGGCAGGGGCTGTCGGCCCTTACCAGCCAGCAGAATCTGCTCTGCTCCTCAGAATCACCGGTCATCAAAGGAGAAATAAAGCTTTTGGTTTTATGGCCACTGCCTCGGCATTCGGCGCTGTTATAGGGGGTATCCTTTCTGCAGTCATGACTCCGTCTACGCATGTCGTCCATACAGCTTTGCTGGCCTATCGGGATGCGTTTTTGGCTACTGCTATTTTGGCAGGTGCCGCCGGTTTGATTGCGATTGCGCTCCGCATAAAATCGCAAGCCAATAGCACTGATACGACACAAGAACCTTCAGATAATATAGTTGTTGTCAACAGTTTGGATCCTGATGCAAGTGATGTTTCCTATGGGGAAGAGGTGGTTGCAAGCAAGCCGACCTCAAAACTGATCAACAGCATCAAGTTTCCACATAAAAGTAAAGCACTTCTGTACAGATTATGGTTGACAAACGGCATCAACGGATTAGGGGTGGGCTTTTTCGGTCCTTTCGTATCTTATTGGCTTTACAAGAAATTCAATTTGTCTACTTCACAAGTCGGATACCTTTTTATTTTGGTCAATGTTGTCACAATGTTTTCCACACTTTCCGCAGCTGGCGTGGCCAAACGGTTCGGTATCATCAAAGCAACCGTCTACCTGCGCTTGGTGCAGGGAATTTTACTTATTCCTTTGGCGCTGTCACCCAATATCTATGTAGCAGGAGCAGTGTTTTTAATAAGGAGTATGGTGCAGAGGATGAGCGTTCCGCTCAGACAGTCCTACGTTTTGGCTATGGCAGATGAAGGGGAGAGGGCAAGCGTCGCCGCACTGTCCAACCTGCCTTCACAAGTTGCCATGTCGGCAAGTCCGGTTTTGGCAGGATATATATATGACGAAATCAGTCTGGCTCTTCCTTTCGAAATCGCCGGTTTTTTACAATTGGTAAATTCCCTCATATATTGGGCTTTTTTTAAAAATGCTCCGCCGGAAGATGAAATCAAAAAGTCTCCCGATGCTGTCAATGTCAAACTATAAGTGAAAACTCATCTGTTTTTCGGTATTTCGAGTTTATAGCCAAGTCCTCTGATGGTGGTGATTAAATGAGGTTCAGCCGGGTCTGCCTCTATGCGCGACCTAAGCCTTTTGATATGCACATCCAAAGTTTTGGTGTCGCCTACATAGTCATATCCCCAAACGCGCGTGATGAGACTTTCCCTGGTGACTACCTTGCCTGCATGCAACATCAACTGTTCCAGCAGTTCAAATTCTTTGCGAGGTAAAGCAATTTCAAAACCTCTGACTTTGCATTCATGACGTCCGAGATCTAAGGTAATTTCTCCTACGGAAAGTACATTTTCCTGATCGTAAGTATCATTTTGGCGGGAAATACCGACTTTGGCAGTGAGCGGGCTTTCGCTTCCTGGATCACCTTTTTGATCTTGCAAAGAACGCCTCATAACCGCTCTCATCCGCGAAATAAGCTCATGGATCCTAAATGGTTTCGCTACGTAATCGTCAGCCCCTATTTCAAGGCCCACAACTGTATCTATTTCGGTTGATTTGGCGGTAACCATAATGATGGGAACGGACGAAAAAGTTCTTATCTGCCTGCACACATCCAAGCCGCTCATTTTTGGGAGCATAATATCCAAAAGAACAAGGTCAACCGGATCTGCCTTGAAACTTTCTAGTGCTTCCATCCCATCCCGTGCAATATGAACATTAAATCCTTCCCTGGACAGATTGATTTGCAGGGCGTCAATAAAAGATTCTTCGTCTTCTGCTATTAGTACGGTGATTGGATTTTCTGGCTGTGATGGCAAAATAGGTCACCTTTGTTTTATCAGTAGGGCATTACTACTTTATTTCTCTGCAGTGGGAAACAGTGCTTTGTCTGCTATACCATGCAAAGGGATTCTGATGGTAAAAATAGATCCTTCTCCCTCTCTTGAGTCTACATCAATGCTACCGCCATGATTTTGTGCCACATGACGTACTATGGAAAGACCAAGCCCCGTTCCGCCAGTTTGACGGCTTCTTCCGTGGTCTACGCGATAAAATCTTTCAAAAATTCTTGACAAATCCCTTGCGGGAATACCAATTCCCTCATCACGTATCGCTATAGAGACTTCGTTTTCGAAAACAGTGCCTTCACAGGTAACAGTTCCGCCTTCGTAAGAGAATTTAACCGCATTTTCCAATAAGTTATATATGGCAGATGTCAGTTGCCTGCGGTCTCCCAGTACGCTGAGGGGGGGAGAAGGTTCGGTAAGTTTAATGTTCACATGTCTTTGTTCGGCTGATGACCATACCCGTTCGGCGGCCTCGGCCATGCATAGGTTGATTAATACAGGTTCGCGCGGGGGTGATTCCTCACTTTCAATTCTGGTCAGATCCAATAAGTCATCGATGACTCGGCTGATGCGAAATGCTTCCAGGTGGATTCGCTCGGCTAAACGCTTTTGGATATCAGGTTCCGTTTCGGCCAGCAATGTTTCGGCCAGCAAACCGAGCGCTCCCATAGGTGTTTTGAGCTCATGGCTGACATTAGCGACGAAGTCCCGGCGTACTTCTTCAAGTCTTTTCCTCTCAGAAATATCTTCGATAATGGCCATTACCCCCAAAGCTCTCTGGCCATTGTCAAGTGCTTTGGTCTTGACACTGAGAGTACGCCTCGGGGGGCCGTAGAGTTCCAAAATGCGTTCTTCGTCGGCTCCGAAGGCGGTTTCCGTTAGGAGATCGTCGACTGCTTGGGTTGTAATAGGATCCCTTGCAGAGTCTTTGGTCAATTGAATAGCCTGGTAGTTGTGAAAGACAGGTTTACCGTGCTCGTCGCAAATTATGACAGCCTGTGCCAGGCTATCAAGGGATCGGCGCAACCTGATAGCTTCAGAACTTGCTTCGGCTACAGCTTCAGTCGCTGAGTCTGTAGCTTTTTCTACCAGCAAAATGGAATCGTCCAAAGATTTTGGATCCTGATCCAGATGTCCGGCTCCAAGTCTTGTAGCCAAAGAAACCAGTCTCAAATTAAGCGAGTTGGCCATTTTATGTTTTGAGACCAAAGAGGTAAGGAAAATGATCGCGACTATGACCACTATCGTAACGGGAATGATGACTTCTAAAGCAGAATTGCCAATCTCGATATTCGCCAGCACAGGACTAACTCCTTGGCTCTTTTTGAAACGGATACAATCCGCTGAATAAACGATTCCGCATGTCACCATACTAGTTGTTTATGATCAAGAAATAAACCTAAGTACAATAATGTTTAGAAATTGATATCTTCGAAACTACTGTAGAGATAGTCAACCAAAGAAAAATATCAATAGCAGAACATGTAATTTATATTACAAACATGTAATATAAATTACATGTTTGTAATATATTCTGATCTCAATCTCAGATAAGAAGTTCTGTCATAATCAATCAAACGTTGTCCCAAAAGTCAATTCTGTGGTTTGCACTAACTTATCTCATCGCAAAATTTTTTATCCGTACAACATTTTTATGGTAACAGAAGCGGTATAAAAGGGCACTAAAAAAGCCTCAGGTACTAATTGTCATCAAACAAAGTGTTGTTGAAATTTAGCTAATCACAACATTATCTAATTACATGGCAATTATATCTATCAGCAAATAAAAAATTATAATGTCATGGAGGACAATAAATGGTAGCTCTAACTATATTAAAAGGTGTTGTAAATCTCAGTCCGACACAGTCGGGATTACCAGGGACATCTCAGCTGCAAAGCCTTATAAACGGCGTCGCCTTTTGGGGTCTGCTGGCTGCTCTGGCAGGTTTGGTGATCGGTGCCGGAACATGGGCCCTCGGGGCGCATTCCAACAATTATCAGCACTCTGCAACGGGCAGGAGAGCGGTTTTAGTTTCAATAGCAGCTGTTTTGATTATAGGGGCGGCACCTGCAATCCTCAATTTCTTTTTCAAGACGGGCAAAGGTTTCTAGCCTTCATGGTACCTGGCCCAGGACTTATAGCCCATATTGTTAATTCTGTTTTTAACTTGGTAACAGGTTGGGTAGGCAGAGGAGCTGCAGCCGTAGTCGGTGAAGTCGGCAGTGCCATGTCTGCAACTACCCACTCGATCCTCAATGCGGGTTTTTTACTTGAGTATAAAGCCATGTCGGCCATAGCTTTAATTATGTGTGCTCCTATAGTAATTTTTGCCGTGGTTCAAGCAATTGTTCGGCAAGAACTGGCCTCTTTAGGAAGAATTATCTTAATTCGTTTGCCGGCATCGATCCTCTTTACGGCCATAGCGGTGGCTGTAGTCCAATTGGCTCTCAGCTCTACGGACGGTTTGTGTGACTATATATTGCAGTCTACACAAAGTAAAAGTAATTCTGTATTTGGGGTAGTCGTCACATTATTACTTTCCTTGAGCATTGGCGGGAAAGCCGGGCTTCCTTTTACAGGATTTGCAGCGTTGCTGTTTGCAATTCTTGCTGCAATTTTTGCAATTCTGTTATGGCTTGAGTTGGCTTTACGTTCCGCAGCTGTCGCCATCGCCACGCTGTTTTTGCCATTGGCACTGGCTGGGTATGCCTGGACGGTAACTTCACACTGGGCCAGGAGACTGGGAGAAACAATATTTGCACTTATAATATCTAAATTGATCATTGTGGCTATTTTGGATTTGGCAACGTTAACACTTGCAAGCATGGGATCAGATGGAATTGCGGCGGGAATTGAAGGGCTGGCCCTGCTATTTTTAGCGGCGCTAGCCCCTTATGCCGCACTCAAGCTTGTACCTATGTTTGAACAAGGAGCAGTATCACACCTGGAAAACGTCGCTAGACGGCCTATCCATGCCCTCGATTCTCAGAGTTTTATGCGGCGTATGGCCGGAGAAGGAAGAGATTTTTTCAACCAGTGGCGGCCTGGGGGAGATCAGCAAGACCCGGAAGATTTCATAGGCGGCAAATCACCTACTAAAGGCCCAAATGACGGGGGTGGTCTTGTACCTCTTTATCTGGCCGATAAAAACACGGATATGGGTGAAGGTAGACAGGGATTTACTTTGGTTTCCAAAGAAGAAAGCGATCAATATGTCGTAGGGGAAAACGGTGTCTTCAATGGTATAGCTCCGAGCGAAGATCACAAATTGCTGGCGGATAAAATTTATACAGAAATTACAGAGCAAGGAAATTTATACAATTTAGATATATCTTCTGAAGTTAATAAATTGCATAAAAATAACAATAAACAAAAAGATTCTGATAAATGACTAGTACATATTCAGAACAGTTGCCCATTTTCCCTGAAAGCAGATAAATATATCAATTAGGAGATTTTAGTTATGTCAAACCAAGAAGCAGTAGCGAATAAATATAAATTTGGCCCGAGAGATAAAAGAGGACTTATACTTGGTGTTGCAATTTCTCAAGTCTTTACATTCGCTTTTTCGCTTGTTGTGTTCGTATTTTTGTTACGATCTGCCGCGCATTTGTATGAAGTTATATTGGGAATTATATTGTGTTTCTTGATATGTGTTATTACATTTGTTAATATACAAACCAAACCAATTCAATCATGGATACCGTTGGTCATAATGCATAACCAAAAAAAACTAAGTTATGCTTTTCAACATAAAAACAGTAAAATAGTTGTCGATGGGAAAAGAAATTATCCAAAGTCACTAAAAAGTTTAGAAATTATTGCAATTAATTTTCAGAAGAATTCGATAGGGCTCATAAAAGATAATCAAAGATCTACTGTCACCGCTGTTATGTCTATGGAGTCGTTGCCGTTTGCCCTCCTAGGCGATGCTGACAGAGACAGATCCGTATCGGCATGGTCGCAGGTATTGTCTGCAATTGCTTATGAATCCGGCAGTATTAAAAAACTTCAATGGATTGAAAGAACATTGCCAGACAGCGGAGAGTATTTAGATGGGCATAACGGTCTTTTTACAGAAAGTAATTTTCCAATTGTTACAGATCTTGATGCTGTAAGCGTGGCGCGATCTGCAGGGCTTTCCTATCAGGAATTGCTGTCTGCACAGACCAGAGAGATATTTAGGCACGGTATTTTTCTTGCCTGCACCTTTAGCCGTAAAATTGACTGGAATACCCTGAAGGCAGAAATTATTAATTTACTTAGTAGGTGTAAAGAAATTGGTTTAGAGAATGTATCGATCCTGTCTCCCGGAGAACTAAATCTCTACCTGCGCCATGTATTTGACTCATCTCCAAGCTCACGGGCAGTCAATTGGCCATGGCCTCACAGCCTGCAAGAACATTGGTCTTACTTACGCGCGGATGCTCTTTTTATAGCTACCTACTCCATTATAGAATGGCCCAGGTCAGAAGTGAAAGCAGGCTTCTTCTTGCCTCTGATGATCGGGTGCGACATCAGAAGAAGTATCTCATTGGTTATGCAGCCAATAGGAGCTTTAAGGGCCGCAAGACAAGTCGAGCAAGCCAAAACAGAGCATGCCGCCGACAACGCCATTAAAAACCGTTACGGATTTTCCTCAACGGCCCGGGCGAAAAAAGAAGCGGAAGCTATCGAACGCAGAGAGCAGGAATTGGCCGCAGGTTTTGCCGGTTACAGGTTTGCCGGCTATATCTCCGTATATGGCCAAGACGAAAAGGAACTTAGTAATGCATGCAAGCAAATAGAGCAGCTGGCGTCGTTATCTCTGATAGACGTCAGAAGGGCATACGGCGAGCAGCGGGAGGCATTTCTCTGCACACTTCCTTTGGGACGAGGATGTGATTGATTCAGACCTAATATTTCAAATGTCAAAAACCGATATTTAAGTAATAAAGTTCAGGAAGAGAATTTGATGAAGCAATACGTTCACGAAACGACTACTATCCAGATAGCATCAGCCTTTCCTTTTGTAGCAAGCAAGCCACTTCCCATCAATAAAATTTTGATAGGAAGAGATTTGGTGGGTGGGGTTTTCTTGCACGATCCGTTTGAGCTGTACAAAGCCGGTGTGATAACAAGTCCAAATATGATCGTGATAGGTCAAATCGGCCGCGGCAAAAGTTCTTTGATTAAAACTTACCTTTATCGTGAAGCAATATTTGGCAGACAAATTATAGTATTGGATCCCAAAGGTGAATATGGACCTCTGGCACAGGCACTTGGCTCTGAACCTGTCTATCTTTATCCGGGCGGACCTTACAGGTTGAACCCGTTGGACATGGTCTCAGAAGAGGTAGATATCCGCAGCGGCTCTTTTGACGATGCGTACAGGTCTGCTGGCAGCATATCCTTACCGGAAAACATAATTCATCTCATCAGGAAAAGGCTGGAATTACTTGTAGCAATATGCTCTGCATGCGTCAAAAGAGAGCTAAGCCCTATAGAATATACTGCGCTGGAGCATGCGTTGACTGTGCTTGTAAATCGCTGCGAAACAATACTTTTACCGCATATTGTCGACGAGCTCCTAAACCCGTCAAGCGAGGAATGTTTAAAAATTGGTATTTCCAAAGAAGAAATCACTCTGGGAGCACGTGACATTGCTCTTGAGTTGCGAAGGCTTGTTTACGGCGAACTGGCCGGTATGTTCGACGCTCCGACAAGTCCCTCTCTCAAATTAAACCGAAAAGTCTTTATCTTAGATTTATCGTCTTTATACAATTCATCTGCGCTCGGTATCATGATGGCTTGCGCAACAGCGTTTGTTCAGTCATTTTATGCCAATAGGAGCAACAGTAAAACTTTACTGGTTGTTGATGAGGCATGGGCTGTATTGCAGAATATAGGTGTAGCAAGATTCTTGCAGGGATCCTGGAAATTAGCCCGTGCCAGAGGGATAGCAAACATCGCTGTTTTTCACAGGATAAGTGATCTTGAAACTTCAGGTGAAGATAAGAGTATCCAAAATCAGATAGGCAGCGGCATAGTCGCCGATTCGGAGACGGTAATTTGCTATGCCCAGCCTCACCAGGAAATCGAAAGGGCATCGAGTGATTTAGGGATTACACAAGAAGAAGCATCGCTTTTGCCTAATTTACGCAGAGGAATAGCACTCTGGAAAGTAGGGTCAAGGACATACTTGGTGGAGCATAGGCTGAGCCAGCGTGAGAGAGCAATTGTCGATACGGACCAATCTTTTTAAAAGTAAAGCAATTCTTTTTGGAAAGAGCAATTATGAATACTCAGACACAAAAGAAAAATGAAGAAATAGTTTTATTTTTGTTGCTTTTATGTACCATTTGCATGCTAGTAATTTGGCTGGCAGGCGGATTGTCGATGCTGATCAGCGGGCATGGGTGGCACGAGGTATCACTAAGTGCGGTACCAAACCTCTTACTCGGCGTCCTGAGGCATCCTAAAGATATGGTCTTGGCATGGCCCAAAAAAGATCAAAGTCTATTGGGTCCAAAAATTCTTATTTATTTTAGCATGTTAATAGTGATAATCGTTATCACTGTCGTCGCCATCATCCTAAAATCAAACGTTACTATAGGAAAGACAAAGATCAACGGCAGACATTCCGGCGTCATTGCGAAGAGTTCTTTTTTCGCAGGCAAAACCGAGAAAAATCAGGTTGCCAATTGGGCGTCAAAGCAAGAAATTAAAAGCTTGACTGTCAGCAACAACGCCACCGACAGGGTTATTCTTGGAAAAGTTAATTCCAAGTTAATTGCCGTTGAGGTAAATCAGTCTATTTTGATAGCGGGGCCGACGCAATGCGGCAAGACAAGCGGTTTAGCTATACCGGCTATTTTGGAATGGGAGGGGCCCATCATAGCAACGAGCGTCAAAACGGATTTAATCAGGGACACATATAAATGCCGTTGCAGCAAAGGTGAAGTCTTTGTCTATGATCCTACCTCTGTGACCGGTTTGCCGCGGTCATCCTGGTCACCGCTATCTTTTGCTGTCACTTGGGAAGGTGCTTTGGTAACCGCTGCAAATCTTTGTCAGCAGGCGCGAACAGCGGGAGGCGGTATGGAAGACGCCGGATTTTGGTATGCCACCGCCGAAAAATTAATAGCTCCTCTTCTGTATGCCGCAGCGAATATGGGTGGAACTATGGAAGACGTTATCAAGTGGATAGACATTGCCGAAGAAGAAGAGCCCTTCAGAGTTTTGGAATCGCTGGGTAACGAAGCGGCAATTCGTTCAGCGATAGCAAGTTTTTCAAGAGAAGAGCGCCAAAAAAGTTCTGTTTATACTACTGCCGAGACTATATTGGCAGCTTTTGCCGATCCGATTGTTTCCGGTGTATCTGCCGGTACTGACTTTATGCCGGATAAATTTGTTTCGGGCCAACCGAATACTCTTTATTTAGTTTCCCCCGGTCATTTTCAACAGCGCTTGCAGTCTGTCTTTGTTGCGATTATCAAAACAATTATCAATTACGCTTTGGAAGAATCATGCAGGCGTTCCAAAGCGCTCAACCCTGCCTTGCTGGTTGTGCTGGATGAAGCGGCGAACATAGCTCCGCTCGATAACTTGGATTCCCTGGCATCCATAGCTGCCGGTCACGGCGTCCAACTGCTGACGATATTTCAGGACATATCCCAGATCGAATCGCGTTATGGCACGCGATGGGCAACGGTCATCAATAATCATCGTGCCAAAATAGTCTGTTCTTCAATCTCTGACCCAAGGACTTTGGAGCATTTTTCGACGATCATCGGTGAAACAGACAAAAATGTGGCATCTCAATCATATGACGTTATGGGAAATTGGACCAATAGCGTTTCGTCACAGTCCGGAAGGCTGGCTCCCATGGATTATTTACGCCGGATTGAGCCCGAGCATGCGGTTCTAATATACGGGCACCTGCCGCCTATCCTGATGGAACTCAGGCCTTTCTACAAAGATAAAAATTTACAGAAATTAAGCTCAACTTGATGGCTGTTTTGACTACGTTGTACAAACCTGCGACTTCTAATTTTCCAAAGATTGATTTTCGTTCATGATTGCAAGGTAGGCACCAAGCAGGAAAGCAGATATTGTCAGCAGTAAGACGGCGTAAGCATGTGGCTTGGGGAGTTCGTCAAAACTTATGATAGTCGCAACAGAGTCTCCTAGGTCAGCCAGCGCTCCGGCCACAAGCCATTCCTGAGGATCTTTCCCTTTTGTAAGTGAGTATAAATGCCCGAGGCCCAAGGCCAAATCTCTGGCTCCAAGCGTTCTGGCAAACAGTTTTACTGAATAGCGAGAGGCTTCCTTTCCTCCGACCCAGGGAGCACTGGGAATTCGAGGGAGTAAGTAAGCTATAATTCCAATGGCGGTCCTGGAAGAGGCAAGTCCGTAAGATAAATAAGAGTTTAAATCCCTTCCTTTTTTACTGGTGTCATTTTGCAGCAACGGGAGGAACAAATGCGTATCACCCGGATAGTTATTGAGAAGGGGGAAGTACCTGAGAAGTCTTTTTTGAGCGTAGGCTAAAACTATTACAGTAAATTTTTTTGTAATCATTTTCCAATTGTAGTTAAAATTTGTTATCCGTGACGAGCCTTGAGAGACAAACATCTTGAGGATGTCGTCTTCTGATTACCGATTTGATTTATTTCGGCCGTCCAATGCCGGCGAGAATACCGGGAAAGCTGATTTACGTGATATCAAGTTCCAAAAGTATTTTGAATTGGCCAAAGCAACGAGATAGTAGGCCATAATGATGTAAAACGATGATTTATATGTGTCACAATATAGCCAGGCTGAGTATCAATCTGATCATTTCAGCCACTTCACAAGGAGGTGCATTGTGCTGGGAGTAGTATTTGCAGATATTTTCGGAGTAGACGGCATAATAGTTTTGGTGGTTTTAGTGCTGGTGCTCTTTTTCGGAGCGGACAAATTGCCGAAGTTGGCAAGGGGATTGGGCAGTGCTTCCCATGAGTTTAAAAAAGGAATGAATGACGGAGATCATAAAAACAGCTCCGAGCAAATAACAGAAGGGCCAAAAGATCAAATTTAATTCTCGGCGCCTAAATTCCCGGTTTTTAATGTGAAAATAGCTTTTTTTCAAAAAAAATTGTTAATTTTTTTTGAATTCTTTCAATTACGATTTGATGACCTTCGACTCTACCTGTAATCTCTAGCAAGTGATAAAATCATCGAAACCAATTAAAGTCTTAGTAGGGTTACTTGGAGGGGCTGTCATCCTCGGTGGTTGCAACGCGCCCACCTTCGGAGCTTTCAGAGGAGCAACGACCCAAGGCCATGATGAATTTAAACTTTGGGTAGGTTTTGTAATAGCCGGCCTTATCGTCGCCGTTCTGGTCTGGGGGCTTATTTTTTGGGCTATAGCCCGCTATCGTCGCAAAGGCGACGAGATACCTCGCCAATTCCATGAGCATATCCCTTTGGAGATTATTTATACCACTTTGCCCATCATCATCATAGGAGTGTTGTTTTACTTCACCGTCGTCACGGAAAATGAAATCGATGCCGTATCGAACCATCCAAATGAAATAGTTCATGTTTTGGCGTACAGGTGGGGCTGGAGGTTCAGCTACTATAACCAGTCCGATAAATCACAGGGAGTAGCCATACAGACGACGGCTCAGCCAAAGCTGCTGGCTCAGCCTGCTACATCCAAAGAATACCCGCAACTGGTCATCCCGCAAGGTGAGACCGTCAGGATAGTTCTCAACTCTGCCGATGTCGTACACGGGTTTTATATCCCAGCATTTAACTTCAGCCGTTATGCTCTGCCGGGAGTAACAAATACCTTTGATTTTACACCGACACAGACGGGTATATTTCGTGGTCAATGCAGCCAATATTGCGGCCTTTATCACTCGGAAATGCTTTTTAGCGTAAAGGTGGTTTCCCCTGCTTCATTCACCAAATGGATCGGTGCGCAACAAATCAGTCAGAGTCAATCAGGAGGTTCTAAATGACATTGCTTGCGGGAAAACCGGCATTAGCGAGCGCCGGCACTGAGGGTCAAGTCCATGAGGAGCACGGTCCTAGCGGTATTTTGAAATGGATTACTTCCACTGACCATAAAGTGATCGGGAAAAGTTATTTAATAACCTCCTTCTTCTTTTTTTGTGCGGCAGGTTTGATGGCTATTATCATCAGAACCCAGCTCGCATCCCCCGATGCCACCATTGTTTCCCAACACGCTTATAACGAGCTCTTTACCATGCACGGTAGCCTGATGCTCTATCTCTTTGCGGGTCCCTTTGCTTTCGGAGGACTTGCCAACTATATAGTTCCTCTGCAGGTAGGGGCACCGGATATGGCGTTCCCCCGTTTGAATGCCCTGAGCTATTGGCTCTATTTGAGCGGCGGATTGACCATGATCGGCGGATTCCTTACCGTTGGCGGTGCGGCAGACTTTGGATGGGTAGCCTATGCCCCGTTGTCAAATGCCGTCAATTCTCCCGAAGCCGGACCTGATATGTGGATCGTGGCCCTGATGCTGACCGGTTTTTCTGCTATTTTTACGGCAGTAAACTTAGTGGCAACCATATTTTATTTGCGGGCTCCCGGCCTTACCATGTTCAGGCTTCCTATTTTTACCTGGAACATGCTCGTTACCGCCATTTTAATTCTAATCGCCTTTCCTGTTTTGACTGCGGCGCTTATTATGCTTTGGGCCGATCGGCACTTAGGAACGCATATATTTGAAGTAGCCGGCGGCGGCGTACCGGTATTGTGGCAGAACTTATTTTGGTTTTTCGGACATCCCGAAGTATATATTTTGGCCCTTCCGTTCTTCGGTGTGGTGACAGACATCATCCCGGTATTTTCCAGGAAACCGATTTTCGGCTACAGGGGTATGATATTTGCCACCATATCCATAGGGGCTCTTTCCACAAGTGTTTGGGCACACCATATGTTCACCACGGGCGTTGTGCTATTACCGTTCTTCAGTTTGATGTCGTATCTGATAGCAGTACCTACGGGTATCAAGTTTTTCAATTGGATAGGTACGATGTGGCGGGGATCGGTGCGCTATGACACTCCGATGTTATTTGCCGCAGGGTTTCTGATCGTGTTTCTTTTCGGAGGAGTAACAGGAATCTTTTTGGCTTCTCCGCCGATTGACTTTGCCACGCATGATACTTATTTTGTAGTCGCTCACTTCCATGAGGTACTTTTTGGTTCCGCGGTCTTCGGTGGGTTTGCCGGTATCTATTATTGGTATCCGAAGATAACGGGCAGGATGCTGAATGAGCGACTGGGAAAGACAAGTTTTTGGCTGATGTTTGTCGGGTTCTGGGTTACTTTCATGCCCCAATATCTGCTGGGCCTGCACGGTATGCCGCGTAGGATAGCAGAATATTCAGCCAGTACGGGATGGACTACACTAAACAGGATTTCCACCGGCGGCGCTTATGTCCTATTCCTTTCAGTAGCTGTCATGGTGGTAAATTTTTGGATTTCATGGCGAAAGCCGGTACCGGCCATAGGCAATCCATGGGACGGGCACTCTTTGGAGTGGGCTACCACATCTCCTCCCCCCACCCATAATTTTTATGCACTTCCCCCCATCAGATCGGAACGTCCGGTTTGGGATTTGAATCACCCTGACCATCCTACGGTTACTCATGAAGAGAAAAAGGATGCCGACAAAAAAGAACTTGTCGGTGTCGGAACCGTATCTCCGGAGAGTGAGACACTATGAAGGTAGAAGGCATGGTGCTGATTGTTGTGGCTGTATTTGGGGCAGCCATTGCGACCATTTACTGGTTTACCGGTTACGAGGACGGCGGAACGGTTATGCTGATCGGAACAGCCCTCCTCGGGCTGATGCCGGGAAGCTACTACCTGTGGTGGTCCAAAAGAATGAAGGTTAGACCTGAGGACGACCCAAATGCTTCGGTAGCTGCCGGTTCCGGGGTGGTGGGGGCTTTCCCTCATTCAAGTATATGGCCCTTTGTTTTCGGGCTTGGAGCGGCAATGGTTGGTTTAGCCCTTGTTTTTGGGATCTGGACTGCTATTTTCGGGATAGTCCTCGGTGTAACCGCTGTTTTGGGAATTATTTCCGAAAGCAGGCGCGGGGGAAACATCTGATTCATCAAAAGTATTGTTTCCTGAGCGTAGCCAAACCGCAAGGTAGTTAACCATCCTTGCGATGAGAAATTATTTAGTTGCTTTATCGAAAATAATTATTTTTATTTAGAGTGTATGCTATTGAAGTGGAAGACAGTAACAAATCATTAATAGCCAAAATTAAGAGTTTTTCCGGAACAGACTTATTTGGTAAAGTTTGGAAATATGCCAGCGTGTCAATAATATCTACACTCTTGACGTTAGCTTTGGTAACCTTTTTCTTTGGCTTACTCAAATTGGGTTCGATACAATCAACCGTATTGGCCAACGTAATATCGACAATTCCCGCCTACTTTCTGACCAGGAATTGGGCTTGGGGTAAATCAGGCCGTTCTGATTTCTGGAAAGAAGTGGCGCCTTTCTGGATCATAGCTATAGTAAGTACCATCCTGGCAGCCATTGCAGCCGACGGAGCCGATACTTTGGCCAAACATTTTACGCATTCACATTCCCTGGAAACCGTGTGTGTAGCCGGGGCTAACTTAGTTACTTACGGCATTATTTGGTTGGTGAAGTTTTTTGTTTTCAATAATGTTTTATTTGCCAATAAATCTTCAGAACAAGACGATCAGCAAAATCTAGTCTCTGAAACTGCCGAAGTCAGTTAGTACCAATCCTTTATTTTTGTTTAGATATTCTGCAATTGCAAAGACAAGAATCAAGGTTGCAGAAAAATAAAATGGTTGAAAACTAAAAAATATCTCCTGTAGCTAAGTTCAACCGGAGCGGTAGGTAAAAGCAATCTTTGCTAACAACTGACAGGTGGAGCGATTATAAGCTTGTGGCAATCGTCCTCAGTGATGAAAGCTGATCCTGGTTACCGATCACTACCAGTACATCCCCAACCATGATTTCCGATTCGGGGGGCGGGTTTGTAATAAATTCACCTTCCTGATGACGAAGTCCCAATACTAATGCACCGGTCATGGCATGGACCCGGGCACTTCTCAAAGTCTCCCCTATAAGTGTGGAACCTTCCGGGATCTCTACTTGCTCCAAGCGAAACTCCAGACTGCCATCGTGCATTACGAAGTCCAGAAATTCGGCAACCTGAGGTTGAAGCGCCAGTGAAGCCATCTTTATACCGCCCAAGTCTTGTGGGTTGACGATTCGGTCGGCTCCGGCTTGACGTAATTTGGCAACGGCATTTGTGGTCGCCGTACGTGAAACAATGAAAATATCAGGAGACAGTGACCTGGCCGTCAGCGTGACGTATAAGTTCTCTGCATCGCCGTAAAGAGCAGTGATCAGTACTTTGGCACGGGTGATGCCGGCTTGGAGTAAAATCTCCTCTGAAGTGGCATCGCCGCAGATAGCTGCCCCTTTCACCGAAGAGATTCTTTCCGGAGAATTGTCTATTACCACCATATCTATGCCGCTTTGGCTTAGGTGATGGGCGATAGAAGTACCGACTCTTCCCCAACCGCATAAGATAACATGATTTTTCATATTGGCAATTTGATGTTCCATCTTCCTTTTCCCCAACTGTTCGGTAAGGTAACCCTCGACAAACGTTTCTATGATGACGCTGAAAGTATAAGCGGCTGTTCCAACCCCGCCCAGAATGAGAAATATAGTAAATATTTTTTCTCCTGATGAGAATGTATGGACCTCGCCGAACCCTACGGTAGACACTGTAATAACCGTTTGGAATAAAGCATCAAGTGCCGTATATCCAAAGCTTACGTAACCGATTTCTCCTACGATAAGCATAACGAGCAAACTGCAAAGACCAAAGACAAGGCGTTTCCCGAAATGAGATATAGTTGTCTTCTTCAAATGATTAGCAAGAGCAGTTTTCAGCCGCACTGTATTAAGTCCTCCTGCTTTTGGTAAAGTGCCGCCGACACACAGCGTTTCGAGTGCACTGAATTCCACAGCCTTTTCTCTAATTACGGCACATCTTACTTGTAGTTATCTCTAATAGCTATGATTTTCTAAAACCGTCAAAAAATATGTGTAAACCTCATCCAGGCAAACTCCATGGGGAAGAGGCCTATGGCAGAGCATGATAATCTAAACTTCTACTCATATCTGATAAAGATTTTCTTTATTTGGCCAATTACCTCTTAAATCCGATAGCCATATAACCTTTCACAGGATAAGAGCTGTCTCTTGATGCCAGTGGGATCTGGTCATAGGATAGTTCTGGATGGATGATTACTTGAACCCTAGTCAAAATAGATATAGCCTATATCAATACATATTGAGTTATTATTCCAATCCAAGCTGGTAGTAGTTTATATAGTCTTGATTAACGCTAGTAACATCGACTTATGTGTCTCAACCTTCCTCGAGATGGCGATCTCTATATTGTATAATAAATGCAATTATAAATAAAAGTGTTGCAGTTGCTATTATTGGAAAACTGCCAAAAATATCATAAATGGTCTTACCGTTCCTATAACCAAGGTTGGCGTAAATGATATCAGGTTTGCCGAGAGTGCTTGATTTTAGAACTTGCCCACGCGGGGTAATCCAAGCGGAGTAGCCTGTAGTTGCCGTTTGCAGCAAAGCCCTTCCTTCTGCTACTGCTTGAATTTGAGAAGCGGCCAATTCTTGGGACGGAACCTGTGATGATGAGTATGAAGCCGTATTGGTTGACACCAGTAATATCCCACCACCAGCATTTACTCCGGAGCGCCCGCGATCTGTAAAAAATGTCTCATATGATATCAAAAGTGCCAATTTGCCTAAGCCGGTTTGCAACATTCCGCTGCCGTGACCCCGAATGGCATCTTTGGGCACGGCCGAGAGATCGGCGAATTTGGAGAAAAAGCTTCTGTCCGGTATGTATTCACCGAATGGGACCAAATGAACTTTTTCAAATTCACCGATAATTTTTCCGTGGGATGAAATGGCAACAAGTTTATTATAAAAATGTTTAGGGCCGTCAGGCGCCACAAATCCGGCAATGAGGGTCGCACGGAACTTACGGGCCTCAGCCTTTACTTTTCCTGTCAACGGAGAATCCGCTATAGAGTTCTCTACCGATACAACGTCTTCCGGCCATAGAATTAATTGAGGGTGTCGTGAAGCAATAATCTTATCCGTCTCTTCAATGGTCTTGGTAAAAACCATCATTGGAGCGATTTGTTTTGCTATATAACCAAGTCCGCGTTTACCTCCCCCCTGAATAGCGACAGCCCTAACGTAGTAACTTGGCTTTCCGCCGTCAGGTGCAAAAAAGGAATAGGTTACTATGCCTGCAAGTACTGCTATACAGGAGGCGGTTTTGATAAGTTTATCTAAAGATAAAGCGGTAGCCAAACGTCTATGTGCTGAAATATAATGTAAAGCATATGCAATTAATGAAGATACGAGGTAAAGATAAAATGCTATTGCTATCGGGCCTCCCAACCGAGCCAGATTGATCAGCGGGCCATTGGCCTGGCCAAGGATTAATGACCCGATGGGCAATCCGCCGAACGGCCAATTATCCCGTGCATACTCGGCCAGGCAAAAAAGGGCGGGTAAGGCAATAACCCCCACTTGATGGTTGGGAGGAGATATATAAGACGCTACGGCAAAAAATAGTGATTCTACGATCAATAAAATAACGTAGCCGAAAGATGTGAAGTGGTTTGTCCAAAACAGCGAGAGGGAGAATTGCCCCGCAGCAAAAGAAAATCCAAGCAAAAAGCCGGTTGTGTGTTTGCTAACTTTATGGCTTTGCATTATATAAAAGAAAATTATATTTGCAACAAATGCAGCTTCCCAAAAGCCGATTGGCGGTAGGGAAAGAGCGGCAAGAAGGCCGGATAAAAAAGATATTATTACTAAAATAATTATTGTTCGCGTAAATAGGTTTTTGGTCAATTGAGATTTGCTTTTAGTTTTTCTGCTGCCGCGGCAGAGTCGCTGATACAAGAAGGGATTCCTATCCCGTGATAAGACGCTCCGACAATTGCTATCTTGGGCAGATTACTGAGCAATGAATCAATTTTGGCAATCCTTTCTATATGTCCGGAGTTATATTGGGGAAAGGCGTTTTTCCAGCGACAAAGTCTTATTTCAAGAGGAGAGTTGCCGATATGCAAGATCTCTCTCAAATCTTGCAGCATGGCTTCAACCAATTCGCTATCCGACATGGAAACGGTTCTGTCGTCTGAGTAATGACCCGCCGATACTTTCAACCAAACCTCGTTGCCGCCTGAGAGATGAGACCATTTTGCCGTTAAGTTCGTTACTCCTGTGATCAGTCGTTTTGGTCTTCTCGCCACTAAAAATCCGGTTCCGTAAATATCGGGTATTTCTTCTGATTTCCAGGCAGTCAGTAAAGTGGCAACGCTGGAGAAAGGTATTTTCTGGCATAAACCGGCTATTTCGGGTAATGAGGACTCCAAAATTTTGGCTGTCACAAAAGCCGGAGTCGCCAGCACCAGCCCGTCAAATGCTATCGCCCTGTCTTGTCCGGAGGCATTATCTTTAACAAGGGCCTCCCATGGCTCTCTGCTGTCTTTTGGGGGATCCAGCCGGACTATCTCAGTATTTAGACAGATTTGGACTCCGGAAGAGATGAGGGAATCTTTGAGCTCGCCGGTGAGAAGAGAAAATGAAGAGTCGAAACCCATGAACGGAGGCAATCTCTTATCGGTGTTTGTATCGGTTACGGCTGAGGGACTAAAAGGTTTGTTGTTTGACCTGTATTTGCGAAGGGCCAACATAATACTGCGCTTCTTTGAAACCGCCCGTGCCAGCTCCGGGGTGGTAGCGGCAAAAGATAAATGACGGACGTCTCCGGCGTTGATGCCGGCGATAAGAGGGGCAATCAAACGCTCTACCATTTCTTCGCCGAACCTGGGATTGAACAATTGTCCTATTGATGGGTCATAGGCGGCTTGGCTTAAATGGTTGCGGTCTTGATCAGTGATATTTTTCTGCTCCCCGGCTTTTTGAGCGGAGGATAGCCGGAGGAGCGAGTCAAAGTCGGGGAGCTTTTTCGGCCAAAAAAAGTCTGAAGCGGATCTGAGGACGGCCCAGAAAGGTACGATCTGTGATGATATGACAGATATTGGGTTGGTCGGTATGCCAAGTGCCAAATCCATGGGCAATTTGCGCAATTTGCCCCCGGAATACAATGACGCCCCTTGACGCATCGGCGGGGTAAGGTACTCGTACAGGCCCAATTCCGAAGCAAGTTCAACAGCCGATTTATTCCTTGTCAAAAATGAATCCGGTCCTACGTCAACAAGTTGATTTCTAAATTTTACGGAACGTAATTTCCCGCCCAATTCAGAGCTGCTTTCAAGTAAAATAACATTGAAGTCATTGCGTAAATAATATGCCGCCGCCAGGCCCGTTATCCCGCCTCCTGCGACTAAAACAGTCTTCATGGTAATACCTTTTGATTTGTCATGTCTGTCCCTGAATTTATCAATGAGTCTAGTACCGGAGGCATATAATTACAGAAAGGAGTAATCAATATCCATAGACTAAAGACAGTTTGTCGCATATAACTAATTAAAATTTCGGCAGATGAATAAATTATGGCTAAAAATGTCTATCAGCCAAGTGGTGAATCGATTCCGCCAAAGAGCCGATTACCGTAGGGTCATTGTTGACAGATTGCGTCCTGCTGAGGGAGACTCCCAGCTTGTTTGCTAAGTTTTGTGCATCGATGTCGATGTCGTAGAGTATTTCAAGGTGATCAGACATAAAGCCTGCGGGACAGATAATAATATCTGTTATCTGCTGGCCGGCCAACTCTTCAATAACTGTCAAGATATCAGGTCCGAGCCATTCCTGGTCTGTTTTCCCGGCACTTTGCCATGCGCACTGCCAAGCAATTTCTATCTCTGGTTCAAGCTGTCTGTCATCTATCCGGGATACCTCAGGTGTCGTTTGCCAGCGGAGCAGATTTGTCTTCAGTTCATTTAGTGCAACGAAGCGAGATTCAGATGGTAGCCCCAAATGGTCAGCAATGGCTGCGGCCGTTGACTTCAGCTCGTCTGGATATAAATCACCCATGGCAACGAGTTGTGCCGGCAGGCTGTGGGCGGTGATCAAGATCATGATTTTCCTGCGGGCAGGCGTATTTTCTGGTTGCTGAGATCCGTAAGTATTTGCATGCAGAAAAACCTCTTTGATGACCTGATTTTCCAAGAAATCCAATAATGCCGGATTGAGTGCAAAAGATTTTATGAAATTACATTTGATATCATAGTCAGCAGCAGCTTTTTCTGCTCTTTCTATATATTGCCCAACACTGAATTTCGAGTAGTGCGGAGCAAATACAAGACCCGTGAGAGAGGAGATATTCTCTTCGGCAAATTCCTTTACGGTCTCTTCTATTTTTGGATTGGCATGTTTTGTAGCGTATTTGACCCTGTAGCGGTTGGGATAGTGCCTTGACAGATATGAAGCGATGGTATCCACCTGGCGTAGGGTATTTTCAGTTAAAGGAGATTTTGAACCGATGAGTTCGTAGCGCCGTGTCAGCTCATCGAGCTGTTCTTTGCTTGGCGGTCTGCCCCTGCGGACATCGGTATAAAAAGCCAAGATGTCATCCTTGGAACCGGGAGTGCCGTATGACATAAGCAGGACACCTATTTCACGATTAACTGTCATTATTTTTAAACTTTACTCTGCCGGAACTAGAGTCAAACAGCAGTTAATTGATTTGCGGAGTTTTTTTTGTTTCCTCCCTGATAAACTCCACAAGCCTGGTTAAAGTATCGGGGTTTGTCTCCGGAAGAACGCCGTGACCCAAGTTGAATATATGGCTGCAATTGCCGGATGCGGCTTCATGGAGAATTCTTTCTGTTTCTTCGGCAACGACATTGAAAGGTGCCAGACAAATCGCCGGATCCAGGTTGCCTTGGATCGCCTGTCGGTTTGTTATCTGCTTGCCGGCGGTATCTATAGGGATTCGCCAGTCTATGGATATTACATCTGGTCCGGCCGATGATATGAGGTCAACAATGCCGCCGGTATCTACTCCGAAGTGAATTTTTGGTATATGAGAACCCAAAACGGATGACAAATCTTCAAATATTTTTTTTGAAAACGGCCAAACGAATTTCTCATAGTCGGAGCGGGATAAATATCCCGCCCAGGAGTCAAACAATTGCAAAGCTTTGGCCCCGGCACGCACTTGGGAGACCAAAGCGGATACCGCAAGGTCCGAAAGTTTTTCCATAAGCTGAAACCAAAATGTCTGGTCGCTGTGCATCAATGCCTTAACTTTGCCGAAAGTGCGTGTGGGTTTTCCCTCTATCAAGTAACTTGCCATCGTAAACGGTGCACCGGCAAATCCCAGAACCGGTATTTCCAAAGTTTGAGCGACTATTTTGATCGCCTCCTGGACATAGGGGGCGTCGATCTCCGGTTCATAGGGACGTATGCGTTTCAGATGTGAAATATCGGTGAAAGGTTCAAAAATAACCGGTCCTACGTTCGGCAGGATATCCAATTGGACCCCTATCGCTTTTAGAGGAACCATAATATCGGAAAACAGGACGGCTGCATCGACGTCGTATCTCCTTACAGGCTGGAGAGTAAGTTCTGCCGCCAGTTCGGGATTTTTGACTGCTTCCAAGATGGAGTCGGTACCGCGCTCTTTTCTGTATTCCGGAAGCGCTCTTCCGGCTTGGCGCATAAACCATACGGGGGTTTGATCTACTTTTTGGTTCAGGCAGGCCTTGATAAAACGCGAGGTACTTGGGCTATCCATTTTTCAGTCCTTATTTTTGGAATTTCTCGTTATCAATACTTTAGCTACAGCGAAAAAGCCATAAAGATTGATTTTCCGTTAAAACTCCACCTTATCAACTTATCGGTCGATTTTAAGTCGGGAATTTGTCAACTTAGCTGTGTGCACTTGCTAATCGCTGCAAAAAAATATTGGAAATTTAATAATATTTTTTTCAAATTATTTTGTCTTGGTTTGCATAAGCGGCATAAATCGGGGTACTCTTTCATGGAAGGTTGCCCATTTGTTCATCATGGTAGTGAAGAAAGAGAAAGTATAGTTGTGACAGACATAGTTATACCAAGCCATGGATCATCGACTTCTGTGCCTGAAGCTTCCCATGTCAAGCAGGAGCGTCCGCAGCTTCTTGCTGTCGGAGTTATTATCTGGCTCGGTTCGGAATTCATGTTTTTTAGCGGTCTCTTTGCCGCTTTCTTTACCATAAGAGCCCATGCGACTGTCTGGCCTCCTCCCGGCACAAAGCTGGATACTTATCAGGCTTTGATATTCACCTTCATACTTCTTGCTTCAAGTCCCACGATGCAGCTTGGCGTTTGGGCTCAGGAGAGAGGCGAGAGGGCAAAAGCCCGTGCCTGGATTATCATAAGCTTTTTGTTGGGAGCGGCATTTGTCGCCAATCAAGCCTATGAATGGAAAACTTTGCCATTCCGGCCGTCTACAAACGCTTATGGCTCTCTTTTTTATATCATGAGCGGACTCCACGGACTCCACGTTATTTTAGGTCTTGTAGCAATGATATTTCTCTTAATCAGGCTAGCGGGACCAAAAGGTGATCCGGGGGAAACACCGGTTTTCCAGGCCGTCAGCTATTATTGGCACTTTGTCGATATAGTTTGGATAGCGCTCTTTAGTTGTCTTTTTTTGCTGTCGTGACCAAAAATTCGTTGCAAAATTTGTTTTTGCCCTATAGGGAAAAATATTTTGAGATATCTTTTTTGTTGCATATTAGATTGGAGTTACCTTGGTTGAGGCCGTGGAGCTAAGGCTTAGAGCTTTATTCAAGCCGGATAAAATTGTATACCTGTCGATGTTGACGGCATCTGTCGTATTGATGGTGCAATTCTTTTTTTCGGCTAATGCGGGCGCAACCTTGCGGCCGCATTCTTCCTCTCACGCAAGTACTCAGACTCAAGCAGCCGCAGCAGCCGCGGTTGGGGCAAAGACTCCTCAATTGCAAGAAGGGCGTACCCTGTTTGACGAGAATTGTTCCAGTTGCCACGGAATAGATGCGGCCGGATCGAAATTGGCTCCCAGCTTGCACGGCCTTGGAGCGGGAGTCGTGAATCTTTGGGTTACATCAGGCTGGATGCCTCTGGCCAACCCAAGTGCGGAACCTGCCAGAAAACCCGCTCTTTTTGACCTGTCTCAAACGGATGCGATAAGCCGATACGTGGCGAGCCTCTCCAACGGGGGGATTCCCATTTTGCATCCGAACCTAAAGGGAGCAAGCGTAACGGAGGGATTTTCGATTTTTGCTTTGAATTGCGCTCCCTGCCATACAATCACGGGGGCAGGTGACGCTCTTTCCAACGGACTGTACGCACCTCCGTTGCACGGACTAACCGCTACGCAGGTAGCCGAAGCCGTCAGATCCGGGCCAAACAACATGCCGGTCTTTGCCACGGGTGAGATTTCAAAAAGTCAATTAAAAGACCTCGTGGCCTATGTAACGGAATATATTGAACACCCCACTAACCCGGGAGGGTTTGCTTTGGGGGGAGTGGGCCCGGTAGCGGAAGGCTTTATAGGACTTTTTATCGGAGTAGGACTTTGTCTGCTGGTGGCTTTTTGGATCGGCGACAGAACCGAAAAAGAAGATAAGCATCATGACGCACATGATGCCAAGAAAGCAGGGGTAGGGGCAATACATGACTGAGACGACGAATGAGCATCCGGATCTGGAATCGGTTTCGCTTGACTCTCCCCAGTTTGAGGTAGCGGCCAAAAATATCAAGCGTACCGAGTATGTCACATTCGGGTCATTTATTATATCTTTGATTGGCTTTGCCGCTTTTGGGGCTGCCTATACACAAAATTCCCCAAACTATGTTTTTGGTTTGACGATAGGGATCGGTCTGTTTTTCTTTGGATTTGGACTTGTAAGCTGGGGTAAATACCTGATGCCGCAAGGTCCGTTTTCCGAACCCCGTCCATTGATGGAAACTACGGAAAAAGAAAAAGAGCTTCTAAAAGCAGATTTTACCTCTCGCGGCAAAGTGGCAATCAAAAGACGGAGTTTTTTAATTAAAGCAATGGCCGCTGCTGGCGGGGTTTTTGGTATAGTGGCAGCTTTCCCATTAATCAGATCCCTGGGACCTTTGCCAAAGAACTCTTTGATGACCACAAAATGGCGTAAAGGGTCTTATCTGACGACAATCTACGGAGACAGAGTAAAACCTTCCGATATGGAAGTCGGCGGTATTTTGACGGTCTTTCCTGAAGACGATTTAGGCTCCGCGATTTCACAAACTATTCTGCTGAGAGTACAAGAGAGCGGCAAAGTAGTAACCATGCCAGGCAGAGAAGATTGGGCTCCCGACGGGTTTGTGGCTTTTTCTAAGGTATGTACGCACGCGGGTTGTCCCGTAGGTCTCTATGAGCATTTGGAGCAACTTTTGGTTTGTCCTTGTCACCAGTCGATGTTTAATGTGAAAGACGGCGCCATGCCAATTTTCGGACCGGCTCCGAGACCTCTTCCCCAATTGCCGATTTATATAGATTCAAACGGATATTTCAGAGCAAGAGCCGGTTACGATGAGCCGATAGGACCCGGATTTTGGACAAGAGGCGGGACGGCATGATAGACGCCATATACAATTGGATAGATAATCGCCTGGCTCTTTCCAAGTCGGGCAGACACTTATTGAATAAGATTTTCCCCGACCATTGGTCGTTTATGATCGGTGAAATAGCACTGTATTCATTTATAGTATTGCTTATCTCCGGGATATTCCTCACGCTATACTTCATTCCTTCCAGTGCCACTGTTATTTATCACGGTGCTTACAAGCCCCTGGACGGAACGCATGTTTCAGAAGCTTACGCTTCCACCATCAATTTGACTTTTGCCGTTAGAGGCGGCTTATTTATGCGTCAGCTCCACCACTGGGCTGCCAATATTTTTATCGGGTCGATAGTTGTACACATGCTGAGAGTTTTCTTTACGGGGGCTTTCCGCCGTCCAAGGGAAGTCAACTGGATGATCGGCGCCACTTTATTGATACTTGCTATCTTTAATGGGTTTCTCGGCTATTCGATTCCGGACGATCTGGTCTCCGGCACAGGTATACGTATCGCTTTTTCCATATTGGAATCGATTCCCTTCGTCGGGACTAACTTAGCCTTCTTTTTGTTCGGGGGGAATTATCCCGGAACAGATATTATCCCAAGATTCTTTATACTTCACGTCCTCATTCTTCCCTTGGTTATCCTAGGTCTCCTGGCAGGACATCTCGGGATGTTGGTCAAGCATAAACACACGCAATTCAAAGGCAGAGGAGCGCGCAACGATAACGTCGTGGGATCGCCGCTCTGGCCCAATTACGCCGCCAAGGCAGGTGGCTTTTTCTTCCTGACCACAGGGGTAACGGCGATTCTTGCTGCTTTGGTACAGATCAACCCTATTTGGCAATACGGTCCTTACGTGCCGTATAAGGTAAGTTATGCGGTGCAACCGGACTGGTATATGGGCTGGCTGGATGGGGCACTGCGTGTCATGCCGTCATGGGAGATACATCTACCCGGCCATATGATTCCAAACGTGTTTTTTCCCGGCATATTACTCCCAGGAGTCACTTTTACACTTATTTATCTGTGGCCTTTCGTTGAATCCAAATTTATCACCCATGACTACAGCGAACACCATTTGCTTGACCGACCGCGTGACAACCCCTTGCGGACAGCGATAGGCTCTGCCGTCTTCGCGTTCTATTTTGTGCTCTTTGGAGCCAGTGCTACCGACGTATTGGCCAATTATCTGCAGGTCTCGCTGAACGTCGTTCTTTGGACTTTTAGGATCGCATGTATTGTAATACCGATTATCGTTTTCCCGGTTGCTTATAAAATTTGTCTGGAGCTGCAAGCAGCCCCCGGCGCCGGTAAGAGGAAAAGGCATATGATCATCGTGCGTGACGAGGAGGGTGCCTACCACTCGGTGGATTCCGAGGAGTATGCCGGTTATACAGCTTCGGAACTTGATCCTGTCGATATCGAAGAAGTGGATCTGCAGCCTGAAATTGCAGTTCTGACCAATTCCGCCGACACGGGAGATGACGGGGTTTACCGGGTTCCGCGCTAAGGTGTATATCGGCTCCGGCCGCTATTTATCCACAGCCTGTTGCTATGTTATCATCAGATGATGCAACCGTGTCAAGCCTCGTTTGTCGCTAAAAGGAAAAGACCTTTCTGCGACCGGCTCCGTTGACCCTGTGATATAACCTAATTCACCCAAGTCTTATGTAATATCTTAGGGCAATCTTCCTGAGCTGGATGCTCTTGGGATTTTTAATAGCGTGACTAGCCCTTGAAGGCAACTATCATAGGTAGGAACTGCAGAGAATAATTTTTCCCGAAAAGTATATAATGTAACATGTTTTGCATTCACGGATGCAAAAATGCTCTTCTACGGATAAGCAATGGCCTAAATCATAAAATATTTCGTTATAGATAAGCGGTAATTTTTTTTATACCGTGGCGATCAAAGAGCGACAAAAGCAATGATTCGCTCAAAGAGAGATTTTTTGTCTAAGTTCAAACTACAAGATTATGCCATAACGACTATATGTCATAGGACGGACCGGATCGATCCCTGAACGGCAAACTTGCTCCTTCCGTTAAGCAGACGAACGGGATAAAAAAGCCGATACCACCAAAAGCCTCCTTCCCGCCAGTAGAGTCTTAGGACCCTAGCGGGGCGGATGGACCACAATGTATGATTGGGCAATGTGTTTAGGGATACCGGGACAAATAGCAGATATCAGTGATGAACATTATGCAATTGCAGATGTGGGAGGGGCCAAGAGAAAAATTAATACGGACCTCCTTTTGGGCCAACCCCTCGAATCTGGCAGTTGGGTACTGATACATGTTGGTTTTGCACTGGCGATTATTGACGAAGAAGAAGCAAAGCAGACCCTGAGTCTACTCAGTGAAATGCAAGATGTGTACAGACAAGAATTGGAAGCACTCTCCCTATCAAAAGCTCACCAGGCAGATCAGCAAGGGAGCAGTTCATGAAATACGCAGATGAGTATCGAGATGCGGCAAAAGCCCTTGCGTTGTCAGAAAAAATAAAAGAGGTATGTATCCCGGGCAAAAAATATAAAATTATGGAAATTTGTGGTGGACATACCCACGCTATTTATAAATACGGGATAACAAAATATCTTCCCGAACAAATTGAGCTTGTCCATGGCCCGGGGTGCCCGGTCTGCGTGATTCCTTTAGGCAGAGTTGATGATGCAATCTCTATCAGCCAAGAGGACGTTATTTTTACCTGTTTTGGTGACATGATGAGAGTTCCGGGTAATAAACGTTCTTTAGGCGATGCTAAAGCGCAAGGAGCAGACGTAAGGATAGTCTATTCGCCTTTGGATGCACTCCACATAGCCAAAACCGAAAGCGACAGAGAGGTAGTTTTTTTTGGGATAGGTTTTGAAACTACAGCCCCGGCAACGGCCATTGCTCTGAAGCAGGCAAAGGAATTAAAGCTTTCTAATTTTTCCATATTCTGCAATCATGTAACGATTATACCGCCTCTTGTCTCGATCTTAGAGAAGGAAGATACGGAGATAGACGCCTTTATAGGACCGGGACATGTGGCTGCAGTCGTAGGGTGTCAAATATTTGAAGAGGTGGCAAATAACTATTCTAAGCCTGTAGTAGTCTCTGGCTTTGAACCCCTGGACATTTTGCAGTCTGTCTACATGATTATCAAGCAGTTCCATGATGGGATATGCAAGGTAGAAAATCAATACAGCAGAGTTGTCCCGTATTATGGTAACAAAGTAGCCATAGAAACAATAAATGAAACCATGGAAGTTCGTCCATATTTTGAGTGGAGAGGTCTCGGAACGATTAAAAACTCTGGGCTAAAGATAAGGAGTGAATACGGTGATTTTGACGCAGAAAATAAATTTTATATTCCAGGTATCAAAATAAGCGAGCCTCGGGCATGTCAATGTGGGCAAGTTTTGCAAGGAAAGATTAAACCAAATGAGTGTAAAGTTTTCGGCAAAGCCTGCACGCCGGAAAAGCCAATAGGGACGTGCATGGTCTCATCTGAGGGCGCTTGTGCGGCATATTACAACTATGGAAGATTTGCTTTTGCAGCTAAGTAATATGAAATTACATTTATATTATACCATGAAGGGTTTAGCACACAGATGATAAAAAGTACGCAGGACAATAGTAATAAAGGGGATAATAAAGTTATTACTATGGCCGTTGGAGCGGGAGGAAAAACAACAAAAACAATCATATCATCATTATTTTTACCGCGTTTTTCCAATGATTATCTTGCAGAAATGGGCGATGGGGCCGTCATTGACCTACAGAGCAATAGGATTGCTTTTAGCACGGATTCTTTTGTGGTATCACCTCTATTTTTCCCGGGAGGCTCAATCGGGGATTTGGCAGTCAACGGAACGGTAAATGATTTGGCGGCATGCGGGGCCCGGCCGGTAGCGATTTCTTTGGCGCTAATTTTAGAAGAAGGTTTACTGCTCTCAACCTTAGAAAAAATAGCGGATTCCATTATGCATGCATCCGAGCAAGCCAATGTCAAGATAGTTACCGGTGATACCAAGGTGGTGGAGAAAGGGAAAGCTGACGGATGCTATATCAATACTTCCGGTATAGGAATTATAAATGAAAATGTCACCGGTTTGGGTCCGAAAAATATACTGCCGGAAGACACGGTGATTATAACGGGATCAATAGGAGATCACGGAACAGCGATTATGGTAGAGCGCGGCGATCTTGGAATAACAGCCGATATAACTTCGGACACGGTGGCATTGGCCGATCCCATCAACGCTGTTTTGGATAAATGCGGCTCTGCCGTACATGCCATGCGCGATCCTACCAGAGGCGGTCTGGCCACCGTACTCAATGAGATGGCTGAGAGTTCCCATGTGGGGATAGAAATCGATGAAGAAAGAATTCCCATCAAAAGAGAAGTTCGCGCTGTCTCTGAGCTACTCGGTATAGACCCGTTATACATTGCATCGGAAGGTCGTATGGCGATATTTGCAGATCCCAATTACCAAGATGAGATTCTTGCAATTTTACAAACTTTTCCCCAATCTAAAGATGCATGTGCGATAGGAAAAGTTGTATCCGAGCACCCCGGATTTGTCCTCGAAAATACTGTATTTGGAGGACAGCGCATCATAGATTTATTAGTGGGTGATCCGTTGCCAAGGATCTGCTGATTTTCCGGCTGGAAAATGCCGGATAGTATTGACGGGAAATATAGATTACCGGAGTGACATGACGGATAGAAATGATTCAGAGATTGAGCGTTACAGAATCGAAATATCCGGCATAGTCCAAGGCGTCGGGTTCCGGCCTTTTGTTTATAATGCGGCTAACCGGCTACACCTGAGCGGGTGGGTAATGAATAACCCAAACGGAGTAGTGACAGAAGTCCAAGGCAACACCAATTCCATTAAACATTTTCTGACAATCCTGTCTCAAAATGCACCTCCGCTTGCCTCTATAGATGAAATAACGTATCAAGTTGTCAAGACAGAAAGCAATGACAGTTTTCTCATTGTGGATACAGCATACGGTGCGGCTCGCCATACCCTGATCAGCCCTGACATCGCTGTCTGTGACGAGTGCCTTCTGGAACTTTTTGATCCGCTTAATCGCAGATATCTGTATCCTTTTATCAATTGCATTAACTGTGGACCCAGATTTTCCATCAGCAGAGATATCCCCTATGACAGAGTTAACACAACTATGGCGGATTTTGAGATGTGCGACAATTGCCGGAGGGAGTACAGCGATCCTGCAAACAGGCGATTTCATGCTCAACCAATTTCATGTCCGCAATGCGGCCCGGAAATGCAGCTTTATGACCCCAAGAGTGAAAGATATATTTATCCAAGAAATATATATTCAGCGGTAACAAACTTTATCAGATTGAACAAAATTCTTGCCATAAAAGGTATAGGCGGTTATCACCTCTGCGTATCTGCATTAAATGAGTCAGCGTGTAATAAATTGCGTGAAAGGAAGAGAAGATACGAAAAGCCGCTCGCCGTTATGGTAAAAGATATAGAAATGGCAAAGAAGCTATGTGAGATCAGCAAGGAGGAAGAGGAGGCTCTCAAGCTTTTATCAAGGCCGATAGTACTGTTGAAGAAAAAAGACCAGCCGGATATTCCAATAGCAGATAGCGTTACGTTCGGCAATAAATATCTTGGCGTGATGCTGCCTTATACTCCCATACATTATCTGATTTTTGATTATCTTAACATACCTCTTGTCATGACAAGCGGTAATATATCGGAAGAACCCATTGCTTATGAAGACGGCGATGCCCAAGAACGTTTAAGTTCTATTGCTGACATATTTTTGCTTCATAACAGAAAAATATCAATTCGTATTGATGATTCCGTACTGCAAGTTAACAAGAAAATTCCTTATTTTATCCGAAGATCTCGCGGTTTTGCACCGCGTCCTATTAGGTTGCCGTTTAGCGTCCCGCAAGATATACTTGCCTGCGGAGGAGAGTTAAAAAATACTTTTTGCTTGGCCAAAGGCGAATATGCTTTTGTATCCCATCATATAGGCGATCTTGAAAATTACAGTACTTACAAGAGTTTTACTGATTCTATTAAATACTATGCGCATATTTTCGATATAGACCCGAAAATCATAGCCCATGATTTGCATCCGGAATATCTCTCCTCAAAATACGCATTGGAAAAAACTCATGAAGGAGACAGGCTCTCGGGTTTACTCCCTGCAGACAATGAGATAGACAAGGGGTATATGGAGAAATGGGCTCCGGTACTGACAGATTCCGGACGGATCGCACTTCAGCATCACCATAGTCATATTGCGTCCTGTATGCTTGATAACAATTTTTTCAGCCCAGTTATCGGCATCGCTTTTGACGGTTCCGGCTATGGGACGGATAAAAGCCTATGGGGTTCAGAGATTATGATAGCTGACCTCAAAGGCTTTATCAGGGTCGGCTCGCTCATGCCTATTGACCTACTCGGCGGTGTCAAAGCGATTAAGGAACCATGGCGTGTAGCACTATATTATCTGAATAAGCTCTACGGAGCGGCAGCGATTGAAAATTTGGATATAAATGTGTTTGGCGAAACCTCTTGGAAAGAAGTTTTGAAACTGTTGCCACATAGTGAGTTTAACGTGAAAACAACGAGTATGGGAAGACTATTTGATGCTGTCGGAGCCTTGATCTGTTCGGTGGGAAAAATTAGTTATGAAGGACAAGCTGCCATTGTCCTGGAACAATGTATAGATATGGGCGAAACAGCTTCCTATCCGGTCGCAAAAATATCAAATTTACCTATAGAAATCGACGGAGCGGAGATCATAAGATTTGTCGTTGAAGATATTTTGGCGAGAGTTCCAATGGGCAAAATTGCCGCAAAGTTCCACAATACGATCGCAAAGCTAGTTTTAGCATCCTGCATATATATTAGGGATAATTATGATAACAGGCTACAGACGGTTGCTTTGTCCGGTGGTGTTTTCCAAAACAGATACTTAATATCTAAACTCAGAACATATCTGGAGAAAAGTTCATTTCGGGTATTGCTACATCAACATATTCCGACAAATGATGCAGGTATTTCGTTTGGTCAAATGGCAATAGCAAGCCAAGTACTGACAAATCTATAAATATATAGCTGCATTCCAATCTCGGACGGCAGGCAGAAAAGCAATGGGGACTTTTGTCAGCGAAAAGCAAATCACTTTTTGATATTTACCCGGTGATATATGACATTGTGCCCTATATAATTTTGCACAACACGTTGTAGCATTTTTATATGGAAAGTTTGCTGGCATCTGTTCTTGATATAGACGGTCTTGATCAACTGATTAAAATTATACTCAGTGAGGGATATGAGATAATCGGACCGGTTGCGGAAAATGGTGTAATTGGAAAAGGTATTATTACCTCTGCCGAGGATTTACCTCGCGGCTATCATGACATGCAGGCTCCCGGCAGTTACACTCTCACTTACGACCCTTCTGCGGAAGAATTGTTTGCTTGGGCAGTAGGTCCGGCATCTTTCAAAGACAGTTATTTCCCCCCGAAGCAAACTCTTTTTTCAGGAAAAATAACAAAAGATAAGCTAACTTTGTCTCAAAGCGAGCTCAGCGCTTCCAAAAGGTGCTTTTTTGGGATAAGGCCTTGTGAGGTGGCAGCGATCGGCATTCTCGGTCATGTCATGACCGGAGGGCTTTATCAGGATCCTGTCGCCGTCGCGGCAGAAAATGCTCTTGTCATAGCGGTCGAATGTGGCTCCCCGGCCGAAACATGTTTCTGCTCTTCCTTTGATACAGGGCCCATGGCTAACAAAAATTGTGATTTAGTCATAACTGAAATCACAGCAGAAAACCACAGGTTTCTCATCCGTTCGGGCAGTGACAGGGGCCATGGTCTGTTGCAAAGACTCGATGCTGAATCTGCTTCGCCGGAAGATATGTCGGCGAGAGATCAGATTATAGCTTCCAGCATATCCAAAATGACCCGTTCAATTGCTGCTACGGAGATACCGCTGGTTTTAGCCGAAAGTATCGGTAGTAAGCGCTGGAATGAGATAGCCGACCGTTGTCTGGCATGCGGAAATTGCACCTCGGTCTGCCCTACCTGTTTTTGTGCATCATTTGAGCATACGAACGGACTTGATGACGATTTTACATTAACAAAGAGATGGGATTCTTGCTTTGATACGGAGCATTCTTACATACACGGAGGCTATGTGAGAAGCTCAACTTCGTCAAAGTATAGGCAATGGATGACCCACAAGCTATCAACATGGGTAGATCAATTTGGCGAAATCGGATGCGTGGGTTGCGGCCGTTGCATCACATGGTGTCCGGTAGGAATTGACATCACAGAAGAAGCTAAAAAAATAACGGATGAAATAAAACAATAATTTTCATTACTAAAACTGTAAAGGAGAGCTATGACAAGCATTCAAGAGGCAATTATCAAAGTTCCTATGTTCAGAGATTTGTCGAAAGAAGCAGTCAATCTAATGGCAGAATGTGCACAAGAGGTTAATTTTGAACCTGAAACACAGATATTGACGGAAGGAGCGATAGCTTCTACCTTTTACATCATTCAAACAGGAACTGTCTCTTTACAGATACGAGAACCACAGGCAGTGCCTCTTGTAGTCCAGACAATCAATCCGAATTCTCTGCTTGGGCTTTCTTGGATTACACCTCCTTATCAATGGTCTTTTGACGCATTTACCTTGGAAAGAGTGACGGCCATTGAATTCCATTCGGCTTGTGTAAGGGAAAAACTCCTGACGCACCCCGAGCACGGGTTTAGCATTTTGCAATCTATTCTCAATGTATTTTTGGAACGTCTGCAGGCGACAAGGACCAGAATGCTGGATATTTACAATACAGACAGGAAGGCGATACCTGGTGATTAGCGAAAAAGAGATCAACCAAAGTTCTCCCCTGGCTGCCGATAATCCGTTTCTCCCCCTCACCTATCGGATTATTAGCAAGCATAGAGATACGGAAGATATTGTCACAATCGGCATCGAACCACTCCAAGATGCAATAGCCCCTTACAAAAGCGGGCAATTTAATATGCTGACCGCTTATAAAGTCGGAGAAATCGCTATCTCCATCAGTTCCGAACCCGGTCATAGGATGGGAATGATACACACCATTCGTGACGTAGGGGCGGTCAGTCATGCACTGGTCAGCCTTAACGTGGGAGACATCATAGGGGTAAGAGGTCCGTTCGGAACAGATTGGCAGACATCTGAACCAGGAGATTTTGACTATGTGGTTGTTGCCGGGGGTATAGGCCTTGCCCCGCTGAGGGGGGCTATTTTTGAACTGGGCAAAAAACTAGGCGGGAAGAAAAACGTGAACCTGCTTATTGGGGCACGGTCTCCGGATCAAATGATCTATTCGTCTGATCTAAAACATTTGGAGGCTCTAGGCGTAAATGTATACAAGACTGTAGACATAGCCGATGCTACCTGGAAAGGGTCTGTCGGTGTGGTAACAGAGCTGATACCCAAAGCTATTTTTGATCCGAAAAATACCAAAGTACTAATTTGCGGCCCGGAAATTATGATCCGTTTCACGGCGCGAACCCTTACCAAGGCCGGTATCAATCCGCAGTCGATTCTTGTTTCTTTGGAAAGAAATATGCAATGCGGCGTGGGCTTATGCGGCCATTGCCAATTGGGCCCTTACCTTATATGCAGGGATGGGCCGGTTTTCCCTTGGGAGCCGGTCATCAAAGATCTGTTGTCCCAAAAGGAGAGATGATGACTAAACCAAAGCTAGCCGTTTGGAAATTTGCTTCATGCGACGGATGCCAGCTTTCTATTTTGGATTGTGAGGATGAACTGCTGGCAATTACCGATGTTGTGGAAATCGCCAATTTCACCGAAATGACCAGGAAAACTTCAGACGGACCTTATGACATATCTCTGGTTGAGGGTTCCGTTACGACAGCTGAAGATGCGCAGCGGATAGTCAATATAAGAAAATCCTCTCAGGCTGTGATAGCAATAGGTGCCTGTGCAACCGCAGGTGGGATCCAAGCTTTGAGAAATTACGCTGACATCGATGACTATATAGGAGCTGTCTATGCACATCCCGAATATATTTCTACACTGACGACCAGTAAGCCGATCAGTGACTTTGTCAAGGTTGATTTGGAGCTTCACGGATGTCCTGTGAATAAAGAACACCTTATTGAAGTTATTGTGTCTGCTTTAGCAGGGAGAAAGCCGCGGATACCGACATTCAGTGTCTGCCAAGAGTGCAAGATGAAAGGAAACACCTGTGTTTTGGTAGCGGGAAAGTCAGCCTGTCTGGGGCCTGTGACAAGTGCCGGCTGCGGCGCTCTCTGTCCTGCCATCGGCAGGGGGTGTTATGGATGCTTCGGGCCTGTTGAAAATGCCAATACCAAGTCCTTATCGGCGCAGCTAACAATAAATGGCCTAGAGGAGGGCAAGCGTCGCAGGATGTTCAAGACATTTAACGCAAATACCAAAGAATTCGAAAGGGAATTTTCTTAATATGAAAGATAATAATTTACCTGTATCAGGCACAATTGATGTGCATGGAATAGCCAGGGTTGAAGGCGAAGGTGCCCTGCACGTTCATATAGATGAAGGCAGGCTGGAAAATGTCGAATTGGAGATATTTGAGCCGCCTAGATTCTTCGAAGCATTTTTACGCGGCAGGGGTTTTGAAGAACCTCCGGATATCACCGCGCGTATCTGTGGTATATGCCCCGTTGCGTATCAGATGTCAGCCTGTTTGGCGATTGAGGATGTATGCGAGGTGGAGGTAGGTGATGACATCCAGGCTCTGCGGAGGTTGCTTTATTGCGGGGAATGGATCCAAAGTCACGCACTTCATGTATTTCTTTTGCATGCACCGGACTTTTTTGGTTTAGAAGATGCCGTAGATCTGGCAAAAATTGATAAAGATGCCGTCAATAAAGGTCTGTTTATGAAAAAAGTGGGCAACAGACTGATGGAGGTTGTAGGGGGACGGGCAGTTCATCCTGTCAACGTGAAGATCGGAGGCTTTTACAGTGCTCCGACGAAAAAGGAATTGGAGCTTTTACTTGAGGACCTAAAGCAAGCTCTTGATTATGCTCTCTGGTCGGTAGGTTGGGTAGCAAAGTTCGAATTTCCTGATGTGGAGACCACCTATCCCCTGGTATCGCTGGTTCATGAAAATCTTTATCCAATAGATTGCGGAACCGTTGCTTCAAGCGACGGACTCAATATGTCTCCAAAAGAATTTTTAGACACTATTGTCGAATCGCATGTGGCAAGGTCAAGTGCTCTGCATTCCAAGCTATACGGTCAAGAAGTCTATTTGACCGGTCCGATGGCCAGATTCAATCTTAACTATGAGCGTCTTACACCTATGGCCAAACAAGCTGCCGAATCCTGCGGCATAGAACCGAATTGCCGCAATCCGTTTAAGACGATTATTATCCGGACCATAGAATTGGTGGTTGTATTTGAAGAAGCGATCAGGCTGATAGAAAATTACATACAGCCGACGCCTCCGTCGATAGAGCTTGTCCCCAAAGCTGGTATGGGTTACGGGGCAACCGAAGCCCCGCGCGGCCTCATCCTGCACAGATATGAACTTGATGGGAACGGGATTATCCGACAAGCACAGATCGTACCGCCTACTTCGCAAAATCAAGCGGCTATCGAAGAAGATTTGAAGAAGGTGGTCGAAGGTCATATAGATCTGGAACTGGAAGAGCTTACCAGGTACTGTGAAACGGCTATCAGAAATCATGACCCTTGCATATCGTGCTCGGCGCATTTCCTGGAAGTAGATGTAAACTCCAAGTGAATCCTGACATGGATAAGATATTGACGGATGCGACCGATGAGCGAAAATATCGGGAAACAGTAATTGCCGGTATAGGCAATCCGTATCGTTCGGACGACGGGCTGGGGCCTAAAATTGCCGATGAAGTAGCAGAGATTACCGGCATAAGAAACATAGGGCCGATATCGGAGCCGCTTGATCTTTTGGGCAGATTTGACAATGTTCAATTGGCAATTCTGGTTGATGCGATGCAATCCTCACTGTCTCCGGGCAGTATCAGGGTTTTTGATTTAAATGTGCCGGAAGCAAAAACCAGCGTGACAAGCACCCACGGTATCGGTCTTGAAAGAACCATTGGTTTAGCCCGCGTTTTGGAGAGGGCACCCGAGAAAATCATAGTCGTAGGCATCGAGGGGGAATCTTTCACAGACGGCGACCAATTGTCCCAGCCGGTTGCAGATGCTCTGGATGATGCGGTAAAGATCATCAACCAAATCATTTTATCCGAATGGGATTATTGTCTCTGACGGACAATAACAGCAGCAAAAGATAGGAAAAGCAGTATTTCCTGTGTCAAGTGTAATTTATGAGGTGAAACTTTGACATGCATCGCTGTTAGCAACCGTCAACTTGTATATTTTTATCCGTATGGTAAAGCCGCTGCCAGATTGGCAGTAAAATGCCGACAACGATCAGAGATTGCTTTTATATACGGTTTTGCCAATTTGCCAAGGTCCGACTGCGTTGTATTAGCTGTCCCATCGACACGAATTGGCAAAGGCTATATTTATCATTATATTTTGCTCTACGCCCTATGGCGGACAGATAAAATGTTATAGTACTTCAAGATATTAAGACCTTTGATAAGAATATGTATCTTGCCGGTGTGGCGCAGCTGGTAGCGCAGGCGATTTGTAATCGTCAGGTCGTGGGTTCGAGTCCCTCCACCGGCTCTCCCCCTCTCTTTGTCAGACGAGGATACCTCTGATGCCAAAATGACCGTCTGCTCCATTAGAACAAAGGTTTTGTATAGGCCCCACCTTTTCCCTGTACAACAAAGGAATCCTTCATTTACGGTAGGTAACGACTGCTAAAAACATTATGAATTTATTACGATAGGTGTAAAATCATATCTTTACCTAAAAAGCTTTTGATAGTATCGGATCAGAAGAAAACAATTGCGACCCAACCATAAAAGTATGTAAAGCATTGTACTACAGCTATTTTTCTATTAAGTTATAGCTGTACCTAGTATTGTGGTGTGAGTCAAAAATAATAGAAATAATATAAAGGAGCGATTCTAGATGCGAATTCTTGTTTTAGGCGGTGACGGTTATCTAGGATGGCCGGTAGCGCTTGACCTTTCCAACAAGGGCCATGACGTAGGAGTTTTGGATAATCTGGTGCGAAGGCACTACGACCAGGAGATGGGCGTGGATTCACTCGTGCCGATACGCCAATTGCAACGCAGAGTCGCTACCTGGAAAGAAGTTTCCGGTAACACTATAGTACCTTTCATAGGAGATCTCGATGACTACAGGTTCGTCTTGGAGACGTTGCGCAATTTTGAACCGGAAGCGGTAGTCCATTTTGCTGAGCAGCGAAGCGCTCCCTACTCAATGATAGACCGTGATCATGCGGTATACACACAAGTAAATAACGTTGTGGGAACCCTTAATCTTCTCTATGCCATCGCCGAGTTGAACCCTGAAATCCACCTTGTCAAGTTGGGCACAATGGGTGAATACGGAGCTCCCAATATCGATATTGAAGAAGGTTTTATCGAAATTACTCACAAGGGCCGTACGGATATTCTGCCTTTCCCGAAGCAGCCCAATTCTTTTTATCACCTATCAAAAGTTCACGACTCCCATAACATTATGTTTGCCTGTCGGATCTGGGGTCTGAGGTCAACTGATCTCAACCAAGGAATAGTTTACGGCCAGCAGACAAAAGAAACGGAAATGCATCCGGATCTTGCAACAAGGTATGACTATGACGGTGTTTTTGGTACTGTGTTGAACCGTTTTGCCGTTCAAGCGGCAGTAGGCTACCCTTTGACCGTTTACGGCAAGGGCGGCCAGACAAGGGCTATGCTGGACATAAGAGACACCTTAGCCTGCATAGAGCTTGCATGCTTGAACCCAGCGGCTGCCGGTGAATACAGAGTATTCAATCAATTTACCGAGTCATTCTCCGTGAAACAACTGGCAGAATGGGTAGCCAGAGTAGCTCCTTTTGATGTTAAAATTGAATCTATTCCCAATCCAAGGTCCGAACGGGAAGAGCACTATTACAATGCCGTGACAACCAAATTGCCAGAACTTGGTCTAAAGCCTCATCTACTGAATGACGACCATGTACGTTCTTTGGTGGAAACAGCCGCTCAACACAAAGACAGGGTAAATTTTGAGGCAATCAGGCCTACTGTAAAGTGGAGCTCAACCAAGTCCGAGGTAAGCGTTTCCGGCGGAGCGGTTGGAGAGTAAAACACATCTATCCCATAAGTAGGGCTCAGTGCTCAAGCGATACAGAAAGCTAACCAAACGGCTGTCTTCAAGAGTCGCCAAGAAAAAGTCAGTTAAGCAAATACTGATTGGAGTATTGGCGATTCTTGTTGTCGCACTTATAATTGGCGAGATTGCAAATGATGCCGTCAATTCATCACAGCCATATACCAAAATAGCCGAAAAGAATTATTTGGCGGCAACTGTTCCTATCCTGCTTGATTCCAATGTTCTGGGTCAGGAAATAACGGAATGGCGTTCGTCAAATTTAGCGCATATTTCTTTGTCCTTTCTTGATGCGGAATTGGCCAATTGGGAAAAAAGCTCACAGGATGATATAGTAGATTTAAATACCGTTGGTATACCGCCTCTGAACGCAGAAATCGAAGCCAAATTGAATGCGGCTTTAGCCCTGAGAAAAGAAGCTATTCAAACTATCCAACAGGGATTCACCGTTGATACTGCTTCTGCCGGGCCGTTGCCTGCACATGCTGCCAGTGATCTTGTCGAAGCGGGTAAGCAGATCAGGAGCAGTAACCGCCTTCTCCTAGAAGTAAGTACATATGTCAAAAAGAAGCATCTGGACAACCGTTACAATGTTTTTCCTCTCAGTGCATGGGATGCGCCGCTTGATAAATGGGATGCGCAACCGGTAAGAAACTGGCTGGCAACTTGGTCTCAACCTCTCTATGAAAATCATCTCGGAAGTGGGCTTGTCATATCAGATATTTCCACAACTCCTCTCGCAGTAAAGATTCTGGGTATCCCTTCAACCACGCTTGCGGCTAGCACTACAACAACCACTCTGGCGGCTAGCACTACAACAACCACTCTGGCGGCTAGCACTACAACAACCACTCTGGCGGCTAGCACTACAACAACCACTAGCGGAAGTGCTACCTCCACGACCCTCAAAGGTAGGGCAAATTCCGGCAAAAGACTACACCACAAGGTGACAACCACCACATTATTTGTGCCGCTTCCCATCTCCCAAATTCCGCCTTCTGCTTCCACTTCCGTTTTACCGCCGGTTTCTTCATTGGTGGTTAAAGTGGTCGTAACAGATCAGAGTGCAGAGGAAGCATACAAGCCTGTTCTTGAGCTAAACATCGTCGGACAAAGTCCAGGCAAGTCCAGAAAGTCTTTGCCGAAATCCCTCAATGTCTCCAAGGAAATCCATCTGGCGCCGATAAAGCCTTCCGGAAGCAGATATATAACTTGGCAATTTCACCATTTGCATTTAGGCGGCTCTTATAAGTTAAATGTCCAATTATCAGATAATGGATTTAAAAGTACCTCTGATCAAATAAAATTCCAGGTAGCCGCTTCCTAAAAAAGCACTGTGACTAACAGATTGAATTTATGACTTGTTATGGAGACGCCAAAGGTATTCCGCTTGGCGTATTACTTCTTGAGGTGTGCTTTTTGTTTGGAGGGCCACTTCTCTGGCATCGTCATATTCAATTTTAATTCTGTTTTTTGCAACTTTGACCGCTATATCGTGACCCTCGATTGACACATGGTCAAAATGGCGGTCAAGCTCATAGCGGCCTATATTTCTAATCCTGATACCAAAAGTACCGGTAGCGGCAAACATTACGTCGACCATAGCGTTTATATCCCGGTCATCTGCCAGGCAGGACAAGGTATATGCGGGACGTCCTTTTTTCATAATGATGGGGGTGATCCAGGCATCCAAAGCTCCGGCCTCAAGCAGGCTTTGGATGGCAAATGACAGATTTTCTCCTGTGGTATCGTCTAAGTTGGTTTCCAGCACAGCCAATTGGGAAAATAACAAAGATTTATCCGCTTTTATGGCAGAAGATCCTTTTCCTGTGCTGTTTGTCACCCGTTGGCCGAGAACTACCTGGGCCATATTGGCCATACCGGGAATAACTTTTGACCCGGCACCATAGCCCGTTGCTGTAATAGTCATTTCCGGCATAGGGCCATAGTCCGTTGCCAAAGTTTCCAATAAAGCAGCTCCGGTGGGTGTAATCAACTCCAGGTCGACATCGATTCCTCTCAGGGGTATCTTTTTTAATATTTCCAAGACGGCAGGCGGCGGATTGGGAAGTATCCCATGCTCGGTTTGGATCGTACCGTATCCTGTCGTAATCGGGCTGGATACAATTTCGGTAACACCGAGTATCTCCAAGGCACTGATCGTCCCTAAGATATCGATGATTGTATCTTGGGCACCCAGCTCATGGAAGTGTATTTCTTCGACGGATTTATTGTGGATCTTTGCTTCAGCTTTGGCAAGTGTGGCAAAAACCATTTTGGCTTGATCCGATATTGTTTGCGGCAAGTGCGAGTCGTCAATTGCAGCCAGGATATCTTTGAGTTTGCGGGTTTTGTGATCATCACTAAATGTAACGCAGGCTTTACTGACTTCGATATCGTTGATCATTTTCTTTTCAACGTCCAATGACCATTTCCCGATGGGGATATGTGCCATGATGGCACGGATCTCTTTGAGATCTGCCCCGGCGTCGATCAAACATCCGAGCGCCATGTCACCGGAAAACCCTGAAAAGCAATGAAACCATCCCGTAAGGGAAGTCGCATTGCTGCCTATACTATGCAATTCTTCTTCATTCATGGTTTATCTTGTTCCCGGAAGCTCGGTGTTAGCGCAGATCATCTGCTGCCTGTCATACAAAGCAATCAGCCAGCCTTATTGTACAACACTCCGCGCAAAATACGTATTGCCGCACATGCGGCACCAAAACCATTGTCGATCCCCATCACCGTGATACCGGCCGCGCAGGAAGACAACATGGCCAATAATGCTGTAATACCTTCAAAAGCCGATCCGTAACCGGTAGCGGTCGGAACCGCTATTACGGGAACGGCGACAATCCCTCCCACTACCGATGCCAATGCGCCTTCCATGCCGGCAACCACTATGACGATATCAGCTGCAAGAAGATTATCAAGGTGATGGAAAAGTCTGTGGATTCCGGCAACACCGCAGTCATAAATGTGTTCTGGGTTTATCCCATAAGCTTTGAGAGTAGCGGAGCATTCCAGCGCCACGGGTTGGTCTGCCGTCCCGGCCGTTACTATCAGTACTTTGCTGTCTTGTTCCGGCCAGCTCCTCCAGGTGACCAGATTGAGGATCTGTTTGGTATCGGCTATTGAAGTCAAGTATCCGTCCGGACAGGACTGCAATACCGCATCTGCTTGGTCTTGGGTGGCCCTGGTAAGTAGTACCGGCCCGGAAGAGTTCTCCAGAAGGTTGCTTACTATCTTGACACACTGTTCACTCGTTTTACCGGGAGCATAGACAGCTTCTGGTAATCCCTGACGGAGTAAGCGGTGATGGTCAATTTTGGCAAAATCCAGATCGTCAAAAGGCAAGTGCCGTAACTGGCTTAGCACTTCGGACGGTGTAATTTCGTTTTGGATGAGCTTGTTAATCAGCTCTAATGTTTTTTTATCGTTCATCGTGCCTAAACTTTTGTAAATAAGCTTGTTTGATTCAGCGTAAATTTTTATCTTTAGCAAGTTTAGTTGATATCCGTACGAATGACATTGGCTATTATCGATTCTCCGCATAACGGTAAATAAAATATTCCGGATTGTCAGCGACGCTAAAAGGAAATATACATATGGCAGCTTTTGGAAAATGGCTCCAGAATCATTTCTGTACGGCAAATACCTTTTTAGAGAAAGCCCTAATCAATTTCTCTGTCCGCAACGGATGCGAAAAGGCCGTTTTCCCAGAAGAGGTATTTACGCAGAACTCAGCCGTTGATTTTATGTATCCAAGAAAACCAAAGAGAGGTTTTTTGGCTTGTAAAAATACATTTTCACGCTCGATTGACGCAGGTAAGTAAAGTAAAAAAGCAAAAATAGCTTTTATTGATAGGATCGTGTTCAAGTTCACCGCCAATTGTGGAAAGGAAATATTGGCAGTGATTCTATTCTTCGGCACCGACTGTCCTTCATGGGATAACATAGGTAAAAAAGAGGGCATATCACAATCAGATGCTCTTTAGATATCAGTTGGGACAAAATCATGGGTGAGATTAAGCAGGTCAGGCAGAGCGACAAAGAAAATCCTCTGAAGGTGGCTTATCTGGGTCCAGCCGGATCATTCAGTGAAGAGGCTCTTCTTGGCGCATCATTGGGTCATATAGCACCCGTTGAGGCAACCACAATACCGGAAGCCATTGAAATGGCAAATAGATCTTTTACAGATGCTGCATTTGTCCCCATTGAAAATTCCATCGAAGGCTCCGTTAACGTGACTTTGGACGAACTGATCTTTAACGCCGATCTGCTGATAACGGCGGAAGTAGTTTTCAATGTTCACCTCCAACTCTTGGCGAAGCATAAAATTGACCTGGGGGATATTGCCGAAGTTCTTTCTTATCCGGTAGCAGCTGCACAATGTCGTGATTTCTTGTCGAGAGAGCTTCCGAAAGCTGCATTGAAAGCGACATCGTCAACTTCTGAAGCAGCCAGATTGGTGGGAGAGGGTAATGACGATACTTTAGCGGCAGTAGCACCTCTGTTGTCGGCTCAGCTTTATGGCCTAAAGGTTATTAAACAAAATATTGAGGACCATTCGCAGAACCAGACCCGTTTTGTGTTGCTGGAGAAAGAAAGGATACCAAAAAAGAATGATTTGAATAAAAGTACCATAGTCTGTTTTCAGAAAAAAGACAGACCGGGAAGCCTTTATTCGATTGTCGGGCAGTTTGCGGCTCGCAATATCAATTTGGTACGGATTGAGTCCAGACCAACCAAGAAAGCACTGGGTGATTATTGTTTCGTCATAGAGCTTGAAGGCCATATCAGCGATGAGATAGTAGGAGATTGTCTAAAAGAGCTGTATGCGGAGTTGGGACACATTAAGTTTTTAGGTTCTTACCCTATCTATGGTAAGTCCGGCAAAATGCAAAACGAAAACACCGACGCAATGGTGAAGGCGTCGCAATGGCTGGATGGGTTGAGAGGATATACCGGCTGATAGGCCCGGATGAGATATCGTCTGTCTCTTTCGACTAATAGATTTTTAGAGGCAATGTCTGACTTTAGAGCTATTGCCGAAATTTATATATTAAAACCATACTATTCTAGATAGCGGAGGGATGGCAGAGCGGACGAATGCGACGGTCTTGAAAACCGTTGGGTGACGAGCCCCGGGGGTTCGAATCCCCCTCCCTCCGCCATTTTTCATGCGGGTAGCTACTGACTGTTGATTTATCGTTCGCCGTAATCACATCCATACTACCGCTTTGTCAAAATACTTACTATTGGTTTGGGATAGTTCTGCAATGCATCGTACCCTTGTCCGGCGATACAGTGATCGGAACGATGGGAGCTGTTTTTGCTTAAGTCATGCAGATGTTGTGACATGGGCAATTTATCGGTAACGTCAAGCAAAGTTTTCTCGCCAATGGTTTATCTCAGCTAATTCCTTCACAGATATGCCGGAAAACCCCTGCATGTGTTTGGTGAGGCTATAATAGGCGGGCTAAGGTCAGTGGAAAAACTAAAATTGTCAATACGGATCATCGTCAAGAAATAGTTTTTGCTAGTATGTCTGTGCTGTATAAAACTTTATCTTTCGATAACTGTTTTCTGTTCGATCATACTTAAAGGAGCGTTATGTACGCGACCAATACTCTTTGGGTGCTGTTGGGCGCCGCGTTAGTGCTGTTTATGACTCCGGGCCTGGCACTTTTTTACGGCGGAATGGTTCGGGCAAAAAATATTCTTTCCGTGATGATGCAGAATTTCTATGCAATGGGTATTGTGACAATTGCCTGGGCTTTGGTCGGTTTTAGTCTTGTTTACGGCCCCAGTGTCGGCGGCGGTATCATAGGCAACTTTAAATATATTGCTTTGGGAAAAATGGTTAACGGTCTGGCTGGATTCAGCCATCTGAATGTCTCTCCGTCTGCCGTAATGATTTTCCAACTGATGTTCGCGATCATTACTTTGGCTCTTATCTCCGGCGGTGTAGCCGAGCGTATGAAATTCAGCTCATTTGTACTTTTTGGTATTCTTTGGCTGTTTATCGTCTATATTCCGATTGCCCACTGGGTATTCAGCCCGGAAGGATGGTTGGCGCGAAGAGGCGTTCTTGACTTTGCAGGCGGAACAGTGGTAGAGATGAATTCCGGGTTTTCAACCCTGGCCATTGTCCTTGCCATCGGTAAAAGGCGCGGTTGGCCTAGTGAGCCAATGAAACCACACTCCATCCCACTGAGCATTTTGGGCGGAGGCATATTGTGGTTTGGCTGGTTCGGCTTCAACGCAGGTTCTTCATTGGGTATGAATTCCGTTGCCGTACATGCTTTTGTCAATACACAATTGGCAGCAGCTGCCGGTCTGATCGGATGGATGATTTATGAATCAGTGCGAGATAAGGTAGTTACCCCGTTGGGTGCCGTTTCGGGAGCCGTTGCCGGCATGGTTGCCATCACTCCGTGCGCCGGCTTTGTCTCCCCGATGTCTTCCATGTTGATAGGACTTGCCGGAGGCATCATTTGTGCACTGGCTGTGAGGTTGAAATATAAGTTTCGCTATGATGATTCCCTGGATGTCGTAGCGGTTCACGGTATCGGCGGATTGGTGGGCATGATACTTTTGGGGTGTCTGGCTGAAAAAGTGGTTGACCCTGCCGGAGCCAACGGTCTTTTCTTCGGAGGTACGCACTTCTTTCTGATCGAACTGCTTGCGGTAGCGGTAACATTGGCCTACTCTTTTACGATGACTTTTATCATCTCAAAATTGATCGATAAGACTATAGGACTGAAAGTCGATCAAAATGTTGAAGATCGGGGTCTTGACATAATTATGCACGGAGAAAGTGCTTATAACGCTAATTGACGTATGACAGCGCAGGAACATAGGGATGCCATAACAGGGAGGCAACCGCCAGTCGTGTAAAGATCTGACGGAAATCATTTTTAGTTGACTTGATGCGAGCCCGAGGTGGGAATCGAACCCACGACCTGCGCATTACGAGTGCGCTGCTCTACCTCTGAGCTACCCGGGCGTTATCGGCGTTTCGTATCAGTATAGTTCCAAGCCTGCCGTCTGATAATCAAAAAAAGTAGATGTCTTATCGCTTTTAGGATTATTAACTTTTTCAAAAAACACGGTTATGCTTTACCTTGAACTTGGTCGGCGTCATCGGAAAACAATTCAAGTGTCTCGATCGCAGGTATAAAATAATAGGCACTTGCCAGGGGAGTTGAATACAGCGTCAGGGCATCTCTGATCCCGTCTGTCTCGCCGGTCATACGCCTTAGCATGAGATCTGTCCGGTGTTGTTCCGGCGTGAAGGCGACGAATACCAGGCCATGATGTTCTAAATTTCCGTAAGGGACGCTTTGTCTAAATATTTCCAGTTCTGAACCATTTTCTTCGATGACCACTCTGGCTATATGGGAGTCGGCAGGCTTTTTGGAGTCGTCGAGTTCCTCGCTTGTATCTTTGGTTCTTCCAAAGATTTTTTCCTGTGAATCGGTGTCCAGTTGACGAAAATTTTTTAAGTCATGTTGCCATATCTGGACAAGACAGATACTGCCTCCCTGTGCACTGCCTGCCGGGATCAATGCAATTTGAGGTGCTTCAGAGAAGGAGGGGTTTTCTGTTCCGTCTATAAAACCGGTCATGTCCCTGTTATTTTTATAAGCGAACCCTTTCCTTTCATCAATCAGTTCTGCGGAGTCTCCCAATGTGCCAAGAAGATCCATACCCGTATCAAAGAGTAAATCCTGGCCGGCCCCGACAAGCCAAACCCAGATATCCTGTTGAGCGCCCGGTATGGTAAAACCATCTTTACCCGTGATATCCGTGAAATCTTGGATATTGTCGGGCAATTCGCGAAATAGTTCTTTCCTAAGTTTGGAGGGGCAAAAACCAATGGTAATGCCTACTTTATTCACTGCAGGCAATTCCAACGCAAAAGCAGAAACCCTTTTTACCGCGGCGGCAAATGTGTCGGTTTCTGTTCTGAATTGAAGATGCAGATGGGCCGATGTCCCTTGGCTGAAGATTGACGGTTGCGGTGTATAAGTCATTGGTAACTCCTCTGGCGGTAATTGGAAGGAAGACAATCTTTACAATTATGATTTATTAAAATACAGACAGCAAAGCCATATTAGCTTTTTAGCAAAAAGCGAGATAGTTGATTTGTGTATCAGCCTAAGAAGAAAGACAAGATTAGGACTGTCAAAACGAACAATGTAACCAATGTCATCGGCGGATCTTTTTCGTAGATGAAACTGAGCACCCCCACGGCGACCCTGAGGACCGGTGTCAGGATGAGGATAATCAGCCCGAGCCCGATCACCCCCCGGCCTCTGCCGTGAGCAAGGTCTGAAAATAATTGCGAAACCGTATGCGGGAAATTGTAACCTGACGAGGTGAGGCTTTTATAGCTGGTATGTGAGCTGAAGTTAAGATATGAGCTGTGGTGGGCAAAGATCAGTCCCAGACCAGCCGATACTAGGAGAACCGATAATATAACCCCAATACGCAAAACATAAGAAATGACAATTTCCGTTTGCCTTACTTTAGCGGGGTCAATGTCTCTCTGCTTAGCGTGTTGGTCAACAGTATTTTCTTTGGTATTTTTCATCAGGAAATACCCCTCTGTAACATTTCAACGGCTATTACCACCAGAACTACCACGAAAACAATACGTACTGCTCCGTTGGTTACTTTACTCAGTATTCGTGCCCCCAACATGGCACCGATCAGCACACCTGCGGCCACCGGAGCTGCTATAACTGGATCTATCTGACCCCTTGCGAAATAGAATCCGGCGCTTGCCGCAGCGGTTACCCCTATCATGAAATTGCTTGTGGCTGTGGAGACCTTCATCGGCAAATGCATGGCCAGGTCCATAGCAGGCACTTTGAGGGCACCGGATCCTATTCCCAGCAAGGCAGATACCATTCCGGCAATATACATCATAAATAACCCCAGTTTTGTTCCGGTTACTTTATAAGCTATTTCCTGCTTTTCCGCTTCATCATAGTAAGACCCGTGCAGCTGGAAATAGTTCGCTATTTTGTCGTTGGAAACCGAAAGAACCGCAGCCGCATGGCGCTTATGATATACGGCAAATGCCGAATAGGTAAGGACAGTGCCAAAAAGAATGAACAGGAATTTCGGCGACAATACGGTAGTGAGGTATGCCCCGGATATGGCGCCTGTGGTAGTGGCAATTTCCAGGAACATACCTGCCCTGAGATTTGTCATTTTTTCTTTAACATACGTGGCGGCAGCCCCGCTGGAAGTAGCGATAACCGAAACTATGGAAGCACCTATGGCAAGTCTGATATCAATATGGAATAATATGGTCAGAACAGGTACAACGACGACTCCTCCCCCAAGGCCTATCAAAGAACCCAGTACACCGGCCGCAATGGAGATAAGAAAAAGTACCAGTACAAAATCAAGTGGTGTCACGTCTATATAATAGCCAAATAAGACATCCAGACAAACAGTTTTAGCAACTTTTTGCGAATTGTTTTTTGCATATAGATAGTTATATTTACCCTATGCTATTTATTAATTAATAGATGCTATAGTACATAATTGTATAGTGAGAGGTGCTTGTATATGAATATTATGACAGATCCATGTAATGGTAAACCACTCGGTTTACCATTAGAGCAGGAAAATGAAAAGCGTCTGGCAAAAATTTTAGGGGCAATTGCTGATCCGGTAAGGTTGAACATCGTATCTGTCATCTCTGCAAGGGGGTCACTGTGCTCCTGTGATCTGGAAGAGCCCATCAAAAGGAGCCAGCCTACAATCTCTCATCACACAAAAGTATTGGCTGAAGCCGACATTATCAGGGCGGAAAAAAAAGGTAAGTGGGTATGGTGGCATATCAATGTTGAAACAATAAGCTTTTTGCAAGATAGCCTAAAGGAGTTGCTCCATTATGATGAGATAAAAGGTATTTAGATATCAGGAAAACACTTTTACCAAGTTACGAACGAAGTGATCACATGAAATTTCGATGATCTCCAGAGTTTCGTCAAATGCTTCCCCGCCTTGATAATAGGGATCAGGTACATCGGCTCCCTCTTCCGCATCAGGGTCGTAAGATCTAAGCAGACTTATTTCTTGAGGCAAAGTCTCCATCTTTTTGCTCATTTGCCTGACGTGCAACAGATTGTAGCGGTCGGCGCAAAGTACTATGTTCAGTCTTGCAAGGTCATCCGGTATCAACTGACGCGCCTTGTGCTCAAAAACCGGCCAACCGTTTCGCCTAAGGGCCTCTTGCGAACGTCTGTCGGCATTTTCACCTATGTGATAAGCATGTGTCCCAAATGACTCCACACTTACTCGATCGGCGAGACCGTATTTATCCAGGAGAGTAAAGGTGACGGCTTCTGCCATAGGCGACCTGCATATATTACCGTGACAGACCATCGCAATTTGTAATTTATCTATCGGCATAGGTATAAATGATATGCCAGGCTCTAAGTCTTTGTCGCCGATATACGATATTGGTGCAAATCTGTCTATCGTTATTATAGATCGATATAGGCTGAAGGTCATATCCGGAATATATAGGGATTGATAATTCGTTAGCTATTAGAGTAAATGATCGTTTAAATTAAAAAGCCTATAAAAGTTTATTTTGAGGAGGAAATTATGGCGGATGCAATTTTTGATGCGGGAAACAGGTGGGATGAAAAATTTTCAGAGGCACAATGGCCTTCCAAGCCGGATCTGGCTTTGGTCGCCCTGACAAGTGATCTGGTGCCGGGGAAAGCTCTTGATATAGGATGCGGACCCGGCAGAAACGCTATTTGGCTGGCCAGCCAAGGTTGGGACGTAACCGGGATAGACGCTTCACAGGTCGGTCTCGATCAGGCCCTGTCCAGGGCACGGGAATACGGTGTGTCAATCACAACCGTCCACAGCGATATCTTTACGGCAGAGATAGAAAAGAACTCTTATGACTTGGTGGTAATGGCCAACATCCATTTGACCCCCGTTCTCCGGGAACAGTTGTTTGCCAAAGCCCAGGCTGCCCTCAGAGACGGAGGACATCTCTTTGTAATAGGCCATCATGTGGATGATTTGGGGCGTGTAGGCCCGCCTGATCGCAATCTTCTTTTTCATGAAGACGATTTGCGCCAGGCAGTTGACGGGCTTGAAATTATTAAGTTACAGAGGTGGGAGAGACCCCCCGATGAAGGAGATGCCCACTTTCACGATGACGAACTGCATCCGGTGAGTGATGTGGTCCTATGGGCTCAGAAGAAGACAAAGTAAATATTTAAAATAGCACTTTCTCATGATTAGAAAAGCATAAGTATTTTGACTAAATGAATATTTCTATTATGCGGATGTCCAAATAACGAGAAGAGATCATGGAACTGGCAAAAGAGATTATTAGCCACAATGATATTGAAATAAATGGTGATAGAGCTGAGGTTCAGCCGGTTGCATTGCGACCCAGGCGATTGTCTACAGCAGGAGGACATAAAAAATTCGCCCTGGTCGTTATCGCAACGGCACAGCTGATGGTCATGCTTGACTTGACAATTGTGAACATCGCATTACCGGCCATCCAAAAAGGTCTTGGATTTTCCACAACGGGGCTTTCTTGGGTTGTGGACGCTTATGTCCTGGCCTTCGGCGGTCTTTTGCTCCTCGGAGGAAGGTCAGGAGATATCTTTGGCCGGCGTAAGATGCTGATCATAGGTATTTCTCTGTTTAGCGTAGCGTCAATGGCAGGTGGTTTAGCCGATACTCAGGTTTTACTTATCGTTGCCCGTGTCATCCAAGGCATCGGTGCCGCCATAGCTTCTCCGACGGCCCTTTCTTTGGTGGCCACTACTTTTGAAGAAGGCCATGAACGCCACAGGGCCATGGCTGTATACGGGGCTATGTCAGGCGCCGGAGGCGCCCTCGGCTTACTTCTCGGCGGAGCATTGGTGGATATAGCTTCATGGCGATGGATATTGTTTGTCAATGTACCCATAGGAATTTTCCTGATCGTATCGGCACGATTAGTACTGCCTCAAGGAAAAAGTGTTGGCTCGGGAAAGCTTGATTACCTGGGAGCGGCTCTGGCTTCATCAGGTTTGGCTGTTCTGGTGTTTGCAATAGAGCGGGCTCCAAGCGACGGGTGGGGCAGCTCGTTGACAATATCGCTGGTACTGTTATCGGCGGCACTCATCACTTTATTCTTGATCAGAGAGCACTACATCGGTTATGCGATTGTCCCTATTAAATTTCTCTATCACAAGAACAGGGCGGCCGGATTTACAATAATGGCTCTCCTTGGAGCCGCAATGCTCTCTATTTTGTATTTTCTTACCCAATTCCTGCAAAACGTCTTGCATTACAGCCCTATCATAGCGGGCGTAGCCTATGTGCCGATCCCGATAGTGGTAGCGTTGTCCAGCTTGTTTGTTTCCAAAAAGGTAGCAAAAGTGGGGATAAGACTCTTTTTGAGAATCGGCCCCTTGTTGCTCGCAGCAGGATTTCTTACCGCATCTACTTTTAGTGCGACAAGTGGGTATTGGAAAATATTTTTAGCTCTGGTTTTAGTCGGACTCGGAATGGGACTTTCTTTTGTGCCGCTGACCTTAAATGCGGTTTCCTCCGTCATACAAAAAGAATCAGGGCTTGCCTCAGGACTTCTGAACACCAGCCAACAATTGGGTGGCTCAATAGGCCTTGCCGTAATGGTCACGGTTGCGGCGACAGCCGTTTCGTCACGTATCGCACACCTGCCGACCCTTGTCGGCTCTTATGGCAATACTATCGAACTGGCAAAAGAAAAGGCTATCCTAATGACAAATGCTCAGGTACAAGCCTTCCATGATATTATGCATTTGGGGATGCTTATGGCTTTACTTGCTTTTGGAGCAGCACTATTTTTGCAAAAACCAAAAATGGTTGTTCCTGCGCCAACTATATAAGCAAATGTAATTTCTATTGTCGATCCGTCCAGACTATAGGCAGCTATGTATACAGGCAGATCATGAAGCTATTCTGAGCAAGAATTATATTTGCGGCGCTCAGGACTTCATATCACAAACAAGACTACCTGCCGGCAAGTGCGCACAGAACTTGTCCAATCGAAAGTCATCTATGTATTCAGTATATGTACTAATATGCTTTGGCAAAAATAACCGGGGCTTTGTATGAAGACTCTCTGTCGCATACAACACATCTGTTGTTGGTTTTTTCCAGATCGAATGCAATGCATCTGGGAGTAGCGGAAGAAGCCTCCTTGATCGCATCTTCACAGTCTTTTTGTCCGCAATGGTCGATGACAACAAAACCGTGTTGGATATGGTCAAAGAACTCATCTTTGGTAAATGCCGATTTGGTGTGGTCAAGGCGAAATTCTTCCGAACGCCGACGAAGATCTTGCGTAAAGCGTTCCAGCCTGTCCATAACCGTTTCTGTCAATCTATCAAGCGGGATGCGTTCTTTTTCACGGGTAATACGGTTGGAAAGCGTGACAGTGTCCTCTGCTATGTCACGCATGCCAAATTCGCATCTAAGCGGGACTCCTTTTTGTTCCCAGGCGTTAAATTTAAATCCGGGCGATAGATAGTCTCTGTCATCGATATGTACGCGTATATGGTTATTTTTTAAATCAGATGCAAATTTATTTGCCAGCTCCCTGATTTGCGAGGCGTCCTGTTCTTTATAGATGGGTACGATGACGACCTGATAAGGAGCTAATTTTGGAGGCAGTATCAGTCCTTTGTCATCACCGTGCGACATAATGACCGCTCCGATAAGTCTGGTACTCATGCCCCAGGAAGTAGTGTAACAGTGGTTCAGCTCCCCTTCTTTTGACTGGTATGTAATATTGAAAGCTTTGGCAAAGTTGGTGCCCAGGTAGTGAGAAGTAGCTGCTTGCAGTGCTTTCCCGTCACGCATCATAGCCTCCAAACTGTAGGTATTCACAGCTCCGGCAAAGCGTTCTCCGGGTGTCTTTTCTCCCGCTACCGAAGAAAGCAGGGCAACGTCGTCTGCTATTTCACGATAAAAGTCCAAAGCCAGCATGACTTCTTCCCTGGCCTCTCCTTCGGATGCATGGGCGGTATGTCCCTCTTGCCAGAGAAATTCCGTTGTCCTGAGGAACAGCCTGGGTCGTAGCTCCCATCTAACCACATTGGCCCATTGGTTAAGTTTTAATGGTAAATCCCTGTATGAACTGATCCAGTTGGACATCATTTCGCCGATCACGGTTTCGGAAGTGGGCCGCACAACAAGGGCTTCGTCCAATCGCTTGCCGCCCGCATGCGTTACCACGGCCAATTCCGGGGCAAAGCCTTCGACGTGTTCAGCTTCTCGTTTCAAATACTCTTCCGGGATAAACAGAGGAAAATAAGCATTTTCATGCCCGGTTGCTTTAATCCTTGCATCGAGTTCGCTTTGCAAAAGTTCCCAAATTCGATATCCATAGGGTCTGATAACCATGGTCCCGCGTACGGGTCCGCGATCGGCAAGCTCGGCTTTTTGCACTACCTCGTTGTACCAAGCCGAAAAATCTTTAGTTTGTGGGGTGATGGACAATTCGTCAGAACGAGCCATGATCGCCAGATACCATTATGTAAGCCTCCCGATAGTGATTAGATTGTACAATGAAATCAATAGGGTTAACCCATAAATTTATATATGGTCGATTATATTGGCCGGAAGCGGCAAAAGCATTTTGTACAGGGGTCATGACAGGTAAGCTGTCAAAAGAAATTCGGCCTGGCCATAGGCCCATCTGTGCCAAATGAGATATCCGTGATTTTTCAGATATCATCAGGTAAATCCCGTAACCGTCTATATAGGTTACGGGATTTACCTTTCGAACTATCTGCGTATTGCCGGACGAAGACCGGGAGGAGTATGTCTCCCCGGCAAAGTAGAATAAGCAACTCCCGTATGAGCGGGATCGGCATGGAACATGGCCCAGCCGGGAGTTTCGCCGATGGGAAGGTTTGTTATCGGATAGGCGATCAGCTGTCCTTGTTTGTGGAATGCTTCGGGACCGCCGCAGGCTTCAAATACTTCCCAATCCGGAGTTTTTAACGAAACGCCGACGTTTGCTACGGCCGGGGAGTTATAGAGTCTGCATCCGTAGTCGATAACGGCGGGAGAAGATGCGTCATTGGTTCCGAACAAAAAGCCGCCTGTTTCGCCGGCGATGGGATAGAGACCGTTCGGGGATCCTACAAGGACGTCGTTCCACTTATGGCCCGTCAGCGGGACCAAGACCGGTGAAGACAGGTCGGTGGGCCCGATGAGGGATTTGGCCCATTCCGTCTTACCTGTGGCGCTGAAAGCATAGACCATCGAAGAGTTATTGTAAAAGCAGCTCTTTTCGCTGTTGCCGTTGCATGACCAAGAAGTTTCGACGACGGATGGCTGTCCTGTAGAGTTGATCACGCCTATCGCGGGAGATCCGGCGGCTGGCCCTGCCGTGGGGGCTTGCCAAAGTTCCTGACCGTTCAGAGCATTGAAGGCGAATACGTAATTTGTGTCGCTTGGGAAAGGCTGCTCGTACCAGCTTGTTCCCACCACGACGGTTAATTTGTGATTGAGTATTCCGATTGCCGGACTTGACCAAACAGATTGCGACATGCAGTCAAACCAAATTCTGTCCAACCCCGGACCTATGGCTCTGGTATCGGGATCCTGCGCGGCATTGGACCATCTGTATTCGGCGACAAAACCTCCGAAACATTTTTTGGTTCCTCCGGCATAAGTCCTGCCCGAGGCGTCGCTTCCTAAAAATATGGAGTCCTCTTTTTGATGGGGTAATTTATAGAGTACAGGGGAGGACCAAACGGTATCGGCGTTGTCGTAGGCAAATCCGAGCTGATGTCCGTTGGCATTCAAAACGTAGATCTTGTGGTCCCAAGAGCCGAAAACTATCTGCTGTTGGTTATTGCCCAAGATATCGCCCACGGCGGGACTTGAGATTGCCCCTACGGCTGTGCCTGTTACCCCTGGCAGGCTGAATACCCAACGCTTTTTGCCGGTAATGGTAAAAGCCTCCACTTCTCCAACCGTATCTGCAACCCACGGGGAACCGGATGTGACTATTACGGTTGGAGGTCTCTTCTTTCCGTTGAGCCATGCTATGGCGGGACTTGATTCCACAGCAACGCTTTGTCCGGGTCCTGCAGCCAATCTTTCAGGCCAGCCGGGCATTTCTTTACCGGTTGCAGCGTTGACCAAATAAACATAACCGTTTTCGGCTCCCACAGCCAGGATGGTTTTTCCTTTGTAGTATGCCACGGTGGGAGAACTTTGGGCGACATATCCTATTGAAGCACCGGTTGCCAGAGAATCTTGCCATACCGGAGACGGCCAGGTTACGTTGACTTTGGACGACAGACGGTTGTTGTCTTGTACATTTGCCACACCCGCGGTTTTCTTGGGAAATAATGTAGCCCCTGCCGGAGCAGAGACGATACCGGCCGTAAGTAAAGAAACAGTTATGAATGCTACTGATATCTTGGTGATGCCTTTTGTTAACAGATGTCGTAGTGCATTTTGCATTTTTTTCATGATCATATCTCGCCTTTGGTAGTTACTTATATAATCTAACGGCACCTGCCAGCGCCTGTTTGCTCGGGTATTGAACTGTTGTAGGTATAGCAGGTTAGCAGATTCGCTGATAATTTGCATCCAAAAGATGCAAATATATTTGGTAAAAATATTTGCAGCAAACAAATTGCAGTACGGTTTGATTTTACTGCCAAGTTTTGATTCGCGGATCAATTATGATATATATGCAAAGATTGTATAAAGAGTTTATAAATCAGCCAGTACTTCGGCAATTTGCACGGTGTTCAGCGCAGCGCCTTTTCTTAGATTATCTCCCGACAAAAACATTGTTAGACCATTTTTTACCGTATTGTCACGTCTGATTCTTCCGACAAAAGTCGGATTTTTGCCTGCGGATCCAAGGGGTGTTGGGATGTCGGTCAAGACGACCGATTTTGCTTTTGATAAGATTTTTTTGACATCTTCCGGATCTAAATTATTTTCAAGCTCCAGATGCAAAGAGAGTGAGTGGCCGGTAAATACCGGGACTCTGACGCATACGCAATCCACCAAAAGGTTGGGCAGACCGAGAATTTTACGGCTTTCGTTGCGCCATTTTTGTTCCTCGTCAGTTTCTCCGCTCCCGTCTCCGACCAATGCCCCGGCAAAAGGCACGACATTGAAGGCAATCGGTTCTTTGAAAACTTTTGGTGCGGGCAAAGAGACGTTGTCACCGGAGAAGGTCAAAAGAGGGGCTTGGCCGCCTGCCGATTGGATTTGGCTGTTAAGTTCTTCGACTCCCGCCACACCTGCTCCTGAAACGGCTTGGAAGCTGGTGACGATCACTCTTTTGATCCCGGCAACGTCCCTTATTGGCGCCAAAACCGGCATGGCTATCATGGTAGTGCAATTGGGGTTGGCCACGATATTTTTTTTGAGATTCCGCAGTTCGTCCGGGTTTACTTCCGGTACCACGAGCGGGACTTCATCGTCCATTCTCCAGGCGGAGGAATTGTCGATGACAACAGCCCCCGAATCGGCAACTCTCGGGGCAAGTTCCAATGAGGCACTTTTCCCGCAGGAGAATAAAGCAACGTCGATATTTTGGTAATTGCCGCAAGAAGCGTCTTCTACGGTAATTTCCCGTCCTTGGAAGACGAGCTTTTTCCCGGCAGATTTCGGTGAGGCAAACAACCTCAACCCGTCAATTTCCAGGCTTGACTCTTCCAAAACTTTTAACATTACGGAACCCACCTGTCCGGTAGCTCCAAAGATCGCCATTTTCATATAAGTAAATCATAGTAGTTCTATGCTTGGGTTGATCCGACAATTGCAACAAAGCCTTGGCAGGGAAGAGCCAAATACTTTTGATTTTATGACGAACCGGGATATTTCCGGACGGCATTTCTCACAGGTATTTGATCTGTTTTGGTCCGGTGAGTGATTGTCAATCGGGATATATCGTTTGCCGGTATTATTTATCCAGTTCGAAAGCACTGTGCAAAGCTTTTACGGCCGCCTCTGCTTTGTCAGCTTGGACCATGCAGGAAATCCTAATTGGAGATGTGGAAATCATCTCTATATTGATTCCCAATTTGGCCAATTCTTCAAACATCGTCGCCGTTACTCCGGGATTTGTTTTCATACCGGCACCTATCAAGGACACTTGGGCTACATTTTCATCTATCGATACGTTGCCGGCACCAAGTACGGGAGCAATTTTGCTGGCTATATCCACTGCATTATCCACATCGGTTTTGGGTACCGTGAACGAGATATCCGTAGTGCCGTCTTGTGAGACGTTCTGCACGATCATGTCGACGTTAATTGCTTTTTCCGCCAAGCCCCTGAAAAGCGAAGCAGCGATACCCGGTTGATCGGGTACGCCGGCAATGGTTAATTTTGCCGACGAGACGTCGCTTGTGACAGCCGAGACTATAGGTTGTTCCATATTTTTATTCTCCTCGTTTACTAAAGTACCTGGTTCCCAAGTAAAACTCGACCTGACTTCAAGAACCACATTATGATTTCTGGCAAATTCCACCGACCTGAGGGCCAAGACTTTACCCCCTGTGGCCGCTATTTCCAGCATCTCTTCAAAAGAGATGTGTTTTAATCTTTTTGATTCGGGGACGACCCTCGGATCGGCGCTGAAGATACCGGGAACGTCGGTATAAATTTCGCACCTGTCAGCTTTCAGCGCTGCAGCCAAAGCAACGGCTGTTGTATCAGAACCGCCCCGGCCCAAAGTGGTGACGTTGTTATCCGTCGATACACCCTGGAATCCGGCTACTACGGGGATGATCCCCTTTTCGAGAGTCTCATACAGGCGGTCCGCTTTTATTTCCAGGATTTTTGCTTTGGTATGGGTGGTATCTGTAATGATGCCGGCCTGGCTTCCCGTGAAAGAAGCCGCTTTGATCCCCAGCTCAGCCAGAGACATGCATAAAAGAGCCATGGAAATTCGCTCACCGGCCGTCAACAACATGTCCAATTCACGTCCCGGATGTATCGAACTGACATCTTTGGACAGTCTAATCAGATTGTCGGTCGTCTTTCCCATGGCACTTACGACAACTACGATCCGGTCTGTTTTCGACGATCTTGCTATGTGATCAGCCACTTCTCTGATGCGGTCGGCATCGGCGACTGATGTTCCTCCAAATTTTTGTATAGTTAAGCCCACATTGATACAATTTAGTGCTTTAAAACGAGTATTTTCGTAATATGCCCAGTGAAAAACGAGAACGTCAACGTGCTTACCGTCAAGTAAAGGTCGCTAAGCAAACAAAACAAATTAAAAGGACCAAAAGGCTAAAGCAACTTGGAGGGCTGATAGTCGTTGTCGGAATAGTGATAGGATTGATTGCCTGGTTGTCTTCGAATAATTCTCCGACGACAACCGCTGCTTCCAATATAACGACGACAACTGTTATACCCCCCACAACCGCTTCTTCGTCCGGCGTCACTACGACGCTTGCTTCAACGACGACCAACGGTGCCACACCGTTAACCGCCCCGGCCCCTGCCACACCAATTGCTCCCGCGTGTCCGCCCAACACCTCATTGGGAGCTCCAAGCAGAATTATCCATTTTACGAAAGCCCCTCCGCTTTGTATATCTCCGAAAGGGATTTACGATGCCGATGTGTATACGACAGCCGGTACTTTTACCATTCAAATGAATGCGGCGAACTCTTTGGCAGCCGTGAATAATTTTGTCTTTTTGGCGAGGTATCGCTACTACGACGGAGTCATATTCCATCGGGTTATACCCGGCTTCGTCGTCCAGGGCGGCGATCCGACGGGGACCGGATCAGGCGGACCGGGATATTCCTTTACCGGCAACACCCCTCCGAGCTCTTGTCAAACCAAGAATGACTGTTATCCTTTGGGATCGGTCGCCATGGCCAACACAGGTTCGCCTACGACCAACGGCAGCCAATTCTTTATCGTTGTCGGCCCCTCCGGTGAAGCGCTGCCGCCAAAGTATACTTTGTTCGGTAAAGTGATATCCGGTATGAATGTGGTCCAGAAAATTGCATCAGAGGGCAATTCCAACCCTCAGGCAAACGGTGTACCGCCGAAGGTGATATACCATATGATCAGTGTGACTATAACCCAAGCTAATTAAAGGCGGATAAAAGAATATGACCAGCGAAAACACTGCAGATAATGTATTTCCCAAGCAACAGAAATTTGACGGATACCCGGAAATGTGCATAGATTTATCAAAGCGCTATACGGCGACCATAACTACAAACAAAGGTGAGATCCGAATTGCTTTGGATGCTGTAAACGCACCCAAAACCGTTAACAATTTTGTGTTTTTAGCCAGACATCAATACTATAACGATGTCATTTTCCACCGCATCATACCCGGCTTTGTGTTGCAGGGCGGCGATCCGACGGGGACCGGAGCCGGAGGGCCGGGTTATAAGTTTGAAGACGAACTGCCCGCTCCCGGCCGTTATGAAATCGGATCGGTTGCCATGGCAAATGCCGGGCCAGATACCAACGGAAGCCAGTTTTTTATTGTGAGCGGCCCAAGCGGAGCGTCTCTTCCCCCTCTTTACTCTCTCTTCGGCCAAGTCGTGAAAGGTGCTGACGTGGTGGCGATGATCGACAAACTGGGCTCTTCTTCCGGAAAACCGCAGGAAAGAGTTGTGATTGAGGAAGTAAAGGTAACCGAAAGCGACTAAAAGGCCAAAAATAGCCGTTGTCAATAAGTTCTGGCTGTGCCGTAATACAAGCAGCGCGATAAAATATCGGTAGAAAAACGCTTGTTCAATACGATTATCAGGTGATGAGTGACTCCAAGTCCCCGATACCGATGAGGTGGGAGGAAAGATATATGCTGACCGCGTCGGCATTCTTTCCTTCTACATGCCAAGCCCCTTCCGGCTCTCTTATGATGGCTGTTTGCTCAGGCAGAGCCACGACAACGCAGTTTCTGGGGGCAAGCGATATCGTCCTTTGCAGTTTCGCATCCATACTTCCCGCAAAATGGGGATAGATTACGATGTTTTCCACTGCCCCCAGACCAACGCTGAATGCACCTCCCCTGGGGTCGATCATCGGGTCTGTTAAAACCATGGCTCCGGCGGAACTCCCGGCTAAAATGGCCCCCGACTGCCAGGCATGCATAATTGCTTCAAAAGCGGGAGAGGACTTGAGTGCGGAGCGTAAATGAAGAGGCGATCCTCCCGCGATATAAATAAATTTCGACGATTGAATTTTGTCCAATAGCGGTTGGGAAAATGCATCGTCCCGATTTAAAAGCATGCACTCTTCCGTTTCGACACCCAATTTGTCAAACCATAGCGAGGCATTTTTGATCGCGGCAACCGGATTTTGGTATGCTGCTGCGGTAGGCAGTATCAAGACTTTGACGCTCGAACTATCGCTGCCCGGGGACAGGGTATTTTTGGAATTCAATTTGGCTCTTGTCACTAAATCCGCATCAAAGTCACAACCCTCCTGCCATTCTCCGCCTCCCACTAAAACGAGCGGACCCAGAAAAGGAGCATCTTCTAAATATGTTTGCATTCAATCACCATTAATTTTTTTATATGTTCGTATTTTATTCTACTCAAATTGTTTTTTTCTGTCATGTCATAAGTACTTAAATAGTAATTATGACATTAATAAAATGTTAGAAAAGTAAAGGATATTCCGGTTAATAATGATAGAAATATCCGATCCAAAGCAGATATTTATTACATCTTTAGTTGATAAAAGATATTATAAGGCAGGTATATTATATATAGTTATGGTAAAATATATCTTTTGGTTCGCAACCTCAGCTGAAAGATCCTTTAAACAAAGTACCTAAACTATAGGTGACGGCTCCCGTTATGGCGCAGATGAGAAGTTGTCTGAATGCAGAGAGCAAAGCCCCTTTACCCGTAATTTTGCCCAGTATAAAACCTACCGAAAGTGCCGCCAGCACCGCTAAAATAACGCTTACGATGATTGCAGAGTTGGACGCGGAACCACCCAAAAAAGGGATCAGAGGGAGAAAAGCTCCTATGGCAAAAGCGACGAACGACGATAATCCAGCCTGCAACGGAGAACCCAATGCCTCGGCATCCAGCCCCAGTTCCTCTCGCGCATGAGTGGCGAGCGCCAGCTTATGGTTGGCCATAATTTCAGCTGCCAACTGCTCGGATAGGTCATCTGAAATACCTCGGCGTTTATAGAGCATCTCCAACTCTTTTTGTTCATTTACAGGATTGATTTGCAACTCTTTTTCTTCGATTGCCAGTTCCCGCTCAAAGCCTTCTTTTTGGATTTGCATGGAGATTATTTCGCCGGCTGCCATGGAAAAGGATCCTCCAAGCAGGCCTATGATGCCGGCAAGACGCACTATCCCGTGAGCCGGATGGGCCCCGGCTGCCCCGAGAACAAGAGACAAATTGGAAACCAAACCATCGCTTATCCCGAAAACAGCTGCCCTAAGAGAGCCGCCCCGAAGATCGCGGTGTGTGTGAGTGATATATGACGGAGAAGCGGGCTCTGATTTTTGGATATCGAAGTCCGGATTTTTGACCGATTTGCGTTTCGAGCCCATTAAACTTTTCACATAGACAAACATACAGCCGTGAACCTGCCGTAGGCATATGATTGAAGTGAATTAATTGTTTCTGCACTAACAAAAAAGTAAACAAATTATATCTGTCGATCAGTGGTGTCTACCTAAGCAGCACCAGCACTGCCAAAGCAGCGGCAAATGCGGGCAGGACGATGGGCCAGGCAGATTTGATATATGTGATACCCGTGGCATGTACGTTCAAACGCTTCAACCCGGAGAGCCAAAGCATAATCGCGAGTGAGCCGCCCGGCAAAAATAAGGAACCTATATTGGTTCCGACCAAGACAGGCCATAGGGGTGCTGTCCGATGAAGTCCGGAAACAATCCCCAAAGTAGCAGGAAGGTTATTGGCCAGATTGGAAAACGCAGCCGCCAGGACGCCTGCTTGTAATTGACCGAGGACGGACGTGTGTATGAGCAGGTTCCTAAAATCAATGTGACGTTCGAAGGACGCGGCCAATATGGCCAAAGAGAACACATTGACGGCTATTTGAAGAGGAATGGCTTTCCATGGGACCTTTTTGATCAGTGCAATAAGTATAAGATCCGCCGCCAAAGCAATTTCCCAGGGAGCTCCGCCGATAAGCGGTATGAGCGTAAAACCAATTGCGGCACCCAGACAAAGTAAAGTCCCGATTGTCATGATCTTCCGGCTGCCCGTCAAGGCAATATTTTCGGCCAGCAAAAAATCGCGACTGCTTGTTTTATCGGGAGATTTTGACTCCGGCAAATCTCTGTTCTCCCGGTTCTCAGCTTTAGCGTCTGTATTATTGATATTGAGACGTTTACAGGACAGGGCATAAAAAATAAAACCTACGCTAACGGCGACAAGACCTGGCAGTGCCAGATGTTTTAAAAAATCCTCGGGGCCTAAGTGAAATTTAGAGGCAACAATTAGGTTGGTTACGTTGGATATCGGTAAAAATAGCGAAGCGATCCCGGAAAGCAAAGCCGGTTGCAGAGCGAGGGCAAAGGGTGACATTTCTTTTTTCCTGGCGATATCTATGTAGATGGGAGTAAGCAGTACGATAGCCGTATCCAAATTGAGGACAGCCACCACAAGGGCGGCTAAAATCCACAGCACAGACAAACTGTGTTTTCTTTTTACTATTGAGACTGCTATCAGACTAAAGAATCCAAGCCGGTCCAGCAATATGCTTAGAGGTACGGCAAAAAGAACAAACAAAATTGGCCCCAAAAGAGGTTTGACGGCGTCAGTCGAATTGCTGTAAGTAATCAGATGCAAACCAATTGCCAATAATGCCAGCACCGGCGAGACCAATAACAGTAAAATTCTGTAGCCAAAAGCAATAGTCGCATTTGCTATCTTACGATCCAGTGCCATTTCGGGCAATATTAAAGCAACAACCGCCATCATGATAAAAAGGATTGTCAGAACTTGGTCGGTCATACGGCCTTTATTTTCACGGTTTTATATGCAAAATTATAAATCTTGTCATCTGCAATTTACTTAGAGCTTATCATTATGTAATAGTAGCGAGTAATCATTACTGTGTGGCCGGATATCAAACAGACTTTACGCTCTCTCAATACCATAGCTCAAGCGGGCTGTCGGACGACTCTGTCATCAAAAACCATCGACCCTGGAGCAAAGAATCCCATGATCGTCCTATTCCGGATATAACCTCAACCGAGGCAGGCCATTATGTTCCGCTCCTTATCGTTGAAGATGACGAATCTTCCAGGATCGCTTTGCATACCATGCTTGCAGGCGAAGGATATATTGTTACTTCAATAATCGACGGACGCGATATTCTGTCTGTAATTGAGGAAGTCAAACCTACTATCATACTGCTTGATGTCGTGCTCCCTTATGTCTCAGGCATCGAGGTATGCAAGCAAATACGCTCCGAGCAAATCACGATACCGATCATTATGCTCAGTTCCAAATACGAAGAAGAGGATATAGTACTTGCTATGCAAGTGGGGGCAGATGACTATCTGGCAAAACCGTATAGGATACGCGAGCTGATTGCCAGGATCAATGTTTTACTGCGGCGTGCCGGAGCACCGAAGGACAATACCGGCAGAGACAAAGAAAGTTTTGAAGATACTATACGTTGCGGAGAAATAGTTTTGGATCAAACAAAACATGAAGTTACCTGCCGCTCCGTTAAATTAAATTTGGCGCTTAGAGAATTTCAATTATTGCGTGAGCTGCTTTTGGCAAAAGGGAAAGTAGTGGAACGCGACTCATTGATGCTCAACATCTGGGGATTTTGTTACGAGGGAGATCAGCGTATCATCGCCACTTTAATCAACAGACTCAGGGCAAAAATAGAAGAAGACCCGGAAAATCCCCGTCACATCATCACGATCCGGGGAGTGGGCTATAGGCTCGATGAATAATTTTTCAGAATCAATATCGTCCTATTTTGCCTTTCTCGGAGCGGGCCAGGTCATAAAATAAAATGAGGATTTTATTCGCCACCGATTGCAAAACTCTTTAGCTAAAGCGTTGGGAAAGAAAGTTCCGTGCATTATTTTTTCCTCGATTCAAGCTGTCAAACTGCAAAAAAAAGTGCAAAGGCAAGCCTTTGCTTACCTCTGATGATGAGAGCTCAAAAGATATCCCGGTAATCGAAAGCCTGCTTTAGTGCATCCAAAATAGCGGATGATTATTTTTTTCACTGTTTCTGGGATATGCTGGCTGATTGTGGATCACTATCAAGCTTATGACGCAGCGGCGATGAAAAACCGGCTTATCCGCATCGTGAAGGATAAAGGCTATGAAAAAAGAGAAACGGCTTTTAAGCTTTCATCAGGCGGTTTCAGCCATGATTATATCGATATGCGCAGGGCGCTTTCATCCGGTCCGGATTTGGAATTGGCGGCCAGATGCCTGATGGGCCTTCTGGGCGAAAAAAAGGTATTGTTTGATGCCATAGGGGGGATGACTATGGGTGCGGATCCAATTTCTCATGCTGTGGCTGTATTGGAGGCCAAATCGTGGTTTTCCGTGAGGAAACAGGAAAAGGCTCACGGCACAAAACAGCGTATAGAAGGTGCAAAATTGGATGCCGATACAAAGGTTGTTCTCGTGGAAGACACTGTTTCCACCGGCCGCTCTTTATTGGAGGCGCTGGATGTTTTGCGGGATACAAAGGTTCAGATAACGGCACTTTGCACCCTTCTGGATAGGAGTTTTGATATGTCAAGAAGAATGGAAGAAGAAAAAATTCCGTACTTACCTTTGATCACCTACCAAGATCTTGGGATAGGGCCCCTATAATTTCACGTGGACATCCTGGATTTTATTCTCATCGCTATTGGCATACTCGCCGCACTGCACGGTTGGAGGGTGGGCGCCGTCATCCAAATATTCTCTTTTGCGGGTTTTTTGAGCGGGATAGCATTCGGAAGCTATTTGATTTCAGCCCTCGACGCCAAGATCAGCGGCGGAGTCTATAAGACCATAGCCGCAATCGCAATTTTATTTTTCTTCGCCTTTTTGCTCTCTGCCATCGGCAAGCGGATAGGTTTTCATCTGGCAGATTTCATCGACAAAAGCAAATTGGTCGGGACACTCGATTCTGTTGCAGGCTCTGTAACAGCGGTTGCCGGGACATTGGTCGTCTGCTGGCTCCTGGCTTCCGTCCTGGTGCAAACTTCCGTATCTTCTTTGGTGGGGCAGATATCCAAATCAAAGATTATGAACGACGTCGAGTCCGTCATGCCGCCCGTTCCCAACCAGTTTGCAGCGATAGATCGTTATCTGATCCGCAACGGATTCCCCCAGGTGTTGGTCAATGTCTTGCCCCAAGCAACCGGCCCTCTTGTTTTCCCTTCGAAAAACATAACCGATATTTTGGCGGAGCGGATAGCCCCGTCCACCGTCAAAGTGGTTGCTCACGGTTGTCCGGGCATTATCGTGGAAGGTTCAGGTTTTGAAGTAAAAAACGGTTTGATAATTACCAATGCCCATGTCATCGCCGGGACAAAGACCATTACAGTACAGCCGTTTGGGAAGCCTCCCACCCTCGTGCGTCCTGTTTTGTTTGACCCCAGATTGGACCTGGCTGTTTTGGAGCCTGTGCGTCGTTTGCATCTCGTTCCGCTGAGGCTTGACCCGACGGATGTCGAAAGAGGCCAGCCGGTTGTGACCATAGGCTATCCGAACGGGGGTCCCCTCACTTACGGTCCGGCGTCCATAGAATCCAGATTTATCGCGCAAGGCAGGGATATATATGACAATGCGATAGTCGACAGAGTGGTTTATGAGCTGAATGCCGTTATCCGGCAGGGAGATTCTGGCAGTCCTTTGCTCGGAGAGAACGCAGAGGTTTTTGGGGTTGTGTTCTCGCGTTCCACCACCGATAACAATATAGGCTATGCGTTGGCGTCACCTAAAGTTTTGGCAAAGGTCAATTTGGTGATCCGGGAGCTGTCAAGTAATCCACACCTGACCGTCGGCACACAAAATTGCATAGATTAATAGAGTTTGGCTAAACGGCCACGTATCAGTCTGGGTTTTACCGTATCGGACGGGGTGCAGACAAAGCTGATCTTTTTCTGTAAGATGTCTATGTATGTATCTGACCGGACATACCGGCTTTTTGACAAAGTCGTCTTGGTCAAGCAGCGGAAACGGAGACAAATGTCACTTGCCATTGAAGATTATGCCATCATCGGGGATACGACGACGGCGGCCATTGTCGGCCGTGATGCCTCGATAGATTGGTTATGTTTACCGAGATTTGATTCCGCCGCGGTATTTTCTTCTCTCATAGGAGACAAGCGGCACGGATTTTTTCGGATCGCCCCGAAAGAAAGTTCGCCCCCGGGTCAAGGCAAGCCTTTGCTGGCCACCAGGCGCAGGTATCGCCGCAATACACTGGTGCTGGAGACGGAATTTGACGTTGCTTCCGGCAGTGTTCGTGTTACCGACTGTATGGTCATGGGCAGTGAATATCCTCAGATCATCAGGCTTGTCGAATGTCTTTCGGGACAGGTGGAAATGCGTATGGATCTGGCGATGCGTTTTTCATACGGTTCCATTACCCCATGGGTAAGGCATACGGACGGTTTTTTGACGGCGCTTGCCGGGCCTGACGGACTGGCGATGTGGACTCCGACTGAGACCAGAGGGGAGGAAATGTCAACGGTGAGTGAATTTACGGTAACTCCCGGCCAGCGGATTCCGTTCATCCTGACTTGGTATCCTTCGCATAAGAACCCTCCAAAACCACTCGATGCTTATTTTGCCGTGGAAGAGACGGCCAAATGGTGGTCGGACTGGTCCTCGCAAGCCAACATTGCGCAAAATCAATACAGCGACGCGGTCATGAGGTCTTTGATTACCCTGAAAGCTCTTACCTATTCTCCGACAGGAGGTGTGATAGCGGCCCCGACGACTTCCCTGCCGGAATCTTTGGGCGGTGAACGCAATTGGGACTACAGATATTGTTGGTTGCGAGACGCCACGCTTACTTTGAGTTCTCTGATGATAGCCGGTTATTACGAAGAAGCCATAGCATGGCGGGACTGGCTCCTGAGAGCCGTTGCCGGCGATCCTAAGGATATACAAATTATGTACGGGCCGGCCGGAGAAAGGGATCTCAAGGAATTTACATTGGATTACCTGCCCGGATATGAAAATTCCAAACCGGTGCGGATCGGCAACGGAGCAGCGGGTCAGCTGCAATTGGACGTTTACGGGGAAGTTATAGGGGCTTTGTATGAATCACGGCGAGGTAAATCAAATAACTATAAAGAAGGTTGGGACCTGGAACTCGCATTGCTGGACTTTTTAGAGTCCGGGTGGAAAAATCCGGATGAGGGGATATGGGAAGTACGCGGTCCCAGAAGACACTTTACCCATTCCAAAGTCATGGCCTGGGTGGCCATGGACAGGGCGGTAAAGAACGTGGAGCACTATCAGCTTGACGGCCCTGTTGATAAATGGCGCCAATTGCGCCATGATATCCATAAGGAAGTATGCGAGAAAGCTTTTGATACGGAAAGAGAAACTTTTACGCAATACTACGGATCCAAATCTCTCGATGCCAGTACTCTTCTGATTCCACTTGTCGGATTTTTACCGCCTCATGATAAAAGGGTGATAGGGACGGCGGATGCCATCCAAAATGAATTGACATACGAAGGATTTGTCACCCGTTACAATACGGATGATTCTTCGGCAATAGACGGTCTTTCCGGCAAAGAAGGTGCATTTTTAGCATGCTCGTTTTGGTTGGTAGACAACCTGAAACTGATAGGCCGCCACGATGAAGCCACAGCGTTGTTTGACAAATTGCTTGGATTGGCCAATGATGTCGGACTGTTGTCGGAAGAATATGATCCTGAGAAAAAACGGTTGGTAGGTAATTTTCCGCAAGCATTTTCCCATGTGGCACTCGTAAACACGGCAGCGGGATTGGAAAGTGAAGGTTTTGTTCCCGGGGTCAGCCATGCCGACAGAATAGCCGGTGTCAAGATACCTTTCGGTCATCAGCATAGAAGCAGAACCGTCCTCGGTCATAACAAGCATCCCATATTGCAGTATTCAATGCGAAGGCATCATATCAAGAATCAGTAAACACGTTATCTATTGGGTCTAGCTGTAAAAACAGGGTTGATTCTTGCTATTATCCATGAAATAACAAACTATGAGACTTTACTCTAAAATATTTTAGGGCTAACATGACATTTGTCAGCGAATTATTCAATTGTATATTTTAGGAGTTGCCAGATGAAGGCCATAACACTCACCCCGCTTACCGCAAATTCCGTTTCCTTGGAAGACATCGACGAACCGGACGAGGAGAGCGGATCCGTCTTGGTGCAAACCGTAGCCGTAGGTGTGTGCGGAACCGATATCGAAATCACATCCGGCCAGTACGGATGGGCTCCCCCCGGCAAGCAGAAACTTGTTTTGGGACACGAATCCATAGGCAAAGTGCTGCAAGCTCCTTCGGGATCCGATTTTAAGGCCGGTGATTTTGTCGTGGGGATCGTCAGAAGGCCCGATCCTGTGCCGTGTTATTCATGTGCCGCGGGAGAGTGGGATAATTGTCATAACGGCATGTACCAAGAACACGGGATCAAAGAACTTGACGGCTTTATGCGTGAGAGATATCGCGCGAATGAGGATGCCCTGGTCAAGATCGACCCCGGTTTGGGCGAATTGGGTGTTCTCCTGGAACCCACCACCATTGTGGCCAAAGCCTGGGAAGATGTTATAAAGATAGGCAACCGCAGCCATTGGGAACCGAAAACGGCTTTGGTTACCGGGGCAGGCCCGGTCGGCTTGCTGGCCGCTTTACTTGGACGCCAACAAGGTTTGGAAGTACATGTCTTGGACCAAGTGACCTCCGGAATCAAGCCGGAGCTGGTTGCTGCGATCGGAGCGAAGTATCACACCGGGGATATGAAAGACGCCGTCAAGTCTCCGGATATTATCATAGAGTGCACCGGTGTCCCCGCACTGGTATTTGAAGCCACCCAAATCATAGGTACGGCAGGGGTAGTCTGTCTGACCGGAGTCTCTTCAACCGGACATACTACGGACATAGACGTCGGCCTTTGGAACAGGGATCTTGTTTTGTCAAATAAAGCCATAGTGGGTTCCGTCAATGCCAACAGGCGTCACTATGAGGCAGCTTCCGAAGCTCTGGCGAAAGCTCCCCGGGACTTTTTGGAAAAGATGATTACCAAAAGAGTCCCGTTCCAAAATTTCAAGGAAGCCCTGGACCACGGGACGCAGGACGTAAAAGTAATAATCAAATTCAGTGACTGAGGCCGGATACCGACGGGTAACCGGCCTCAAGGTTTAATATCTGTAGTGCTCGGGCTTGTAAGGGCCGTTCTTGTCGATTCCCAGATATTCGGCCTGGCCGGTTGTCAGCTCGGTCAATTTGACTCCCAAGGCGTCCAAATGCAGCCTGGCAACTTTTTCGTCAAGCAATTTAGGCAAGGTATAAACCCCGACATTGTATTGTTCGGGCTTTGTAAATAACTCTACCTGAGCCAGCACCTGATTTGCAAATGAGCATGACATAACAAAACTGGGATGTCCCGTGGCACAACCCAAGTTGACCAGTCGCCCTTCTGCCAAGATGATAATTCCGTGCCCGTCCGGAAATGTCCACAAGTCAACCTGAGGTTTAATTTGTGTCCGCCGGATCCCTTGAGCAGAGGATAAAGCGGCCATGTCTATTTCGTTGTCAAAATGGCCGATATTGCAGACAATTGCTTGATGCTTCATCTTGGCCATGTGTTCCAAACCGATGACGTCACGATTCCCGGTAGCGGTGACGAAGATATCCACTTTGTCCACCACATCTTCGATCCTGACGACCTCCAAGCCTGACATGGCAGCTTGCAGAGCATTGATGGGGTCGATTTCGCTGACCATTACCCTGGCACCCTGACCGGACAGAGATTCCACGCAACCTTTCCCTACGTCACCATAACCACATACCAGAGCAGTTTTTCCTCCGATCATGACATCAGTGGCACGGGCTATGCCATCGATCAGGGAATGTCTACAGCCGTAGAGGTTATCAAATTTTGATTTTGTGACGGAATCGTTGACGTTCATGGCCGGCCACAAAAGTTCTCCCCGTTCCAGCATTTGATATAGACGGTGGACTCCCGTGGTGGTTTCTTCGCTTACGCCTTTAATCATTTGGGACATCTGGATAAAGCGATTTTTCTGATTTTTGAATGATTCGGCGAGCAATTTGTTGATAACTGCTTCTTCCTCAGAGGTGGCAGAAGAAGAAGTGGGAATTATGCCGCTTTTTTCCATGGAAACGCCTTTATGGACAAGCAAAGTGGCATCTCCGCCGTCGTCGAGGATCATATTGGGTCCGGCACCGTTCGGCCAGTTGAGAGCTTGCTCGGTGCACCACCAATATTCTTCTAAGGTTTCCCCTTTCCAGGCAAATACCGGAATGCCCCTGGGATTGTCGACCGATCCGTCTTTACCCACTACTACGGCTGCTGCTGCATGGTCTTGGGTGGAAAAGATGTTGCACGATGCCCAACGGACTTCGGCCCCCAGCTCAGCAAGGGTTTCGATCAGAACGGCTGTTTGGATCGTCATATGCAGCGAGCCGGTAATTTTGGCTCCGCTGAGGGGCTTTTTCGGTGCCAGTTCTTTTCGGATGGCCATCAGGCCTGGCATTTCATGTTCGGCCAGTTGAATTTCTTTTCTGCCGAAATCAGCCAGATTTAGATCCGCTACTTTGAATTCCAATTGATCATTTCCAGTATTCATTTTAATTCCATTTCCGGATATCCATATTGCCGAAGACTGATCATTTGTCGGTTCCGGCAATCATCCCTATTTTTACCAAAGCGGAGGGAGTGGGATTTGAACCCACGGTACGCATAACACATACAGCGGTTTTCGAGACCGCCCGATTCGGCCACTCTCGCATCCCTCCTCAGTTTACTTATATCTATAAACAGGTTAGTAGATTTTTACGGAAGCTCCGGGTTATCTTGTTGATGAATCTTTCCAAATGGGTAAAAAGTCAGCCGCATAGCCTCAAAGGTTCCTTCGAATCTTTGGCAAAAGCTGAACAATGCAGGAAAAAATGCTTTGTGGGAATGGGATAATAAGCAACTAAATCCTGTGGCAAATTAGCTGCTAAGGCCTGTGCATCGTCTATGGCCGCAGGTTATTTTTGGATCTGACGATGTTGAAGAAATCCGATAAGACAGAGGAACATTTTTCCTCCAAGATGCCGGAAGCAACATTAATTCTGTGATTTATTCTGGGATCGCATGTTATGTTGTAAAGTGTTCCGCAGGCACCGAATTTTTGATCGTATGCCCCGAAAACCAAAGTATCCACCCTGGATAAGGCCAAAGCACCGGCGCACATCAGACAAGGTTCCAAAGTAACTACCATCATGCAGCCCGAGAGGTTCCATGTTTTGAGTTTACCGGCGGCTTCCCTGAGGGCAAGTACCTCTGCATGGGCGGTCGGATCTTTGTCGACCTCTCTTCTGTTGTGCTGGGAAGCGATAACCGCAGAATCTTTTATGATGACGGCCCCCACGGGTACGTCATCATGGAGAAGAGCCTCCGCCGCCTCCCGCAAGGCCAGCTCCATCAAAGCTTCAGTTTCAACATTTCCCAGGGTTAGGTTCTTAGTCAGTTTATTTTGCATTATCAACTCTAATCTAATATTTAGCGTAGATGAACATGTACATTTTATCTTTGTAATGTGAGAAATTTATTATCAGGATAATTGATATATTATTGAAGATCTACTGATAGAACCATAAGAGATAATATTGGCGTTAGCCTAAATGCGCAATAGATTATTAGGCGATGGTATCAGTTTTATAGTTGCATGTATATGATATCTACTTGAGATTATCTGGAAACTCATTATGTAAAAATAAAAATAGTCGAACATCAATTTACACATGTTTTCAAAACCGGACTCTGGAGATCGTGTCATCTACTCTGAGACAGAGGTTATAAAAAAGTTCTTTATAAAACACTTATAGTATCGCCTGGGTCCGAATGAAGGAAAACAAATAAAAGTTACTGTAATGAGTCGCTTGTTTTAGATCAGATAACTTTGAAGAGCAAATACCGGAAAGATAATGCAAAGGCAATTAGTGTAAGTAGCAGCATAGCTCGCCAAGCAGTAGAACAAGAAAGATCCGCGTTAGTAAAAACTAATCTTGAGTTCCAGAGTTGGCTTGAGTTCCAGAGTTGGACGGTGCTGAGCTACTCGGAGACCCTGAGTTGGTCGAGCCAGAGTTCTGCTCCGCCACATAGTGACTGACGTATCTCTTATGATAAGTTGCCGTATTATCTGAGAGACACTTTAGAGACACAAAAGGACTCGTCACCTGATCGCCTATCGATCCTGAAAGAGATACTACTTTTGCCCTAGCACAAGGTAAAAATATCGCCTCTTGCTCTTGCACCTCCGGTCCGAAGGAAAGTTCGGCTGAAGCAAGGCTTTGCTTATCATTTGCAACACTTTGTTGAGCGGCAGATATCTGTGTCTGTAAGATAGTTACTCCGGTATTTCCCGAAGCATTAGCAGCTGTGGTAGTCGGAATACCGGGTGGGGAAGTAGTAGTGGTAGTTGACTGATAAAGCTGATTTTCTAAGGTTAATAAATTAGTTTCATCACTTTGCAGCGTTTGTTGGTCCTGCTCTATTGCAGAAGGACTTCCGGCAAATATGGGAGAGAATCCTATATGGTGATAATAAGCAGATATGGCTGTTTTGGTTCCGTCCCCAAAAGTGCCTATTTTATCTTGCCCTATTGAATAGCCGAGTGAGATCAGGTCTTTTTGGAGCTCGGCTACATCAGGTCCTTGCTCGCCCGGCGTCAGACTGCGATACATAGGTATGTTGCCTTGGAGAAAAAATAAAGGTCTTCTCGATATGGAAGCTATAAGCTCACCTGATTTTACGACAGATCCTGCAGGTTTATCGATACCTGTTATCACAAGGTTTGTGGCACCTTGTTCAAAAGTAGGTGTATAGCTATGGAGATTTTGACTTGCCAGATACTTTTTCTCTTGGGATACTTCATTTGCCAAGTCGTTCTTGTATTGCGTCAGAGACGTCTCAAGAGAATATATTTTGCCTGAATTGCCTGTATATGTGATCGGAAATCCTATATTGTGATAATAATCAGATACGGCTGTTTTGGTTCCGTTCCCAAATGTGCCTATTGTATCTTGTCCTATTGAATAGCCTAGTGATATAAGAGCTTGCTGTAACTCGGCTACATCAGGTCCCTGCTCGCCCGGTGTCAGACTGCGATACATAGGTATGTTGCCTTGCAAGACAAACAGCGGACTACCTAAGATGCTTGCCAATAAGTGACTTTACCAGTTATGACTGTACAGCTTTGTTATAACAGGTGAGGTGACACCGGATGGACCGGATGCGGTGATATCCATTACATGTTGTTCTGCAAAGTTTCCCCGAAATATTAAATTATTGACAAGTACTTGTCGTCTGATCGGAGAAGTAATCAAAGTTGGATTAGGCGGAGCAGTCTCTGCTGCAATAGCTGTCTATCTCAAGTAAATCACATCCAAGAGATCAATACTTTGTCATTACACGTTTTGCGGCTGCAATAAGAGCAGATCTTAGCTGCAGCATTTCTTGAAATTGTGTGGGGTGCTCATTGATGGTCTGTCTCTGATAATAGGCATCTACCGCCAGCCAGGTATTCATCATATTGACTTTTACCTTGCATTTATAATCAGTTACGGCTTCTGCTATCTCGGCTTTGGTAAGAGGTACATAGTCAAGGTCACGAGGACTGCTACCATTGTTGGCAGGAGGTGGGCTTTTTACGTCGTAGCCATGTAAGGCCATACATGCAGACCATTTCTTGATATCACTAAGTAGGATAGGGTTGTGCTGCGTTCTGCTAATAGCATCATTTATCTGATTGTTTAAAAGGCTGTTAATCGTGTTTAGTTCATGATTTTGCTGCGAGGTAAGGAAATTGGATGCATAAAGGCGCTTGACACAAGTGTCACTCGCTATTCCATATGACTGGCCATACTTTTTCATATAGGTATTTTCCAAAGCGTTTGCATGACTCATATTTTCGGCAGAAAGTGCCGTAGAGGGATTTGAGTATATATCATAGCCAGAGGTTTCAGCTTCTTTTAGGTTGTAGACCCCAAAAGTTTGAGAGGTTAGCCCAAGATGGCTGGCATAAAAAGGGTTTTGCTCTAAAGCAACCAATGAGCTAATTATGGGAGGAAACCCCTTTTTCTCCATGCAATTTTGAACCAGTAATGTACCGGCATAATATACTGTCGCCCCGGTGTCTCCCGATAAGGTATAGGAATTGAATGGCAAGGAAGGCTCGGCGGCATTGACAGGGGGTATATTTATACTATTTGTGCCTATAGATTTTGCAGAAGACGAAGTATTGCTGCATGAAGAGAGGAAAAGTGGCAAAAAGATACATACAACAACAAGAAGCAGTTTTTTATATTTGGCCTTCATATTATTTCAAATCACTCTTTCTAAAATAATTAATAATAAATTAGCATATTGGATAATACAATGCTGAATCATGAACAGAGAAAATTATAAGTAAACTCCGTTGACGGAGTGATAGGGAAAATTGGTAAAATGAAGTATCTAAATTCCATAGCAGAGAACAAAAACGACTTACAATAAATTCACTATCAATTTGATCGATTGATGCTTGATAAAACTTCCTTCCAACAACGGCATCTATACTAACCTTATCCGGAAACCCGTTATGTCAAAATAAAAATAGTCGAACATTAGTTTACACATGTTTTTAAAACCGGGCTCTGCTCATAGCGTCATCTACTCTGAGACAGAGGTTATAAAAAAGTTTTTTATAAATCACTTATAGTATTGTCTTGATGGTGATGAAGGAAAACAAATACAAGCTACTGTAATAAGTCGCTCGCTTTAGCTCAGATAACTTTGGACGGCAAATACCGGAAAGATAACTCCTAGGAACAAGCAGCAGCATAGCTCGCCAAACAATAGAACAAGAAAGACCCGCGTTGATAAAAAGAAATTACATCTCAGGTTGCAAAACTGCTAAAAGTTTCTCTGCTTGAGTTAGCCCGGAGATATACCAAGGTCTTTTGCCCGATCATCGCTCTCTATTCTTCGTTTGAAGAAGCGGTTGTTTTGGACCTGTTTCATCATGAGCAGATGCTTCCAGGCTTGCCTTCTGATTTTTATCAGAACAGTTTGGCTTATTTTCCGCCTACGAACTCGTGCTAAAGTCGGAGGTCCCGGAAGCATTCTGTCGGTCATTTTACGAATTTTTTCTGAAATCCTTGCTAGCGGGAGGCATGTAAGCAGAGCAGCTATTTGGACCGGGATCTTTCAGATGGGCTGACCGATATAGATTGATGCCATGACAAAGCAGGAGTCAGGCAGGTAAAGCGAATTGAAGAGCTAAAACGGGTTACACGATACATAAAATCGATGTTCCGTGCCTTGAGGGATCAATGGCGGAGGAGGTGGGATTTGAACCCACGGTCCCTTGCAAGACACACGATTTCCAATCGTGCCGATTCGGCCGCTCTCGCACTCCTCCGGATTTATGCTAATCTATACTGTAGCATACGCGATTGTGTGCAGTGGCCGGGTTCTGCGCAACTGTGTCCCGTGAACCGAGTCAGGGTCGGAAGGCAGCAGCTCTCAGCGGATTACATGGGGTGCCGCAGGCGACCTGGCGGCTGCACACAATCGCGTATTTCCTTTACTCCTGTTTTTTTCGTATAGTTCTTATTTCTCTGTCGAAATAATCTTTTTGGCTATGAGGAGATTCTTACGTCTGTGCGCGGAAGTATGGGAACTGTGGCTATACCCACTATGATTTTTTGAGTATCATATATTTTGAATACGTACTAATAGAAAATTGTCGAAGTTGTCTCAGGACCGGATATTGTTTTATAAAAATTTCTAAATTAATGCAGGTCGTGAACTATAAAGACAGACGACGACTTTGGTAATAATTGTGTATGGGGTCAGCACCGGATAAGGTTAGTGAAAATGGAGCAGAAGCAAGAGACCGTTTTGGGTGAAGATGCTGTTTTGGCTGTGCCCGGCAAAAACAATTATCAGTCGCTGTATCGCCGTTACAGACCGCAACGCTTTTCTGAAATAAGAGGTCAAGAACACGTAGTCAAAGCTTTGAGAAATTCGGTTCAGGAAGGCCGCGTAACTCACGCCTATCTATTTTCAGGTCCCAGAGGGACGGGAAAAACTTCTACGGCACGAATCCTGGCCAAAGCTTTGAATTGCCTGAATCCAGAAGAAGGTGAGCCGTGCGGGAAATGCGAGTCGTGTGTATCCGTGGTGGAGCAAAGCTCATTTGACGTCCATGAATTGGACGCAGCTTCCTCGGGTCGCGTGGAGGATATCAGAGAGCTCGTTGCAAGGGCCTCGTTATCTACCCCGGGACGCTATAAAGTCTATATCATCGACGAGGTCCACATGCTTTCCACGGCAGCGTCAAATGCCTTGTTGAAAACGCTGGAAGAGCCGCCGGATCATGTCATCTTCGTGCTTGCTACGACGGATCCGCAAAAAGTATTACCCACGATCAGATCACGAAGTCAACACTATGAGTTCCATCTTTTATCAGATGAAACTTTGGATACTCTCTTGGGTGACGTGGCGCGGATGGAGGGGATGGATATCGCGCCGCAATCCCTGGCCCAAGTCAGAAAGCGCGGTAAAGGTTCCGCCAGGGATGCCCTTTCGGTATTGGATCGCGTTGCAGCGGGAGGCAGCGCGGACGATGACTTTTCGGAATGCATACACGAAGTCATCACGGCCATAGGGCTATATGATCCCGTGAACGTTTTGGCAGGGCTGCAAAAAGTTTTTGAAATCGGTGCCGATCCCAAAACCGTCGCCTCTCTCTTGGTGGAAGAACTGAGAGAAATGCTGCTTGCCAATTTTTCCTTTACCCAGACCGGAGGTGACCGTAAAGGAGAAGGTAAATCTTCCGATGACGAAGTGGCAAAATCTTTTTCCAATGCCAGACTGGTCGGCTCCATCGAGGAGATAGGGGCGGCTCTGGTGCGCATGCGAGACGCTATAGAGCCGAGGATCACTTTGGAAGTCGCACTGATCAAGCTGAGCGCCCAACAAGCAAATACTTCACCGGAAGCATTGGCAGCGCGTCTGGAGGCATTGGAAGCAGAAATTGTCAGGTTGAAAACTTCTTTGGCAACGATTCCGGCTCCGGTATCCGGATTGCCCGAAAAAAGCCAATCGGCAGTAAAACCGGCTTTGGGCGCTTATCTCAAGAGGGAAAAGACACCAAAGGAAGACCCAAGTAAATCAGAGGTTGAAAGCCTGATCTCCCCTGATGAAAAAGTATCGGTAGGCACACATAAAATTCCCGAGGTGACACCGGAAATTCCCGAGGTGACACCTAAAGTAGCGAGCGATAAACCCAAGGCTGCTTCCGAAGTTCCGGGGCTTGAAAAGATTGATGAAGATATCAAAAGTCCTATTGATGAAAGCACAAAAGCAACAGAACCCCGGGTGGTAGACGGTTCCGCATTGCGCGATCAATTGGTTGAGATCTGGGGAGATAAAGTTCTCCCGCAGCTTCGTCTGAAACCGAGGGCCATTTACGCAGGAGGTCGTTTCGTCCTGGATTCCGGAGGTTATCCTCGGTTCGTTTTCCCCAATAAAGCCACTTTGGATCATGCCAAACCGCTCAGGGCGGAAGTGGAAGCGGTGATTGTCAAAACGATCGGTCACAATTTGACCTTTAATATAGGCGCCGAAAATGACATTGATATATCGGTGGACAAACATAAACCTTTCTCTGCAGATTCAGATGCGAACGCCGGCACCGATCATCGTCGGCCGGATAAGAAACCGGATTTGTCAAAGACCAAACAGGTTGCGGCGGATCGCTTTGCTGTAACCGGCGATTCCAAAGGTCAGAGAAGTACTCAGGCCGCAAATATTCAAAAACAATCTGTCCAAGAGTCTGTCTCCGATGCAGCTGAAAATAATAATTCGACCATTGAAAGAGCTAAAGACAGCAAGTCTTCTTCTGATCCCAGATACAGTCAATATCTGGACGGAACGCATGAAATTGACGATATGGATTATGATTTTGGGTCAATTCCGGCAGAAGATACCGTAAGTCCACTAACCTTAGCTGTTGAACATGTGCGAAAGGTTTTTCCCGGAGCCGAGGAGGTAGATTAATAATGTCAGGTCCGAACGATATGTCAGATCTGCTTGGTCATCTTGAGCAATTGCAGAAGCAGGTGGCGGACGCCCAAAATATGTTGCAATCAGAAGAGATCGAAGGATCTTCCGGCGGGGGCGCCGTACGCATCCGGGTTTCCGGGGAACTAAACTTTTCCCAAGTTAGCATCGACAGTTCCGTATTTTCTCAGGGAGATGTCAGCGTGCTTGAAGACCTTGTCTTGGCGGCTTTACGGGATGCGGCCACTAAACTGACCTCCGCTCGTGAACAAGTGATAGGTTCCACGGTCGGGGGAATGATGGGGGCTCTTTTTGCCGGTGTGGGAGATGATGGCATCGAGCTGGACAGCGATCAAATAGACGACATAACCAAAACCCATCTTCATGATTTGAGCAACGGAGGACAATAGCTGGCATTCTTTGACGGGCCAATCCAGGATCTGATAGATGAACTATCGCGGTTACCGGGCATAGGACAAAAGTCTGCTCAAAGATTGGCATTTTATCTGCTCAAAAGACCGAAAGAAGACGCTTTCAGGCTGGCGCGCGCCATAGAAGTGGTGAGAGAGAAAACGACAATCTGCGACAGATGCTTTACGATAAGCACGAGTACAAGATGCCGTATTTGCAATGATTCAAGCCGTATACAAGATTTGGTTTGCGTTATAGAGGGACCGCAAGATTTAATAGCGGTGGAAAAGACAAACACGTTCAAAGGTTTGTATCATGTTTTAGGCGGTACTTTAAATCCGCTGGACGGGATGGGACCGGACCAGCTGCGAGTGCGCGAGCTGTTGCTACGGGTGGATACCGACAACGTCAAAGAGGTCATTGTGTGTACGAATCCCAATTTGGAAGGTGACGCCACGGCAATGTATTTGGCCAGGTTGCTCCAACCAATGGGTGTCAGCGTCACCAGAATAGCCAGCGGTCTGCCCGTCGGCGGTGATTTGGAATATGCCGACGAACTGACGCTTGGCAGAGCAATTGACGGCAGGCGTGAAGTATCAGGATAGGGCACTCAGCAATATTCATATACCTGATAAGGAAGGGTAAAGATAAATCTCTATGGATATGAAACAGGTAAACACCGAGGAAAAAGATGAAGTACAAGCTAACGATTCATCGGTAAGGGCGGGCAAATTGGAAGACTTGCTTGCCAGGAAAGCCGAAGCGTTTCGGCCCGGTACCGAAAGGGCGCTGGAGAGCCAATTGGCCAAAGGGAAAATGACCGCAAGGGAGCGCGTCAACTATCTTTTGGACGAAGGTTCTTTTCAGGAACTCGGGTTGCTTGTCCGACACCGCGCTTTCGGGAGCGGGCTTGACGACAACCGTCCCTACACCGACGGTGTCGTCTGCGGCGCCGGTAACATTGACGGCAGGAAAGTATGTATCTACAGCCAAGACTTTACGGTGTTTGGGGGATCTCTCGGAGCAGCCCATGCCGAAAAGATCAATCGGGTACAGGATCTGGCTCTTCAGCTTGGTGTACCGGTCATCGGAATCTCTGACGGAGGAGGAGCCAGGATCCAGGAAGGGGTGGCTGCTCTCAACGGATTCGGGGAGATTTTCCGTCGCAATTCCAAGTCATCCGGTGTCATTCCCCAAATTAGCGTGATCATGGGTCCTTCAGCCGGCGGAGCTGTGTATTCTCCGGCCCTCACGGACTTTATATTTATGGTTCAAGGCACAAGCCACATGTTTATTACCGGCCCCGACGTGGTGAAAACGGTAACCGGTGAGGAAGTAAGCTCGGAACAATTGGGCGGTGCCATCACCCATGCCACGAGATCCGGTGTGGCAGCTTTTGTCGCCGCCGACGAAAAGTCATGTTTGGATCAAGTCAGGGAGTTGTTAAGCTATCTTCCTTCCAATAATCTGCTTGATCCGCCTGAGTTCTCAACGGCAGACGACCCCGGTCGGCTGGTCGAAGAATTGGAATCTATTATCCCCGATAAACCCAATCAACCTTATGATGTAAAGAAAATTATTACTTCGGTGGTAGACGACGGTGATTTTATGGAGTATTTTTCCCATTTTGCTATGAACATTACGTGCGGTTTTGCCAGACTGGACGGAAAAGTCGTAGGCATAGTGGCCAACCAGCCTCAGATGCTTGCCGGAGTATTGGATATAGACGCCTCGGAAAAAGCAGCCAGATTTATCAGGACATGCGATGCATTCAATATAGCTCTCATCACATTTGTGGATGTACCGGGCTTTATGCCCGGTACGGACCAGGAATATGGGGGCATTATCAGGAAAGGCGCAAAATTGCTTTATGCATATTGCGAATCGAGTGTGCCGCGCATCCAGGTCATTTTGCGCAAAGCATACGGCGGTGCATACATCGTTATGGATTCAAAGTCCATAGGGGCCGATCTGTCGTATGCCTGGCCTTCGGCGGAACTGGCGGTTATGGGTCCGGAAGCTGCCGTTGAGATCGTGCACCGAAGAGAACTCGGGCAATCAGCTGATCCGCAGACAAGAAAAGCCGAACTGGTCAAAAATTATACCGAGAGGTTTTCGAATCCTTATCAAGCCGCCGAGTTCGGCTTTGTTGACGAAGTCATCGATCCGAAAGAGACGAGAGCGATATTAGTCAGGTCTCTGAGGATACTTGAGAGCAAAAGAGACGAATTGCCCAAAAGAAAACACGGGAATATACCATTATAGATGCATTTATGATATTGATCAAGATTGGGTAATACTATATGGACAATAAAGACCAAAAAGTTCTTCCTCCGAAGAACAATGATCAAAAACAAAAAACCCGTCATATGGAATTGATAGAACCGGATGGGCGGCAATGTTTTCTTATTCCTGACGAAGAGGCGTTGGAAATCATAGATCGTGCCCTTGTCATATTGGAAGAAGCTCTGCTGTCCGATGCCGGGGACGGCGGACCGAAAGTTACAAAATCAGGCTGGCCGGGTGCAAAAGATGACTTGCACAGGAAAGTTTGGAAATTTTCACTCTATCATTTTACACAGTTTGGTCCGTTGGACCGAAACCGCCCTTAATCTCAATTGCCCTCCAACAATACCAAGCAACTATCGATCTGTACGGCTTGAATTTTTCTCCCAAAGCGGCGAGCTGTTTTGCTCCCGGCATTTCAACTTCCCAGGCCAAGGCGTACCCTTTTCTGACTCCCAGATCAGAGCTTGGCCAAACGTCAAGCCTCCCAAGTTGAAACATAAGAAGCATCTGCACCGTCCACGGACCGATCCCTTTTACCCGGCAAAGGTCTTTTTCGATCTCTTCATCACTTTGTTTGTTCAAATATTCTGAATCAAGGTGAATAAGTTTGTCAAAAGCCTTTTGCGATAATTCGATAATACAGTTGCTTTTATTAGCTGAAAGCCCCACAGAACGCAGATCGACATAAGGAGTTTCACATATTTTGGCAGGGGAAATATTATTGTCAAGCAATGCCAGCAAGCGGCCGTAGATCGTCGTGGCTGCAGGTGAACCCAGTTGCTGCGACACGATATTTCTCACCATGGCCGTAAAGGGGTCGGGGGCAAGCCGCTCGATTTTGGGATAACCGACTTTGGCTATCAGATTAGAAAGCACTTGATCACGTGCGGAGAGATAATCAACTATTTCATGATAATCGGTACTTGACACAGGGTGATTATAACAGTAGGACTCAGCCGCATCAGAACAAGTAATATTTCTCAGTAATTATTTATATATTATAAATAATTACTGCTCTGACGGATTTGTGAGCTGAATTTCTCCTCTTGGGTCAGGCTGTGTCGTAGCGTGCTTTATGGCCGGAGACTTGTCTTGATATACGTAATGGCCTCCCCGCAAAATTGACGCCACGGCCGCCGCCAAGCAGGCAAATATGGAAAAGTCGAAAGCTTCGTGCAAGCCTGTTTTGAATGACCCTGAGATCAAAGACGGAAAGAATTTGTGCCCGTAGAGCACTTTTAAGTGGGCATGAGAGATATGGCCGAGGACGTTTGCTCCGAGTAAATGCTGGATGGGGTTATATCCGAGGAATGCGGAAAACAGGATTGAGACAGGCGGCAACCCGGCAACTCTGGCGGCTATTTTAGGAGGTACCCCTTGATGCTGCAGGCCTGATGATAGCGCATGCGGTAAAGTTGCCGACAATCCAATGATCATGAGTGTAAAGAAAATGCCTATCGAAAGTACCTGGGCTGAATTCTGGAAGGTGGAGTTCATCCCTCCGCCGGCACCCCTGTGTTGGGCCGGCAAGCTGTTCATGACAGCCGCCCTGTTGGGAGAGGCAAACAAACCCATCGAAAGGCCGTTCATAAAAATCAACGGCGCAAAAAATGTAAAGGAGAAATTGATAGGAAGAAATTCCAGGAGGATAAATGTAAGGGCCGCAAGTAACATCCCGCCCGTGGTGAACGGCCTCGATCCGAAACGGTCGGATAAGATACCGGCTGTTGGTCCTGCCACGAGGAACCCGGCGGTAATGGGGAGCATATAAATTCCTGCCCACAGGGGGGTATTGACAAAACTGTATCCGTGTTGCGGTAGCCAAATTCCCTGTAGCCAGATTATCAACATGAATTGCAACCCACCGCGCGCAATTGCAGCCAGGAAAGTAGACAAAGTTCCTGCCAAAAAGGCCCTTATTCTAAAAAGTGGCAGACGGAACATAGGATTTTCCACTCTGGATTCGATAATCGCAAATATCGCCAGAAAGATTATCCCAAGTGTAAGTTCCGTGATCACTTTCGGGCTCGTCCATCCCATGGTGGAATGTCCCGCCGGTTCAATACCGTAGGTGATCCCTACCATGAGGAGGATAAGTCCTATGGCAAATGTTATGTTGCCCAGCCAATCGATTTTCCCCGGTTTGAGCTCGCCGCGTTCTTCGAGTTTAAAGTATGCCCATAGCGTGCCCGCCAAGCCGAAGGGTACGGAGACCAAAAAGACCAGCCGCCAGTCTATAGGTCCCAGTACTCCTCCGAGTACCAGACCTATAAATGAACCTGAGATACCGGCCACATTGTTGATACCGAGTGCCATGCCGCGTTGATGGGGAGGGAAAGCATCTGTTAGGATAGCGGCGGAATTGGCGATAATAAAAGCTGCCCCTATGCCCTGGAATATGCGCATGATCACCAGATAAAGGGCACCTGCCTTGCCCGACATCCAATCTACGCTGAGGACCAATGAAAATACTGTATAGATGACAAAACCTAAGTTATAGAGTTTCACTCTTCCATAAATATCACCCAAACGACCGAAATTGACGACCAAGACGCTGGAAACTATCAGAAATCCCAGCAGCATCCAGAGGAGATAAAAACTGTTTCCCGGCCCCAGCGGATCAAGATGTACGCCATTGAAAATATCGGGCATGGCGATGAGCGTTATTGTACCGTCTATGGTGGCCAGCAAAATACCCAAAGTAACGTTGACAAGAGCAACCCACTTGTAACGATCGTGTGGATCCGAGGTCGCGCCGACAATTGCGCCGGGGGTTGCAGGAGGCTGTGTTTTTAAATTGTCTTGCGAGTCTTCATTAGACATATAATTAGCTTAGCGAAATATCTTTTATCCAAGATTATTTTTGTGATTATATATTTAATAGATAGTCTTGATTTACATAACGCCATACATTGGTTTCGCGTTTAGAAAATCCCATCTTCTCATACAGCTTATTGGCAGAGACCCTCTGCGGTCTGGATGTCAGCTCGATATGTTTTACATTATTTTGTTTGCAATTGTCAATAGCGGCCCGTACAAGGTTTTTCCCTATCCCGCGATTTTGAAATGATTGATCTACAACCACGTCCTCAATCAAGGCAATTGTTCCTGTCAAGAGGTTTAAATAGGAAACAGTAATCATGCCCGCTATATTTGTCGTTTTCGTCAATGTCTCCGTTTGATCCACCCCGTCTGTATGAGCAGAGTCATGAGGATCAGAATCGCTCAATCTTGCTATCAAAATCACTATATTAGGATCGCTGATGATTTTGTCAAGACGTTCTTTTACGGGTACTTTGGCTGAGGAAGACAGTTGTGGCAACAAATGAATCAAGCCGTCATAAAAGTCTTTTGTCATAGAAGTAACTTGTTCTATCAAGATATGATCTGAGGATATACCGGGATCGTTTGCGGAAGAAGCCATAAAAAGAGTTTAGCTTAGCGAAAGTTAACTTTTGCCGCAAGCCTGATCATGATTAGCGAACTTGGGGGTAAATGAGCGGCTCCATTTTGAGCATTAGAGTCTCCTTTGCAGGGAGCAATAAAGTTTACAGACTGACATTTATTGGCAAATCCAATACAGATGTACACAACGGGAGCAAAGAGTAGCCTTGAGTTCGCCGGCAATGACAGAATAAAAGTTGTATAAAATAGTGGGGAAAATAAGTTTCTAACTTATTACAGGTTCGCGACAATAAGCCCCGGATAGCTGTTGCCGATGAGAGCCAAGTGCAGGCAGTAGTTTTCCAATTGATGGAACAACACCATATTTTCTTTCGTGACCACGACGATCGTCGGCTTCTCGGTCATATTTTAGAGGCCGCAGGCAATTGCGAGGCCACAGAATCTTTTTTAGGTTTATCTGTCCGAAGTGTCTAGAAAGTATTACCGGATTCAGGTAAATTGGTGAAAGAAATCCTATTTGGAGGCCGCTATGTGCGATATGACCTATTTTATATTGCCGAATAAAGAATCTTTGTCATGACCAAGCTATTGAGACGATTCAACCTGCCCAAGCTATCAGACGCAACCATGGTTGTGTCTTTTGAAGGCTGGAATGACGCCGGGAATGCGGCATCCTTGGCCACAACGATCCTCAGAAAGCAATGGCAGGCAAAACCATGCGCGGAGATGGACAGTGAAGAATTCTTTAACTTTGCAGATAACCGCCCTGAGACCTATGTATCTGCCGTCGGCAAGCGTATCATCAATTGGCCGAAGACCACAATTGCTTTGGCCAACTCTGAGGGATCACCGGGCGACGTGGTCTTCGTTTACGGAACAGAGCCGCAATTAAAATGGCAATCTTATAGCTCCGCCCTGTATAGAATAGCCAAAAGAATGAATTGTCGCAAAGCAATCTTTCTCGGTTCGTATTTGACCGACGTTTTGCATGACAGTCCCTCCCCCGTGACAGTTACCGGCGATATCACTTTGCCTGATTCGGAAAAGAAATTTTCACCTTCCACTTACGAAGGGCCGATAGGTATTGTTGGCGTCCTGCAGATGGAATTTGAAAGCCACCATATCCCCACGAGCAGTATTTGGGCCGGAGTACCAAGTTACGGGGAAGGAACTTCTCCGAAAGCGGCGTTGGCACTTGTATCTGCTCTCAGAGAAATAACGCATGGGATAGTTGCCACAACTGAACTCGAACGCCTTTCTGGAGAATACGAAAAGCGAATGACAAAAATGGTTGAAAATGATGAATTACTCTCTACGTACGTTACATATGTATCTCAGCAAAATGAGTTTGAAGAACTCGAATCAAGCTCGGGAAACATTGTAAAAGAGATCGAAGATTTTTTGCGCAAAGACAATGATTGAGTAACAGATACAGCTATCCATTTTTTGAAAGCAAAGAGAAGGATTTGTCACAGAGTGAGCCACAGCAGATATCGGCAGAGGTGTATTGATGATACAAGAGCAGTGTAAGCATTTGATAGTAAGAACAGTGTCAAATGGCGAAAGGACTCTAAAGTGCAAACTTGATGTTAATGAACATATGCCTTTTGCCTGCCCTGAAGGATGTGTATTTTTTGAACCAAAGACCACCTCCAGCGCCGGTTGGCAAGTCAGACGCCCCAAACCTGATAGCAGAGACTGAGTTCGCTGCGGCCATAGAGCTGATTGTCCTGCACCTAAAATAATTTAGCCAGTTCGCTCCGTCGCTTATTTGGGTCCGGAAGCCGTGCTTCCCGAGCGGAATCCCTCCAGATCCAAGGTCACATATTTGTAGCCGGCCTTTTTGACACATTCAATAATTTGTTCACGTTGGTCGAGAATCAGAGCAATATCGGTAATTGCAACTTCAACTCTTGCCAGATCGCTATGGTGCCTGACCCGTAAGTTTTTTATCCCAAGCTTACGTAATTCGGATTCTGCCTGGGCGATCTGCTCCAGTGTGTTGATCGTGACAGGGGTCCCGTTTGGGATACGAGACGAGAGGCATGGCATCGCCGGTTTGTCGTATATCGAAATACCCATCAGTTTTGCAGCTTGACGCACCATCTGTTTCGTAAAGCCGGCTTCTGCCAAAGGAAATTGGGCGCCTGCTTGTTTTGCCGCAGTTTGGCCCGGCCTGTATTCGTTTAAGTCATCCAGGTTGACAGCCAATAAGACAGTAGCATGACGCATTTCAGCTATCGGGAGAATGGCTTTCATGAGTTCTGATTTGCAATGGAAGCAACGATCGTAGTTATTTTGCACATAGAGGGGATTTTCAAGTTCTGATGTCGGAACGGCGATCCAAGCCAAATTAAGCTCTTGGACCAACAGGGCACATTCTTCCAGTTCCGATCGGGCCAATGACGGGGAATTGGCTGTTATGGCCAGAGCATTGGCATAGCCGAGAACATGGTTTACTCTGGCGGCTAAAAATGTAGAATCGATTCCCCCGGAAAACGCAGTGACACAGGATTTATAATTGGCAATGATCTCGTCCAATTTGGCCAAGGCGTGATTGATAAAGACAAGATCAAAGCTTTCTTCTGCGGCCTCGGCAGTTTGTCCCAGAGTAAATGTCATTATAAAAATATTTCCTTTTTATCCATTATCAAACCCGCATAGAAAGGCCCAAAGTCGGCGTATTTAGCGGAAGCTTCATCAAAGCGCATCTTATAGACACACTCTTTCAGGTCGTCAAATTCATTGGCAAACAGGCTGACTCCCCACTCAAAATCGTCTAAGCCGACAGAGCCGGTGATCAATTGCAGGACTCTGCCTCTAAATAATTTTCCGGATTGGCCATGCTCGATCATTAATCTGAGACGCTCTTCATAGGGAAGTAAATACCAATTGTCGCCGTGCTCTCTCTTTTTTGACATGGGATAAAAGCAAAAAGAATTCAGGCCCTCGGGGGGCAGATTGGGATTCAGCCTGGCTTGTTTCATATGTTCCGGTATTGAGGAAGCGTACTCGGATATTTCTGTTCGGGATAAGAAAGAATAAGATATTTTATATCCGGAGTCTTTGATATCGAGTTGCAATTGGCGTTGAACCATAAACTCATTTCCGATGCACATCAAGCCGATATCTGCTTTGTGGCCGCCGATGGCTAAGGCTATGACTTTTTGGCCCAAAGTCTCGCATTGCTCAATGGCATCCAAGGCTTGTTTGGGATCCGATGTACTATTTTGATGCAAAAATAAGTGTAAGACACTCCATGTCGGTAAATCTGTCATTGTATCTAAGTCTAGAAGAGATGGGGATGTGAAATGACGCAAGGCCAAGTTTATTTGCTGAATAGCTTGATATGGTCTTGTCTAGCGGTAAACGGAGATAAGAAAAAGACGGGAATATTATTCCCGTCTTTTTCTGAGTACCCGGTGATAAATCCGGTTTTACAAATACATTTTTTAGTAGTCTTCCATGCCTCCGCCTGGCATAGCCGGGGCTGGGTTTTCTTCCGGCTTGTCAACGACTACGGCTTCTGTAGTTAAGAACAGAGCGGCAATCGAAGCGGCATTTTGCAGAGCGGAACGGGTAACTTTAGCTGCATCTATCACTCCGGATTTGAAGAGATCTTCGTATTCACCGGTGGCGGCGTTGAGACCTTCGGAAGGATGCTTGAGGCTACGTACTTTTTCGACGACTACACCGCCTTCAAGGCCGGCGTTGATGGCTATTTGCTTGATAGGCTCTTCGACGGCTTTTGCTACAATTTTTGCACCTGTAGCTTCGTCGCCTTCAAGTTTCTCGGCACGGTCCAAGATAGCGGCTTGTGCTCTCAGCAATGCGACACCTCCACCGGGAACCACGCCTTCTTCAATGGCGGCTTTTGTCGTCGAAACGGCATCTTCGATGCGGTGTTTCTTTTCTTTGAGCTCTACTTCCGTAGCGGCGCCGACTTTGATGACGGCAACCCCACCGGACAATTTGGCCAATCTTTCCTGGAGCTTCTCACGGTCGTAATCAGAGTCGGTGTTTTCAATTTCGGCTTTGATTTGGTTGATGCGACCTTTGATATCTTCATCAGTGCCGACACCCTCTACGATGGTGGTTTCGTCTTTGGTGATGACCACTTTACGGGCCTGTCCCAAAAGATCCAAAGTAGCGTTCTCAAGTTTGAGACCGACGTCTTCTGTGATAACCTGACCGCCTGTGAGAATGGCTATGTCTTGGAGCATGGCTTTCCGGCGTTCGCCAAAGCCCGGAGCCTTGACTGCGGCGCTCTTGAATGTGCCGCGAATCTTATTGACGACCAAAGTAGCCAATGCTTCGCCTTCCACATCTTCTGCGATAATTACGAGCGGCTTGCCGGTTTGCATAACTTTTTCGAGTACAGGCAACAGGTCGCGAACGGCTGAGATCTTGGAACCGTAGAGCAGGATATAAGCGTCTTCAAGAGATGCTTCCATGCGTTCGGTGTCTGTTGAGAAATACGGAGAAATGTAACCTTTATCAAAGCGCATACCTTCAACAAGATCCATATCCATGCCGAAAGTCTGTGACTCTTCGACCGTGATCACACCGTCTTTGCCGACCTTGTCGATTGCTTCGGCAATCATCTCGCCTATTTCTGTGTCGGCGGCTGAGATAGCGGCTACCTGAGAAATCTGATCTTTGGATTCTATTTCCTTGGAAATGCCTTTCAGGCTGGCAATTGCTGATTCCACAGCCGCTTCGATACCTTTTTTGAGGCTCATTGGGTTGGCTCCGGCAGCTACGTTGCGCAGTCCTTCTCTTACCAAAGCCCCGGCCAGCACTGTGGCAGTAGTGGTACCGTCACCTGCTACGTCGTCTGTTTTTTTGGCGACTTCTTTGACAAGCTCGGCCCCTACTCTTTCAAAAGGGTCTTCCAGGTCAATCTCTTTGGCTATGGATACACCGTCGTTGGTAATGGTGGGGGCTCCCCATTTCTTTTCCAAAACCACGTTTCGTCCTTTAGGTCCCAGTGTGACCTTTACGGCATCCACCAGCTGTTGCATTCCGTTTTCGAGCGAGCGTCTGGCTTGCTCGTCAAAGGCGATTAATTTCGCCATGGGCTTTCCTCCTTATAATTTGTTCGATATTTCGAACGTTAGCACTCTCTTATCCCGAGTGCTAATCATAGGTCAAGTTATACCCCTTTGCATAGGCAGAAACGAATAATTTTCCCAAAACATAAAAAATTTAATAAATTTTTTATGTTTGTCGCCTTGGAAAGAGTTATTTGTTTAAGATCAGATTTAGCAAACGCCGAATAGAAAAGCTCTCCGGCTTAGCTCTGGCCCCGAAAAGTCTTCAGAAATGATCTCTTTTTGGCCTATCGCGGAGATGTTATCCTCCCGCTACGGCCGGAACGATGGAAAGAATTTGCCCGGATTCGACTTTGGTATCCAGACCGTCCAGGAAACGAATATCTTCATCCAGTAAATAGACGTTCACAAAACGGCGTAAAGCTCCGTTTTCATCCAAGAGGCGCTCTCCGATCCCCGGATAATTCTTTTCCAGGTTGTCGATCAGTTCCCTAACGCTATCCCCATCGACCAGGGCTTCTGCTGCTCCTCCGGTCAGAGAGCGCAATTGTGTCGGGATTCTTATTGTGGCAGGCATATGTTTTCTCCTTTTTGTCAGTTTCTATGGCGCCTGCTTCATGAGCCGGAGCCGAAAAGCTATATTTTCAAAAATCTGTTTACTTATAAATCCAATGATGTACTCAAGTCGAATGCGGCAGATCAGGAAGAAATAAAAAATGTTTTCAGGATTACGAGGTCTGTCGATATCGATGAGGATTGACTGTCGCCTACCGGTAAAGCAATTCCTCAAACGAATCTATATTTGGGGCAATTGTAGCTGTCGGTCCCACATTCTCGCCGAGCGCCTCGATCGTTTTCAGTCCGTTACCGGTTATATAGGCAACAACCGTCTCGTCCCGCTTGATAACCCCGGAGTTGACGAGTTTGACGAGACTGGCTATGGTGACACCTCCGGCAGTTTCGGCAAAGAGCCCTTCTGTCCTTGCCAATAGGCTTATGCCTTCCAAAAGTTCCTCGTCGGAAACAGCGGCTGCTCCACCTCCTGTTTGTCTGATAGTTTCCACGGCATACCAGCCGTCGGCGGGGTTGCCTATGGCAAGAGATTTGGCTATGGTGTCAGGCTTCACCGGCTTGATGTAATCTCTGTCGGAGAGGAATGCCTCAGCTACCGGTGAGCATCCCAAGGGTTGGGCACCCGATATCCGCACGTGATTTTCTCCGGTCAGGCCTAATGCTGCCAACTCATTAAACCCTTTATGTATTTTTGTCAGCTGGCTGCCTGAGGCAATGGGAACAACGACATGATCAGGCAATTGCCATCCAAGCTGTTCTGCCACCTCAAAAGCCAGTGTTTTTGAGCCTTCGGCGTAATAAGGCCTGACATTGACATTGACAAATGCCCAGTCTTCATGAATCATGGCAAGTTCGGCACAGAGTCTGTTGACCTGGTCGTAATTTCCGTCTACCGCTATCAGATTTCCTCCGAAAATGGCCGACATGACGATTTTATTGTGCTCAAGGTTAGATGGCACAAAGATGTAAGCTTCCATCCCGGCCCTTGCGGCATGGGCAGCCACGGAATTGGCCAGGTTGCCCGTAGAGGGGCAAGCCGCAACTTTTAAACCCAATTCTCTGGCCTTGGATAAGGCCACAGAGACCACCCTGTCCTTGAATGACCCCGTGGGATTTCTGGTATCGTCTTTTAGGTAAAGATTTTTCAGCCCAAGCTCGGAGGCTAAGTGCTCTGCTCGTAGCAGAGGCGTAAACCCGGCACCAAGATCAAGACTTGGCGTGGCTTTGGTGGGCAACAAATCACTGTACCTCCAGATAGTTTGCGGCCCTGATTCGATTTTTTCACGGGAGATTACTTGCTTGATAGCGTCGTAATCATAGGTTACCTCTAAAGGGCCAAAGCAAAACTCACAGGCGTGATAAGCACCTACAGGATATAATCTACCGCACTCACGGCAACGCAAATTTTCGACAAATGACATAGCTCCTCCTCATCGGTCGGGCATTGGCACCTAGACGTAAAACTTACAAGAAGTTCACCTGGTTGCCGCGGTTTCAAAGGGCCCGTCCCTCAACCGCTCTGGATGATGTTTATTACTCTAGCAGATTTTTCAGATATTGTAGCTCAAATTCTTGATATTTATATCCTGCTCAAACTTGTGAGGTGGCATCAATGATTTTCTTTATTGTTCTCGCAGCTGTTTTTCTAAGATTCATATTACCTTGTAAAAGTATATTTTTATCAGTGTCAGACAACCAATTTGCTACTGTAAGACGGCGATTCTGGCAGGTGGTAGCAGAAATCATTCAGCCAGAGCAGCAAATTATAGGTTGAAGTCTGATCTTGTCTCGGGATGCATGATTCGCATTCTCCTCGATCTTTTATAGCCGGGCTTTGTATTGCCTGAAGATAGTGTCCGTAAAAGGGATCGGATGTAAATGAAAGATCAATATCGCAGCTGTCTCCGACAGTTTCAGCCCGGGAAGAAGTTTTAGCCGCTTTATGAGAACACCATGGTATTTTTGGCCGAATAACTCGATTTGACGCCATTTGTATGTGGCGGAAGGTGATCCGTGAACGCATACTTTTTATCATGCGGATCATTGTGTCAGCAATCTCGTTTGCCGGAAGCTCTATCGGTAAATGCAATACGCAAAGGATTTAGAGTATAGGATGTGGCTTAGAGTTCGGAAAGATATTATATATGTTGGGGTATAAGCTTTGGCTACAAACGATATTATTATGACTTATACATCCGGCCAATTTACTTTGGAAGATCTGGCTGAGTCTAAGGGAGATCTGGTTCTATCGGTATTGATTCCGGCTAGAAATGAAGCAGGTACGATAGCTCAAATAATCAATACCATAAAATCCAATTTGATGGACGATATCAATTTTGTCGACGAGCTGATAGTGATTAACGACGCATCCCAGGATAACACTTCAGATATTGCCAAGAATGCAGGTGCATTTGTAATTGATATCCCAGGCGATATGGATCACCCCATCGGCAAAGGGGCGGCACTTCGTGAAGGAGTAAAATATACCAGGGGTGATCTGCTGTTATTTCTGGACGGAGACGTTTGGAACTTTTCAGAGCACTTCGTCACGTCCATGTTCGGTCCACTTTTATGCAACCGCCAGACAGTGTTGTGCAAGCCAAAATATCAGCGTCTAAATAACGGGGTATCTTTTGGAGGAGGTCGCGTGACAGAATTGGTTGCCAAACCGGCTCTGGAGCTTCTACTCCCGGAGCTATCGGCGATAGAACAACCTTTGGCCGGCGAGAGTGCGATCAGACGGGAAATATTAGAAAAGTTGGTACTCGAAGATAATTACAAAATAGAGGTAGCACTGCTTATAGATGTATACCACAGCTATGGGATAGATGCGATAGCCCAAGTAGATTTAGGGGAGAGATATCATAAGAGCAGAGAGTTAGCTGAGCTGATCCCCACGGCCAGAGATGTGTTGGAAGCGATATTTGCAAGAGTAAGTCTACGATAAAAAGAAAGTTAGTTCTATAAAGTATCCGCTCACGGTGCGTTTTTATTTGAGACTAAAGCTATAACAAAAATAAGGGCTATACTAATAGCATTGGATAAATAATATCTTTATTTGACAAAAATATCCTTATCAAATACACATATTTGTCACCTATATTAATGGATTATAGATGCTAAAAGGTTGGATACAGCGATGGGTGATTTGGTAATAGCAGCGAATCGGGCGCCGGTAAAGTTATTCAAAACTGATGACGGCCGGCTGGAAGTCCGCCACGGCTCCGGTGGTTTGGCCCCGAGTCTGGCCTCTGCCCTTTACGACAAGAAGGTAGACTGGGTGGCGACGGCGTTGAGCGATGAAGATATATCGGCCGCCAGGGACCAATTGCCCATAGATACAAACGATATCAATGTCAAATTTGTTGTTTTGCCTGAAAAAATTTTAGAACTGTCTTATTCCAAAGTGGCCAATGAAACGCTGTGGTTTTTATACCACGGAATGTTTAATTTAGCGTATAATCCATCATTTGATAAATCATTTTTTGCATCCTGGGATGCTTTTCGCATGCATAATCAAAAAATTGCAGAAGAGATCTGTGAGAATGCAAATTATGGCGCAACCGTTATAGTCCATGATTATCATTTTGCTCTTGTCGGAAAATATTTAAAAGAGCACAGATCTGATTTAAAAACAGCTTATTTTTTGCATACTCCTTTTCCAAGTATTGAAGAAATACAAATTCTGCCGATGCAGATAGCAAAAGAGATACTTAGCTCCATGTGCGATTTTGGAACCTGTGGTTTCCACACTAAACGCTGGATGGACAGATTTTCTCAAGCCGCCGAACTTCTGCTTGCCGCGAAGCCAAAAGCATTTGCAGCGCCTTTAGGAGTCAGTAAAAATGCTTTGGTCGAGGCTGTACAAAGCGAAGCAGTCCGTTCACAAGCAGAGACATTGATCGAAAAGTTGGACGGGAAGAAGCTGATTTACAGAACGGACCGAATGGAGCCGTCTAAGAATTTGTTGCGCGGATTTTTGGCATTTGAAGAGTTCTTGGATAATAACCCTTCGCTGCGGGGGGAAGTTCTTTTTGTAGCACGCTCTTACTTGTCACGGGAGAAGAGTAGTCAATATCAAATATACCGGAAGGCAGTTGTCGATAAGGTAAAAGAAATTAATGAAAAATTCGGTAGCAGCGATCCTGTTATCGAGCTTATTCTGGAAGACAATTATGAAGCTTCCTTGGCGGCAATGCTTTGTTATGACGTCCTGTTGGTCAATCCCATCAGAGACGGCATGAACCTGGTGGCCAAAGAAGGACCCGCTGTCAATGAGAAAAACGGTGCGGTAGTTTTGTCGCGTGAAGCCGGTGCCTATGAAGAGATGGAAGGACTCGTCCTTGCCGTAAACCCATATGATGTATCAGAAACGGCTCAGGCCATTTATGAAGGGCTGACGATGAGTGAAGATGAGAAGGCAAAAAGACAAACTGCATTGCGAAAGATCTCCCTGAAAGGCGAACCGTCTGCTTGGATATCCGCACTTATTGCCGAGGCTCGTGTTTCTCGCCATTGATAAATAAAAGTTTTTGCCAAACTACCTACGATGCAGGCGTCATTAAATATTTTATGATCCTAATAATAAATGATCGATAGCATAAATCGATGCGGATTTTTATTGCTTTTCCAATCCATCCAGCAATAGGTAGATAAGTTCATGAACGGCTGATGTGTCTGGCAGAATAAGTTGGCTCATATACAGCAATTCGTCGGGCATCTCTTCTGAAAATACCACTATGGATAAACCATTCTTTACTTTTCTATTCACGGTATCGATAGCTGAAATGTCTCCGTAATCGTCACCTATATAACATATGGTGTCTAAATAATTTTGCATATAGTCAACCACGGTGGCTTTGTTGATTTGGTTATCAATCGTCAACTCGATAACTTTTTTACCGGGAGCCAGCTTTAGACGGAATTCGTGAGCTGCCTGCTCGGCCAGGAGTAACACGTCTCTGGCAACAGACGGGTTTAGTCTGTAGTGAAGAACAATTCCTGTTTTTTTAATCTCTACTTCAATCTCATCGAGTATGGGTGAAATGAATTTTAGTAATTCTTTTTCCAATTCATCATCCATCCATTTTGGATTGAGTAAATCGGAGAATTTTTTATCGTTACTTTGAGCGCCGTAAAGACCGAATAATTTTATGGGGTTTCTTTCGTCGGAATAAGGAGAAAAGATCTGATCTAAAAATTCCAGCTCTCTGCCTGAAATAATGCCCACCACCTCCAGATGTTTACTGAGGCCGGCCAATGCTGAGCAGAGTTGCTCCGGTGGTCTTGCAAGCTCCGGATTGTCGATGATAGGAGCCAATGTTCCGTCAAAATCACAGAGCAACGCTCTGCTGTTGGAATTGCTATATAGTAAAAGAAGTTTTTCCAAGGCTTCTTCCGGTGAGTTTTTCTTTAACTTATGACGGGACATCCAAGACTTTATTTTACTCGGAATTTATTTGTTTATCTTGATGTAAAGCGATCTTTGTTCGCTAAGAGAGCATCTATGGGAAATGGATTTTCTCTAAGCTGATTTGCTTAGCCTGAAGTAGAATGAGAAGCTGTAATGATGGCCGGACAGATTTCATATATCGTAGCTTTTGGAGGAGGGATAGCTTCTTTCGTATCCCCATGTGTCCTGCCCCTTGTGCCAGCGTACCTTTCTGTTATAGGAGGAACAAACCAACCGGCACATATCGGTTTCGATCAAGATCCATCAGTTATAGGTAAAAGTGAATCTTTATTGAGGATAACCATCAATACCTTGCTTTTTATTTTGGGATTCGGAGCGGTCTTCGTTGCCATAGGCCTTACGGCAACTTCCCTAGGAAGTATTTTACTGAAAAATCGTCTTCTCCTCACGGAGATATCCGGAGGAGTGGTATTGGCTATGTCTATTTTCTTGCTTCTCGTATCTCTGAATATTCGTTTACCGTTTCTCTACAGAGAAGCTAAATTGCATGTTTCTCCCTCTAAATTCGGTATCTTGGCCGCTCCTGTAACCGGCGTTGCCTTTGGGCTTGGCTGGACTCCATGTCTTGGGCCTGTATTGGCTTCCGTAACGGCAGTGGCCGTCACAGAAAGAGGTATCGGGCAAGGTGCTTTTTTACTGATAGCTTATTCATTGGGTATCGGGGTGCCTTTTTTGTTTTTGGGATTGTTTTACGGCAAGGTGACAAGCGTCGTAAAGTTTTTCCGTCGCCACGGGCTTTTAATGATGAGAGCTTCCGCTCTCGTTATGGCGGCCTTTGGGATTTTACTTCTTATAGACAGGGTGACCATCGTTACTTCATTTTTAGAATCGGTTATGACCCATATAGGACTTGGGTCATTGGTCTATTCGGGATAATATAGCGTTTACCATCATTCAGAAGGTGCTCTTACCGGGACAAGGTATTTTCCCATAGATAACACAGTACTGTGTGAGCCGGTCAATAGCCGGAGAGGCTTGGATAGAAAATTCAAGCCTCTCTTGTGGGAATTAATAAAGGTTATTACCAATGGGAATCGAAAACTATTCTCAGTTCTCTTCAAACTAAGTCTTATCTCGATAGTCAATCTGCAATTTTTGAGGTCACTAAAAAATAGTAAATTACAGTTGACATAAAAGAACCATACAATATAGAATAGCTGTGAGTACAGTGCCAGCTATTCTAAATAGAATGAGGTGAGCAATGGTGCGCTACTATAAACCAAATCAAATACCAAATTTTGAGCCGGATGAAAATCCAAGAAGAAAATATAGCCTTGATCGCAGAAATATACCAGAGGTATTGTTGTCTTTACAGAAAACAGCAGGTAATATGCTAACCGGAAAAATATTGGGTAACGAAAATATTTCATTACAAAGGATGCATCATACAAAAGAAGCACGTGAAGGTGATCATAGGGAAGGTGCAGTAGAGGAGTTATCACATTATCCAAAAGGGACTATAGGTTATAGTTTATGGGGTGTATATAAAAATTTTCACCATATGCCTGTATACGCAGTAGGGGATGGAAGCGGGTTGCGTACCACCATAAGAGAAAATAAAGAGTTTTTGGAAAAACCGATTGCCAAAAAGTCAGAAGAACGTAGGCGTGATGCAGAAGAATGGGCCGACAAAGAGAGTAGAACATTTGCCAGTAGTAGTGACCTTCAGACAAGAACCGCCGGTGCTGTATTGTCACCGCAAACACGTGCAATGTTATTCAATACCTGGCAAACGGCGGGGACATATGTACCTGATTGGATGAAGTCAAACTCCAAATAGATAGCAATATCATATGGCCATCTATTTAAAGTGCCAGTAGCAGTCCAATAATAAAATAGCAATGCAATGTTTCTCAAAAAGATCTTCTTGTATACGGAATAATTATAGGTAGTATGCATTCATTTATGACTTTCTACAGGGTGCTAAGAATAAATTCGAGAAGCTAATTGTGAGGAAGTCGTATCAACAAATATTAAATTAGGATAATTTATGTAAAAATTATATAAAAGTATCAACTAATTTTTATACGACGAAAGTAGTTGCTTTTATTAGACTGACTCTTCGGAAATAAGTGACAATTGAGAGCCCGAATCGACAAAGATTCGTCAAATCGATTGTCGTCCGGTGGGCTTTCAAAAGGTAACATGATCAATTCGCCGGGTGCAGGGGTTAAATCCATCAACAGGCAGGAGAAAGTAGCTCTCCTCAGAGAAATCGTCGATTCAATGGGTGTAATTTTTTGAGAAGGAGACATTTAAGCCGGAGAAACTCAGTAGGTCGACAGGACTGGGGTCACTGTGCGAGAGCTACTGGAGTGAGTGTGCGAAAGATGCTCGAATAGTCAACATTTGATGTGGACCCGAAGAGGAAGTAGTACCCCTTCATTATCTAAATCTTCAACTCCAATCAAATTGACATCTTGTAGATCGAGCAAGATCTCGGTAATTCCGGTAGCATTTTTTTCCACAGGAGCCCTCCGGTAATGAGTTTTTTAACTATCCCATTCTGACAGAGGCCCTGTGACCTTTCCGAACTCATCCATGGTAAGTAGTTACAACTGGTGAAATTCCCCACTTAAATCCGAAGAGCCACTTATTTGTGGTGCACTTCGGGCTAGAAAAATTACTGTAAAAGAAAGCTTCGATAAAACACAATCATGATATAAAAACAAGAGCCCAACCTAAACAACCGGCTGGGCTCTTGTTTTTATGTAAAACAGTTACGGATTAGCTGATTACATATGTTGTTATTGAATCAGCAGGAATGCTTGCTGTAAAGCTGCCTCCGCTGACTGCAATGGTTGGTTGTTGAGCAACATTTTCATTTGAATCTGTTGTGTAGGGAACTGCGG